>Ga0123356_10003621_pt1 | contig 16124 bp, 12 predicted proteins | sample TergutEmb28metaG_2_FD_92546 | JGI IMG/M metagenome (GOLD analysis project Ga0123356, IMG submission 92546) | Embiratermes neotenicus P3 segment gut microbial communities from Petit-Saut dam, French Guiana - Emb289 P3 | ecosystem: Host-associated > Arthropoda: Insects > Digestive system > Gut ...
AATCGCCCGCACCGTATCAAGGGAAAGCGGCTATTATCTTGAGTTTCTTCGTTTTTCTGATTACAACGGAGCTTTGGTTGCCATTATTGAGCCAAAAAGTTTTGTCCTCCCTTTGATAGCCAATCATTACTGCGACAGGTTGCCAAGCGAGCAGTTCCTGATATACGATGAAGTCCACAAACATGCTCTGGTCCATCAAAACGGCGAATGCGTTATCATAGAATTAGAACACATTGAGCTTCCAAAGGCTTGCGAAAAAGAAGTAAAATTCAGAACACTCTGGAAGCAATTCTACAACACGATCGCTATTGAAGGCAGGATAAGCCCAAAGCGGCGGATGGGAAATATGCCAAAACGTTATTGGAAACACTTGACAGAATTTCAAGATTAAGTCAAAATAGTTTACAGCAACAACAGATCAATGATAAAACAAAACAGGGTGAAGCTATGGAACCAACAGTTGATAATCAGCAAAATGTATCTCAAAATGAGCAAAATAAATATAAAATACGCATGACAAGGTTAATAGTTGTATCCGGTTTTATTCTTATGATAATTCCCCTTTTTCTAATTATTGTTTTTTTCATTGCAGAAAGTGATGATCCTTTAGCTGCTTTAATACCTTCTTTGATCTTATTGATTATCGGGTTACTTGGTTTATTCGTTACGATATTAGGACTTAAATGGCGTGTAGAGGTTGATAATGATTCACTTACTCTGTATCACCCTTTCAAGAGACCAAATATACGCAGGTTCACGTTTGATGAGATCACATCCGCAAAGTACGGTGCCCGAGGGCTTTCTATTTATACAGGTGATAAAAGAGCATTTTCTATCGACGGGTTTTCATCAGGATGCAGTAGACTGGCAATTCAACTTAATGGTATGTCAAAGCTGAAGGGAGGATTAGCACCGCAACTGTGGACATCACCGGAGATAAATCCGTGCAGACAGTGCGGAACGATGTTATCCGATTCAAATGAGTTCTGCTGGAAATGCGGATCTCCGCAACCGTTTGCCGGTGGCGCTCCGCTACCAACTCCTCAATATGATCAACCTGCACCACAGTACCAACAATCAACACAGCAGGAACAACCAATACAGGAGCAACAGATACCTCAAGAACAACAATCTTTGTACCATCAACCGGGTTATACTAATGGACAGCCTTATAATCCAACGCAGCAACCGTATTCACAACCAAACTATTATGCGACTCAGCAACCGTATTCACAACCAAACTATTACGCGACTCAGCAACCATATATGCAACCATACTTACAACCTGATCCACAAGTAATTGAAAACCTCAAAAATGCTGCCGGTGAGATGGATAAGGCAATTAACGGTGCCAATGGTGTGGTCATATTCATTGCTATAGTCAATTTATTGTTTGGAATTGGTTTTACATTCTTCCCTGATGTGATTTCCGGAGACGGGCTATTTTCTGATTTCGCCGGCGGGATTTATTATTTGATCCCCGCATTACTATTTACCGGTCTGTCATTCGGGGTTGTCATGCGCAGCAGAGCCTGCATATTGATCGCTACGATTTTTATGGTGATTGATGCAGTACTTCTTCTGTTTTTCGGAGGTTTTGGCGATGCGGTAGCTTTCATGGTCATGAGGGTTTTTCTGGTCATCAGCTTATTTACCGGAGTAAGGTTTTGCTTTAGATATCATTCAGTAGTTAAACAACACGCAAATAATGCAGGAGTCGACAGACAGATGCTGCTCAAAGCCTGCAAACCTAAAATACAACAATGGCAAATCATTACATGCGCTGTACTTGCAGTTGTCGGGATCGGTACTGCGGCGTATGGACTTGCCGAAGGGATATATGTAGAAGTCCTTATTGAAGTGGGACACGAATTTGGTGTTTTGAGAAGCTTCATTGTCGGGTATGATATCTTTATAACGGGAATTCTTTTAGATATTAATAAAGACAGAGAATTTATAGATCTGTTTCTGGACAGTATCCGGATCAATTAAGACGCGACCGTGTGTGACTGTGTGTACAGGGGACAGTGACCTGTCACAAAGACCCTAAGTAACTCTCTAAAATCAATGACGCTGCTACAGCGTCTATTGTATTTTTCCGTTTTTTGCCAAACTTGCCGACATCAGTCAACAAGCGTTGAGCGCTGATTGTTGTCATACGCTCATCCCATAAAACAACTTCAATATCATTACATGTCGAGCGAAGAAGCGCAGCGAGTCGTTCGCTCTTTTCTGCCCTCGGGCCGATGCTTCCATCCATGTTTTTCGGATACCCGATAACTAAACGGGAAACTCCCCGTGCAACAGCTTCCTTGATGACTTCTTGCGCCACTTCGGTGTCGCGCCTGCTTTGGATGACCCATGCATCACCGGTAAGGGTCAAGCTTTCATCGGAAACAGCGACGCCCGTACGAGCGTCGCCGTAATCTATTGCCATTATCCTACTCACTTTCTGCTGCTCCCTCGAACTCCTCTTCATCTTCGATCGCATCAAGCAGTTGTCTGTACCAGTACAATGAGTCCATGAATGCTTTTGTCAGTATTTCAATGTCAATGCCGTGACGAACCATTATAAGTGAGGTGTTGTGCCAGTCGGCGTGTTCATATGCAAAAATCAACTTTAGAACATCACTGAGCTGTCCTTTTCGTTCGAGCAGTGCGTCACGTATCTCACCTGATGCAGCAACCTCATCGATAGCTTTACTGAGTGGCATTTGAAGGATAACATCCAGAAGTGAAAACAGTCCGGAAATAAACAAGGAACCGGATTTGATCGCCATTTCAAATGCGGGAGCAAGGTTTTCCGCAAATTTTGCACGTATAAGCGAGAGTCTTGTTATCTCACTTGGTCTGTCTTCACCCATGTTTACTGAAATCGCAATCGATGCCCATTTTTTGACCTCGTTTTGACCAAGGATAGCAACAGCGTTACGGATCGAGTCTATCTTGCGGCTTCTGTCAGGATTCATCGCATTGATAAATCTCAACAGAGAGATGGATAGCGCAGGGTCACGTTCGATGATACTGGCTGCTTCGCCCAGATCAAAGGACTCCATATTTATCTGCCCGAGAAGGTGTAAGGCGTTGATTTTTAGCGGTGATACATCAACAGTGCCTTTTGTTATCGGTTGACTGTAAAAATTCCCTGAAAGCAGAACGCCGCGCGCACCGGAGTATTTATTAAAACTCTCCATATCCGGCACATCTGTTATAACTAATTTTGTTTTAAAAATGTAAGGTCTGATTTCCTTGAGTTCAGCATTAAAATTCTCATCTTTACAGCTTAACAACACAAAATTGAAAACCTTGACTGCTGTATCCATGCTGATCGCCCGGGGGAAACCGTTGATAGCGAGGCGATATCCTCTGCGCTGTAAGATCCCGAGTTTGGCATATGCGGCATTATCCAGCAGTGTATCCTTGTCAATGACACACACGAAGTTCTCCGGAGGGATATGCATATTGAGAGGCATGCCTATAAGAAGCTGATATTTACTGATTTCAACGAAAAAATCATTTTCACCCGCAAATGGCTCAGTTCCGATCTCTCGAACAAATTCAAGTGCAGGAGCGAGAAGTTCGCCGCCAAGCATTCGATGATCTTCTGCAGAACCAAGCAGTTTATCTCCGTCCTGAGTCATCATTTTATATGCATGAACGGTCATATTTGCATCAAAGAACGGCACCGAAGCAATAAAATATCTCAAATCCTAAACCTCCGTTTCCGTTAGTAATGTTTCTTGACAAGCCGTACATAAATCCTTAGTATAATAGTTGTGCAGTAACTGACATATCATAACTATTATACACCAAACAAAAGGAGAAATGCAAATGGGAATTGTTCTTGGTATAGATGTAGGCGGATCAACAACAAAAATCGTCGGGATCCGTGAGAACACAATAGAACCGTCCCCCTGTGTTATCGGAGTTTTGCAAGTAAGAGCTGCAGATCAGGTAACTTCAATGTATGGTGCAATGGGGAATTTCCTGTCAAAACATGACTTAAAACCTGCTGATATATCAACGATTTACCTGACCGGCGTCGGAGCATCATTTATAGATGAGCAGATCTATGGAATTGAAACAGTAAAAATCAATGAATTTACTTCAATAGGCCGCGGCGCACTAAACATGACAGGGCTGGAGGAAGCGCTCGTTATAAGTATGGGAACCGGCACTGCATTGGTAATGGCTAAGAAAACAGACATCACACATATCGGCGGTTCGGGTGTTGGCGGCGGTACGATAATCGGTCTTGCATCAAGGATGCTGGGAAAAAGTGATATCGATGCAATTTTAGCACTGGCAGAAGACGGAAGCCTTGCTAACGTTGATTTGTCTGTAAGTGATATACTCAGCAGAAAAAGCAGCACAGCCTCCGGATGGCTTGCCGGGCAAGACGATGACAGTAACGCGCAATCATTACCGTTTGATCTTACAGCGGCAAATTTCGGAAAAATAAAAAGCACAGCATCAGATTCAGATATCGCGCTCGGTATAATCAATATGGTTTTTGAAACAGCGGGGATGCTTGCTGTGTTTGCACTAAAGAATGAAATGATAAAAGATGTAATAATAACCGGTTCGCTGGCGGTATTCCCGCAGGCCGAGATCGTATTTTCGAAGTTCAGAAGTATCATGGGGATAAACTTTATAATACCGCAAAATGCTGTGTTTGCAACAGCGTTAGGAGCGACTCTTTAATCCGGCTCCTCGTCATCGATATCTTCATCATCAGGTTCAGCGTTTATTATAGCCATGTACGCGGTCGCTTCTTCCAAAAAGTATTCGACCAGAAGATCGACACAAGCACCGTATGACTGCAAACCGAGCTCCTGACTTTGTGATTTAAGAAAAGTGTCGTAAATAGTATTTACGGCATCATTTGTCGTTTCAGCAACTGTTGTGAGAAAACGATCAAGAAAATTAACTCCTGTGTTTGCCTGTGTACGTGTTGTCCAGAAAACGGATTCATCGTAACGGTCCAGTTGGACATGGTAAGTCATATTATCGAGTATCTCGATTAAGTCATCGACGGGTAAGACATTCATCAGATAGTTCAACCCTGTTATGTATCCTGCATACTCAAACACATGGTTACCGGATTTTATGCAAGCAGCGATCCCCACAAAATTTGCTTCATCCTCTGCAAAGATCCCGAGCTGATGAGCATGCTCATGCGCTACGGTCATAGGCATATATATACCCGGCGGTTGTGTATTTATCATAGCTTCGCCTGTCAGTGCAAAATACATTCCCGAGTAACGGGTGATGCTCATAAGCCATGAATACAGCATTGGTTTTGGTGCGTATAGTCTGCCGTTAAGGCTTGGGAACTCACGTGAGATGCTTCTGTAGATATTTGTCGAATCAGAAAACATCGACCGGCGATCTGCAATGTATCTGCCATCATTATCACGCTCTACAAAATCAGACATTTCATTAGTTTTTAAAGCGAAATATTGTGCAACGATCACCAGATCCTCTACAGCGATACCTTCATTGGAAAACTTGTATCTTTCCGCAAACCCTGTCGCGTGGTATCCGCTGTTCCATAACCAGCAGAACATACTCCAAAGATAGCAGGCGACAACAAGTACCGGCAATATACGTTTGCCGAGAAGCTTCCATTTGCCGCGCCTGCGCGAAGTGTCGCGTATGGATTTGATTATGTAATAGATCAAGAAAATCACCGCAATGGTACATACTATTTCCATTATTGCGAACGGATATATCGAGCTTAATAATCCGAGGAAACCGCGGACAGGTGCAGAAATATAAATAACGACCCAATCCATGACTTCCCTTGAAGAGCGAAGTATATAGAAAAGAGCCGTTAAAACAACAGGAAGAACACAAACGGCAATGGTCACACCAAGAGGTATCCTGATGTGCTCATGAAACCAGTTTTTGATCTTCTCTGTTCTTGATAAACTCATCTGCTTATATTTATCTTCTGCCGCTGAATCGACGCAATACAGCGTTGCCGATAGCTGATAAAGCTAACTGCTCGCTGACGCCACCCAGCTTATAAGCCTCCATTGGCATGCCATACACAACGCATGATTCCTCATTTTGCCCGAATGTATGAGCTCCGGTCTGCTTCATCTTTAAAAGTCCCTTTGCACCGTCAGCCCCCATGCCTGTAAGAAGAACACCGACCGCATTTCTGCCTGCGATTTGTGCAACCGAATCAAACAGTACATCTACGGACGGGCAATGACCGCTGACTTTAGCTCCCTGAGCCAGGTGGACATAGTAGCCGTTTGAGTCTTGCCTCAGGTACATTTGCTCGTCCCCGCCGGGAGCAATGATGATCGTACCGGTGTTGACGCGGTCACCGTTTCTTGCTTCTTTAACACTCATTGCGCAGATCCTGTCAACGCGTTCGGCGTACATCTTTGTGAAAACGGGAGGCATATGCTGGACTATGACCACACCCGGTGTGTTGGCGGGAAAGTGCTTAACAACTTCAATTATTGCTTCGGTGCCGCCGGTGGACGCACCGATCGCTATAAGATTTTTTGAGGATGCTCCGGATACGACAGGTCTTGCAGGAGCAACCGGTGCTACAGCCGGTCTTGCAACCTGTCTTGCCGGTATTTGATCTGCGTATCTTTGTGTGTGTGCTGTTGATGCGACTTTGATTTTTTGGATTATTTCCGTGATGAATTTTGCTTCATCAAAACCGGGAGTTGAGCCGGGTTTGCCGACAAAATCGATAGCGCCATTATGCATGGCATCGAAAACATTGCCGGAGAGTGCGCTGATAACGATGGCTTTTACTGTTGGATGCTTAGGCATGACGGTGCGTAAGAACTCATCGCCTCTCATTCTCGGCATTTCCATATCGAGAGCGATGACATCAGGACGCAATGCCTGGATGTTTCTTGAAGCCTCAACAGGATCGCCAAAACTGCCGACAATTTCGATCGAAGCATCCTTACCGACATTTCGAGTTAGGAAAGTCCTGAAAAACAAAGAGTCATCGATAACAATTAAACGAATTTTCGACATAATGAACTCCCAAAAATAAAATTATATAAGCATAGTATAACCAATAAATCACGTTCATACAATGGTTTTATGCAAATTCCTCAAATATAGTTAAAAATACTCCGGTTACCCCTTGAGATACTTGCTTAATTTCTCGAAAATCTTATCAAGCTCAAGCGGTTTTCCGAGATGGTCATCCATACCTGCAGCAAAACATGCATCGATATCATCTTTAAAAACATTTGCTGTCATAGCTATTATAGGTAATCTCCGGTTACCCTGCACAGGAAGTGCTCTAATGAGACGTGATGCTTCCAGACCGTCCATTTCAGGCATTTGCAGATCCATAAAAACGATATCGTATTTAAAAGGATCTGCTGCGATCATATCAAGGGCTTCCTTGCCGTTCTCGGCACAATCGATGATCAATCCGCTGTCTCCAAGAAGGGAAATCAAAATCTCACGATTGATATCGACATCTTCCGCCACAAGTAAACGCTTTCCTTTGAATTCTCCTTTATGCGTCATGTCGATCATATCATCATCCGGGTCTGATATATGTTCAGTGCTTTTGCTTCGTTCGATTTGAACGGTGAAAATAAAACTGGCACCTTTACCTAACTCGGATTCAACCCATATCCGCCCCTTCATCATATCTACGATACGTTTTGAAATTGCAAGCCCAAGTCCTGTACCGCCATAGATCCTGTGAGTAACATCATCAGCCTGTTCAAATGCGTCAAACAGTTTACCCTGCTTTTCGGACGATATACCGATACCATTATCAGTGACCTCAAAACGCACTTCACATGAGTTGCCGGTCTCACTGCAAAGTAATGCACTAAGACGAATTTCTCCGTTATCCGGTGTAAACTTAACAGCATTCGATAACAGGTTCGTTATCACTTGTGATAAACGCTGATCATCTCCATAAATGAATTTCGGGATATTGTCATCCAGATCAACAATGATCGTCTGTTGCTTTTCATCGGCACGCGAGTTGATAACTGTAAGGATCTTATGGATCATACTCTCAAAACTATAATCAACAGACACCAACTCCATTTTATCCGCTTCGATTTTTGACATATCCAGAATATCGTTGATAACACCAAGCAGATGAGACGATGCTTCTCCGATCTTATTTAAAGCCTGATTCTTTTCCTCAATATCCTGAGCCTTTTTTCCGATTGCAGTCATGCCGATGATCGCGTTCATCGGCGTTCGCATCTCATGACTCATATTTGACAGGAAGTTCCCCTTTGCCACACTGGCAGCATTCGATTCTATAAGTGCTGTCTCCAGTCTCTGAGTCATATCATGCCGCAAAAGAGCATAAGCGATCAACAAGCTGCCGGAGCGGAGGATAGACTCCTCGTTTTCGGTAAAATATCTCTCGTTACGGCAATCATCGAACCCTACAAATCCCCAAAATTCATCACGCATAAAAACAGGAACAGTCAATATGGATATGATCCCTTGAGGAGACAGTTGTGCTTGTTCTTCAGGGGATAAATCTTTCACAATGCTGTTGACACATTCCCTGCGCAAGAATTTTTCTTCCCAACCGGGGATGTTCTCGTCATATGGGATATCGATCGTGTATTCGTTATTCTGCTGCGGCTCTGCTCCTTCCGACCATTCATACAACTGAGTGCAATGAAGCTTTCCATCCTTGACGTGGTTTTTCCATATGTAAACACGGTCGACACCAACGGTTTTTGCCATCATTCCCATGCTTTCCCATAAAGCGTTTTCAAATTCATCCTTTTCCGCCTGCAGCAGAATAGTGATCGCATTGTTGACTGTACTGAGCAGACGGTCGCGCTGCTTGATATCCTTATTTTGCCCGGATAAACCTCTCATAAGGAAGAAGAATAAGAGGATCCCGATAACGGCCAAACCTGTCGCCATAAGGATCAACTGCCGCACACTCGACATTAATGCCTGATATATCTCATCTCCGTCAAAATCAACACCGACTATTCCTACGATCTCATTATGTGAGTTGAAGATCGGCATGTATGCTGAAACAAGACGTCCCCAAACGGTGAAATCGTATAAAGATTGCGTGTACTGAGGTTTTCCGGTTTCATAAGTCAACAGAAAAGATCGATCATAATCGCTCACATCTTCTACCATACCAAGAGGAGAGAAATGCTCGCTGTCAGGATCTTCACCATCAAAAATAAAACGATGCTTGCCATCCTTGCATATAGCCATAGAATACAGGAACTGCACTTGCATTTCATTCTTTAACTCCCTGAACTTAGCCTGTGTTTCAATAAAAAACGGATCGTTCGGGTCAAGAGTTTCGGCAAGCTGTTCATACTTATCCCCATCGATAAAAGAAACAGCGCGCTCAAGTATCGGCATTCCGGCGATCGACACAGAAATCGACACAACAGACTGCTGCTGCTGATACAATGTGATCGCAACGACCGAAAAAAGCGCTAAAACAAATAGCACAAAAAAAGAATAAAATCTGACTTTTAATGCAGTAAATGATTTCTTCATATGTACATAATAACACTAAAAATATCAACGTACAATCAAAACTGAATATTATCGTCCTATGCAGTCTGTAACACGCATCAAATAAACCATGCACACCTTAAACGTCTACAGGATGAATAGTGATTTTTCCATCTTCCACATCGATATGCACTTTATCGTTTTTCCCGATCGAAAGCTTACCAAGGAGATCCGCCGGTATCTGAACTCTGCCCGAACGGTCAACTACAGCCAGCTCAAGGTGATCCTCTACGAATGCCGTAAGATTTTCCATGTTGCTGATCAATTCCGTACGCAGGATCTCGCTTGACATTTTTCCATCACGAATGGCAACTATTCGATCAACATACTTTGCCAGACCCTGATCATGACTTACTATAACGATAGTTACACCGAGTTCGGTCCGCAGGCTCTCAAAAAGCTCCATGATTTTTACGGAGGTTCGCGAGTCGATCGCTCCGGTAGGTTCATCGGCAAGTAAAAGACCGGGTTTGTTTACTAACGCGATCGCGATCGCTACGCGCTGCTGCTCACCGCCGGACAATTCACAGAGCTTGTTATTTTTACGACTGTCAAGCCCGACCAGATTTATCAGCCTTGCGCAATAATCCCTGTCCCGGGTGCTTCCGATACGTCCGACAAGCTCGACGTTTTCTTTTGCTGTAAGATAAGGAACAAGATTCCGGGCGTTGTTTTGCCACACAAACCCGACAGTCTTACGCTTATAAGATGCCAGTTCCACACGATCCATTTTACGGAGATCCCGTCCATCGACGAAAACATCACCCATCGTTGGTGTATCAAGTCCGCCGAGGATATTGAGCAGTGTAGATTTTCCGCTGCCCGAAGCACCGATGATCGCCAAAAACTCAGCTCGCGCTACCGTAAGATCCAATCCTTGTAATGCCATGACCTCGGTATCCTGTGTTTTATATATCTTGACCAGATTATCACATATTATCATATCGGGGACATCGTTATTCATCAGTTATCACCCCATCCTGCATGGTATAAACCTTACTGCCGAGTTCAATAAAAGCAGGGTCATGAGTTGTCATCACGACCGTGACATTTTCCTTCTCTATCAAGTCCAGAAAAACCCTGACGACCTGTAATCCTGTTTGTGTGTCAAGCTCGGCGGTGGGTTCATCGGCAAAGAGGACCTTCGGGTGATGCGCTATAGCACGCGCTATAGCAACACGCTGCTGCTCTCCGCCGGAGAGCTCTGCAGGCATATGTGCTGCCCGTTTTGACAAACCTACAAGCGACAAGCATTCAAGTGTCCGTTCGCGACGTTCATTATAGCTCATACCTGCAACACGCATTCCGAAGTCTACATTTTCAAGTGCCGTCATGTGCGGCATCAGGGCAACTGACTGGAAAATTATCCCGCAATTTTTACGCCTGCAGTTATCTCTCCATTTTCCGCCGGCACGTATAGCATCGATGCCGTCAAACATCACATATCCGCTGTCCGGCAGATCGAGGAGACAGAGCTGGTTGATAAGGGTGGTTTTGCCGGATCCGGAACGTCCGCGTAAAATCGTCAGCTCACCTGTCTTTATTTCAACAGAAGCGTGGTTCAGAGCGAATATATCTTCACTGCCGACACTATATTTTTTTACGAGATTTTTACATTTGATGAGCGATTCCAATCAGTGAAACCTCCGGTCTTAAACATATTTCTAGTCTTCACCAAGCTTGAGTACCTGATCCGGCTTAAGTTTCCGTATCATGATCGTCAGCACTGTCAAGCCGACGATCAGCATCCCTCCGAAAGCCGAAAGCAAAACTGCATAGTCTGATCTTGCTGCTGTGATCAAGAATGGCGGGATCTGTTCCGAAGCCGAGTACATGAGTTGTAAAGTGGGAGCAAACAATTTGCTTGTCAGTATACCTACACCAAAACCAGCAGCAACCGCAGTGCCCGAGACAAGTAATTGCTCCCACATCAAAGTGATAATCAATCCCGCACGGGAAAGACCCATTGCACGTAAAATACCAAATTGCAATAATCTTGAACGTATTGAAAGTACCCAATAAATCAAGAAGCCTATAAAGGTTATACACAATGTGACAATAAAACCAAGCGTTAAAGTACCGTTCATACCTTGCAGGAGCGGATCGTTTTTTACTGCGATGATATCCTGGCGTGTATCTGACAAAGAAGTCACTCTGATTTCAGCATCATTTAATGCCTCATAAATCTCAAATGATGTGATGTTGCTGTCATGATTCATCCAAATGGAATATGGCTCCATACGCATCTGGCGATGAATGGTGTTTAAGTTGGCTATTATGAAATGTGGTTGCAAAACCGGATTAATGGAAGGCCAGAAATCCACAAACCCATATACAGTGCAATCCAGACTGCTTGATTGCTCACTCCACCCGACTCTCAAATGATCTCCGATCGAAAAACCGAAATCATCACGCATCGATGATGAAAGCAATACAGCTGACGGATCGGCTGTCATGAGATTCAAATAATTATTTATATGTGTAGGAAACAGATCATTTCTATACCATGCGATCTGACCAAACTCATGAGGTATTATACCCATGAGATAGGCATTGGCTCCAAAGCTTACTGTTGACAGGTTGACATTATTCCTCTTGAATACTTTTGTCGCATTGTCTGCTCCGGCGATCCTTTGAAAAACATCAAACGGAGGTTCTTTTATATGAGTACGGTAGATTATATGATCGTCAGAATCACCTGATCCCGGCTGCATTACCGGTGCTCTTGTGCGATGATATATCATCTCGCCATCATCTGAAAACTCGACACGGTAATAAATCATTTCAAAAGGCCAGGCTTGTGCAAGCGTTATATCGGCTCCGTTTTCATAGCGTACCCGATCCTCCAGAAAACGGTTGAGTGTCCGTGCAGCTGTCGCGTTGAACAAACCAAGACCGAGATTGAATACTAAAAACAATGATAGGAATTGACTGGTGCCCCGGAATCGCGATATTGACAGAAGAGAAGAAAAAAGTGTCGGCGGCCAAAAGTTTTTGCCAAGCGTATATATCAGCTTCACCATAAAAGGAAACAGTCTAAGAAATGCCAGTCCGAGTCCTAAAACAAACATAGAGCTTGCCGCCAATACCAACGGATCGACCGGCGCGTTAACACCGCTGATATCAGAGATAGCGCGAAGCTGTGCGTTTGTTCTGTAAAGATAGAGTGAATACAGGGAAGCACCTGTCAATATTACGTCAAGCCAAAGCCTTTGCCATAAAGGTGCAGAAACCCGCCGGCTCTTTTTTTGCTTTGTCACAACGATAGTATCACGTGATGCTCTGATCGCCGGTATAAGCATAACAGAAATGAACACAAGCGCTGCGATACCGGCATACAGAAGAGAATATCGTGAAAGCTCAAGCGGTAAACCACGTCTTGCAACGAGCTCCATGAAACCGTTGGAAAGCCCCAGAATACGACCTGCAAGCAGACCTGACAACGGGCCGATGAAAAAAGATGCTGCAGCGATAAACGTGCTCATCAAAGCATATATTGAAAAAATCTGGAAATTACGCGCACCCCGGCTTTTCAACACTGCGATCTCGTTGCTTTCATAACTTATCATTAGCTTTGAAACCATATAGATATAAAAGATCAACATGACAATCACCGGTATAACAAGAATCCACAGCATAAACTCAAGAGTCACGCGTTTTACCGTATACGTACGCAAAGTGCCTTCCATAGGAAAGATGAGACTGCCTTCTCTGAAAATTTCCGCACGCATCCTTCTTGTAGTTTCCAAAACACTGTTGATATTTTCAATTCGCAGTTCTGTATAGTCGAAGCAGTAATAAAATGATAAAAAACCAACGAATATCGTCTCAGGCTCAACGAACCGTTCCACAAGAAAGTCGAAATCGATAATAAACGTAGTTCCGCTGAATCCATATGTGCTGTACCAGTATGGTTCATCGAACCTGGGTTCAAAAATACCAACGCAAACTGCACTGCTGTAGCGTCTGTCTGTATCATCGGGAAGTGCATAAGTAAAAAGGTCAAACTCCTGATCGAGGCGTATATCGGTATTTTGATAATCAGATCTTGATAATACAAATTCCAGAACATCCCCGGAAACATCGTTATCCGGAACTCTGCCTGTGATGATATCGACATGCTCCCAAAAATTTTCAACTCCAAGTATAGATACCTGTTTTAAGCTGTCTGTTGCTCTTGTGTAGTAATAAAACCGGTCAAGAGAATAATGCTTGCGCGAAGCAAGAACAGGCATATGCATGTTTGGCACATAACTTTCTTCGACCAGTCGTTCTATTTCTCTTGCCTGCGAAAACCCCTCCCGCTGTACATTAGTGCTATCTTTTATCATCACGCTCAAAAACCAGTTTCCGGGGAACTCATTATTCCGTACCTGCTGCGCTTCCAAATCCTTGATAAGCATATGACGATAAACACCGTTTGAATAAGTCGGGATCAAAGAAATAACCGCAACAAAAACAATGGCTCCCAATAATAGGCAGGACACCATCCATTTGTTGCGTAACATTTTCTTTAAAGTGAAAAAGAACATACTTCGACTCCGCTCAATTTAATGCTTTGTTTGCATATAATTACCTTTCTACTCCGACGATCAACAGTTCACCCTCTTCAAGACCGCTTATGACTTCGACGTGCGTTCTCGTTGTTATACCAATGTCTAAATCACGCTCTGTACGCAAACCATTATCCAGTACCTGGACATAAAACTGTCCCATAAAGTTTGACATTGCAGTAACGGGGATAACTATAACATCTCTTTTTTCTTCAATAAAGATACTGAACTGATTTCGTGACCCGAGACTTAAATCCTGCGGTAAATCGTTTTGATCATTTACTGTAAAAATAACTATATTTCTGAAGCGATCCCGGTCTTCCTGCGGTACGCTTGAAGGTGTTAATGAAACTTTTGCCGGGATGCGCTGCGAGTTGATAATTATTTCAGCTTCCATTCCATATCTTATTCGCCCTATCTGGGTGCCGCTGTACTCAAATTGCACTTGAGAAGGATCTGCAATGGTGAGAACCACACTGCGTCCGGGAACGAATTCACCGATCCTGAATGTGTTTACAAAAATAACCTCACCGTTAATGGGAGCAACAATAGAAGATTTTGCAAGTTCTTCTTCCATTTGCTGCAGTGTAAGCTCTGCCAGCTCTAAATCAAGCTCGGCATTACGGCGGTAAAATGCTGAACCACCCGTTCTTCTGACCTCTGCTAATGCGAGTGTTCTTCTTTCTATCTCGATTACCTGGCGCTGTATGTCGATCTCCAATGAACCTGTATCGAGCCGCGCCAGCAAGTCTCCTTCCTTGACCGATTGTCCCGCGCGAACATCAAGCTCCGCTAAAAAACCGGAACGATTACTGAACGTCATCTCATAATGAACAGAAGAGACGGTTATGATACTATCTTCAAGAATATCCTGAATAGTACCTCTCTCGACTTCTGTTGTTAGAAACCGTACTTCTTCAGGCCGAAGAAGGTCCGGGGGCAGGATATCCTCCTCTCTCGGCAGCATACAGCCGGATAATACCGATATTAAAAATATTATTATGAGCACTCTGAAAACTCTCATTTTTTGTCTCACTTTCTACTGATCAGCCACACCACGCTGTTGGGAAACGAGTATATCATAAAATTCATAAAAAAACTATTGACTACATGAGTCAGTGGTGGTACTATGCAATTGACTGGATTGGTCAATCCGTACGTTTCAGGAGGTGATGTTTATGAATGAAGAATTGGAATCACATAAGATAATGGCGATGGAACCGGAAAAACGCGAAAGAGTGATCAACGCCGCAATGAAAGAATTCGCAAAAGGCTATAAAACAGCCTGTACCGATACGATCGTGCGTGAAGCCGGGATATCAAAAGGATTATTATTTCATTATTTTGGTACAAAAGAAGGATTATTCGGGTTTATTTTACAAAATGCCTGTAATATGGTCTACAACGAGTATCTCACGCTTATTGACCTTGAGCAAAAAGATTTTATAGAAAAAATATGGCAGATGACACTGCTAAAAATGGACCTCACATACAAGCACCCGGCACTATTCGAATTTCTGGCAAAAGCATATGTTGAGCTGCAGGAAAACCCGAATGAAGAATTCGCAGTATATTTTAACAAGACCCGGTCGATCGCCGTAGAAAAAGCACTTTCAGATATCGATGCGTCATTGTTTAAAGAAGGGATCGATGCCAAAAAAGCAGCTAACATAATCCTTTGGACACTGAACGGCTACTCAACCTCCCAAATAGACGCAAACATGCGCATGGAAGACTATCAGAAAGAATATGAGCGGTATCTTAGGGAACTAAAGGAATATATAGATATTTTAAGAGAAACACTTTATAAATAAACAGGAGGATCAAAAATGTCAGACTACAACTTGGAAATCACAAACCTAACAAAAAAATTCGGAAAACTGACCGCGCTTAAAAATATCGATCTCACAGTAAATAAAGGAGAAGTCTTCGGTTATATCGGACCGAACGGAGCCGGCAAAACAACGACGATCCGTGTGTTGCTTGGAATCCTGAAAGCAACAGATGGCAATGCAAAGGTGTTTGGAATGGATGCATGGA
>Ga0123356_10003622_pt1 | contig 16120 bp, 16 predicted proteins | sample TergutEmb28metaG_2_FD_92546 | JGI IMG/M metagenome (GOLD analysis project Ga0123356, IMG submission 92546) | Embiratermes neotenicus P3 segment gut microbial communities from Petit-Saut dam, French Guiana - Emb289 P3 | ecosystem: Host-associated > Arthropoda: Insects > Digestive system > Gut ...
CGCTGTTGTTTATCAATTTCTTCGCCAATTTTCCAATAAAGCTGAATCAACTCAATATTGACGCGCTTCATCGCCTCATATTGATGATGGTAAATGAGTTTTTTTATTTCTTTGATAAATGGCAAATAAAGGGTTACTTCATTATCCCCGCTCATACAAAAGTGCTCCTTCCCTATCTTACCACATCCAGGGTATATCTTTCAACCAATAAGTATCATGCAAATGGTACCTGGTTCCATCGTGAAGCAGCGCTAATAAATCAAACAACAGGTTCGTGTCCGTTCGTTTGGTTCGTGGTAAAAAATCTTAGTTTTCATTTGTTCTCATGGGGTGTAAGTGTTTTAATAATACTTTTGGCAGTGAATTCTTTGATATCAGCATGACGCGGAACAGTTGTTTCAATCCTTGTCGCTGGTTGAATATAAACATCGTGTTTTTTTCCATGACGGACAAATATTACCCCCATCTGATTTAATACTTGAAGCAACTTGGTTCTTTTCATGCAATTGCCAGTTTCCGTTTGCGATATTTAACAAGATTTAAACATTCAGCCATATCCATTAACATTTCTTCCAATTCTTCGATTGTTTCGCCTTCTGTTACATGCTGTGGAAAATCAACAAAATATCCGATATAACCGCCTTCATCGGCTTCAAAATAGATATATTCTAATTCCATATTGACCTCTTCCCTATCTTACCACATCCAGGGTATATCTTTCAACTGTGTTCGTGCGATCCGTGGTAAACTATCCTCTCCCGCACCGCATCCAGCCCCGCGCCGGATTTAACGGAAACTGCGATGCTGCCCGGAAACCTGTTTAACAATCCTTCCAGAACTTCACCCTGTATTAAATCAATCTTGTTAAGCAAAGTGATCGTGGGCAGCTCATGCGCTTCCAGTTCTCTTAAAACTGACAATGTTGTTTCGTAATTGCTCTCTATGTCGGGATCGCTTGCGTCCAGTACATGAAGCAGGATATCCGCCAATGCGGCTTCTTCCAGAGTTGAACGGAATGCTTTGATAAGCGAATGGGGAAGATCGCGGATAAAGCCGACTGTATCGGTGAGCAGTACATGGAAACCGGGTGCGGGCTGAAAGCGGCGGGTTACGGCATCCAGAGTGGCGAAAAGTTTGTTTTCTACAAGGACATTCGCTCCTGTAAACGCGTTCAGCAAACTGGATTTGCCTGTGTTTGTATAACCTACTATCGCGCATACAGGAATATTGCTGCGCTGCCTTTGCTGTCTTTGCATCTGACGCTGTTTGCGTACCTGCTCAATTTCCTTTTCAAGCAAGGTAATGCGTTTTTCGATTTTTCTGCGATCTGTCTCAAACTTTGTCTCTCCGGAGCCCTTTGTTCCGTAACGCCCGCCCCTTTGCCGTGAAAGATCGATATACTTATGCGTTAACCTTGGTAAAAAATAGGTTAATTCGGCAAGCTTTACCTGAAGCTCGGCTTCTCTTGTATTTGCCCTGTCCGCAAAAATACGGATAATTAATTCCTGCCTGTCCACAACCGGAAGAGACGAAAGTTTTTCCCAGTTTCTTTGCTGTGAAGGGGTGAGACTTGCATCGAAGTTTCCAGCATTAAAGTTTAAAACGATAAGGTCTGCTTCCAGCTCTTCTGCCTTTCGCGATAATTCCTCCGCCTTGCCGCTTCCTATGCCGAACTTTGGATTTTTTTCGCGAAGACGGATTTTTTCATGGGCGATAATAATCAGATCGAGGGTTTGACATAACCCCTGTAATTCTCTGGCTCCTGGCTCATCAGACGGGTCTCCGTTAAAAATGCTTACCAAAAACGCTCGTTTGGGTTTTTCCTTTGTTTCGTAAAGTTTAGGCATTGGGATATTATAGCATAAGTTTCTTTTGACAATAAATAAAAAAGTATGGTATTATTAATATTATTCGCCTGTTTAAGGAGTAATTTATGTTAAAGAAACCAAATCCTGTTTTTTACATGATTTTAACAGCATTTTTATTGTTTACAACTTGTATAACAGATTCAGATAATGGCAACGGTGAAGAAGACTCAGGTCCCGGAACCTTTCATTGGACATTCCAGGGGGAAATCCCGGGATGGAAGCCGTTTATCAATGCGTCTGGCTTTACTCCTGATTTTCCGGCTAACCCCAATGGAACAACAATGGCTTTAAACGCAACTTATGTAAACGGTATGACTCTGCTAGCCAGCCAGAGAACTACACGCTGGATTCCGGATGGATCGGCTCCTGCAGGCAGCGGTTTTTCCATAGGTTATGTAATGCCTAACGGGAGAGCAAATACAGGAATCTATTCTCTAAAGATTGACAATGTAAAAGGACCATTTGAACTAACAATTAATTATATCGCAAGAGAAACACAAAGAAGTTTCCCTATCATTTTTATTAACGGTGTTGAAGTATTAAGGGGTGAGGAAACAGATGCAAATACCCCAAAGACAATTACCTGCGAATACGAAGAAGATGATATTGTTACAATTCAATTAGGCAACGATAGAAACCCATCAGACGCCTACGCCGGTATTAAGTTCTACGACATAATACTTTCAGGTCCTAATATTACAAACGGCGATGACAGAGAATTCGAAGATGACGGCAGCGGCGATAACGGCGATAACGGCGGCGATGATGGTGAATACAATTACTTTGATGATACCGGTATGATCCTTGCATTTCCAGGCGCGGAAGGATTCGGCAGATACGCAAGAGGCGGACGCGGAGGAAAAGTAGTAGCGGTAACAAATCTTTTGGATAACGCGGCAAATCCGCCGGCGGGAAGTTTACGCTGGGCACTGGCGCAGCATCCCGGCGAGCCAATTACGGTGGTCTTCCGAGTATCGGGAAACATTGCGCTGGAAAGATATGTAAGCAATTCACAGCGGAATGAGCTGCGTGTTAACAGAACAAACTTTACCATTGCGGGACAAACCTCTCCGGGAGGCATCAGCATCAGCGGCAACAAAGTTAATTTCGGCGGTTCAAGCCATTTTATTATTCGCCATGTCCGTTTCCGCATTGGCGGTACTAATCAACCTAATGGTTCAATCGGCATAGAAAACGCTTCTCATTTTATAATTGATCAATGTTCTTTTGGCTGGTCGGGCGAAGAAGTTATGACCGTTTACGACAATAGGTTTACCACCGTTCAGTGGTGCATTGTTCATGAAGGGCTGTTTGAATCAGGGCATGACAAAGGCAGACGCGGTTACGGCACTCAATGGGGAGGCGAAAGAGCTACCTATCATCATAATTTACTTGCCCACCATGACAGCCGCAGTCCCCGTTTTAACGGCGCAAGAAGCAACACTGATCGCAACGTGCTTATTGATTTTGTAAACAATGTAAATTACAACTGGGGTAAATGGAATTCCAGTTACGGCGGTGAAAACAGCAGAAGCACACACCATGTAAATTTTGTAAACAATTATTTTAAACCGGGACCCGCATTCCCCCATGCGGAAGCATCCGCTTTTGTACAGGTTTATTATGGAACCAATAAAACGGTATTTCCTTTATGGTACATGAGCGGCAACATCATGGAGGGTGATACCGCTAAAAACGCAAACAATTATTTAGGTATGGTTTTACGCGGTTATCCGGCAGGCACCACCGTTGCTCATCTAACGTCCCCCGAACCATTTGAAATAAAATACCCCGTAACAACACAAACTGCGCAAGCCGCCTACACCAGCGTATTGGCGCGCGCAGGAGCTTTCCCCCGCGATTCTGCAGATACCCGTATTGTTAACAATGTGCGCAACGGAACAGCAGGTATCAGCAAAACAGCGGGAAGACCGGGGATCATCGACGATCCTTCGGATGTCGGCGGTTATCCAACGTATTCCACCCCAACACCTCCGGTTGACACCGACGGCGACGGTATTCCAGATGATTGGGAATTAGCAAACGGCTTAAATCCAAGCAATCCGGCAGACGGCAATTCAACAAACCTTTGCCCAGACGGAAAATGCACCAATCTGGAAATATACCTAAACTGGCTGGAAGCGCAAATAAGAAATCAATAAAATTTATAACCACGAACCACACAAACCAAAACGAACAGGAAGAGAGAAGTAAAACACCTCTCCCCCCGTTCGTGTTTTGCCAACGAAGTTTCTAGGCGGTTAGTGGTAAAAAATCACCCCTACCGGTTCCTCTCCCAAAACCTAACATTCCCGGGAAGCACAGTTTCCCAGAATGGAGACAAATTATGATCCGCATTGGCATAAACTTCATAGCGCAAATTTATCTCCCCAATCCCTGACTGTCTTCTTCGGGTATTTTCCGTGTTAATGGCTGCTGACAAAGCATCATTCCATGATTTGGGAACTGCGTTATCTCTGGAACCCTGTTCCAAAAGTATCGCTGTCCCGGGCGCAATTTTATCAAGATGTTTTATAAGAGAAAAATCTTCCTCTGAATGATTTTCCAAAAAAAGCCTGACCCATTCCAAATTTCTGTTAAAGTGGGCGATGTTTTGCGGAAACGGAATGCTAACAGGCGCCCATAATACTGTGGAAACAGGCAGCCCGGTAACCACCAGAAAATGAAGCGCTGCCTGCCCGCCGTTACTATGCCCCCATAAAACTATTTTTTTAAAAGCCTCTGGCAGCGTTATTCTTTCTGCAGAAGAACTAAAATTAAAAACCGGCTGCAGTAAACTTTTATAAAGCTCTACCGCATTGATTGCCGAATAAAGCGGATGCAGTTCCCATGGTCCCGGGGGAGGCGAAGAAACACCGTATCCGAAAAAATCAGGGGCAATAACCGCCCAGCCGTTCTGCAAATATCTTCTGGCAGGGTTTTCTGTTCCTTTTCCTGTATAGTAACCCCTTTGGCTCTGGTGGCCGCGCAGCATGATAATTATTCCTTTAATATTCTGCGGATTAATTGCCGGCACACTAAGACGGGCGCTGACCGTCAGCCCCATTGATGTATAAACAACATTGTAGGCATATTGAAGATCATTTTTAAAAACAAGCCTCTGTATAGTGATAGGGCTTTCCCTGTAAGGATAATCTTGCAAGCCTTTAATGGAAAAATCATTAAAATTCCTTTCCTGCGCCCATAACAAATAGGGAAGAAATAATAAAATTAGCATTTTTTTCATAATAAATATTATTTTTTATTTAAAATAATGTAAAGTATAATAAATTGAACTAGACAAATCTTCCATTATTCCATAAAATACAAATCAGGAGATATAATTGAACCTTTATAAAAAAATAATAAACGGGATATGCAGTGTTTTTGAGTATTTTGCCCTTTTTTGCCTGGTAGGCATGGTTGTAGCGGTTCTTATTCAGGTTACCGGGCGCTATGTTTTCAGCAATTCTCCCGGCTGGACAGAGGAAATTGCCCGTCAATTTATGATAATCTTCAGTTTTATCGGTATTGCCATAGGGGTACGGGATAAAATACATATCGCCCTGACAGTTATCGCCGATAACCTGCTAAAAAAAATCAAATTACCCGTAGAAATACTGGGGAAATTGCTGGTTTTAATTCTGGGTATAATGATGAGCGTCAATATGGGGCTTTTGTTTTCCAGATTAAAATATAATACCCTTCCGGGAACAGGAATCCCCGTATTATGGATATATTCCTTTCCAACAGCGATAGGCGTGCTTATTGCCCTAATCTCAATCTATCAAATTTATGACCATTTTAAATACGGCACTGATGAACAGCAAAAACTATTAAACGCTCCGCCGCCAAACCCGAATGCCGAAATTCTGCCGGCGCAGGAGACAAGAACATGATGATCGATCCTCTTGGTATTGTTATTCTTCTGGGTGTTTTTGCGGTTTTAATTATAATCAAATTACCCGTCGCTTTTTGTCTGGCTTTTTCGGCATTTATCACAGCGTTTTATATGAATATACCGATAAGCGCGATAACCCAAAAAATGGTCGCGAGCCTTGATTCATTTTCTCTTTTGGCAATTCCCTTCTTTATACTTGCAGGGGAAATTATGGGCGCAGGCGGTATTTCAGACAGGATATTCAATCTTGCCAATGTGCTTGTCGGGCGCGTAAAGGGCGGAATGGCGATGGTTAACGCTCTTGACAGTGTTTTCTTCGGCATGATTTCCGGCTCCGCGATTGCGTCGGTTTCGTCTATGGGACCAATCGAAATCAGGATGATGCAGAAACAGGGCTACCCTACTCCGTTTGCCGTAGCGCTTAGCTGTACCAGCGCCTGTATCGCGATTATTACGCCTCCAAGCCATAACATGATCATCTATGCATCGATTGCGGGAGGAGCAGTTGCAGGCGGCGTATCTGTCGGGAAACTTTTTATGGCAGGTCTTATCCCCGGATACCTGTTATGTCTTCTTCTTTTAATTTACTGCTATATCATAGCAAGAGTAAAAAACTTTCCAAAAGGTGATACTTTTACTTTTAAACAATCGATGAAGATCGTAGCGGATAGTTTTCTTGGTCTTTTTACGGTTGTTATAATAATCGGCGGCGTATTTGCCGGTATTGTTACCGCAAACGAATCCGCTGTCCTTGCATGTATCTGGGCGCTTTTTGTCGCGCTCCTTGTATATAAGGGAATAAAAGTAAAAGATTTACTGCCTCTTCTAAAGAAAACACTTAAAACCATTGCCCTCGTAATGACGCTTATCGCTTCCGCCGGGGCATTCGGCTTTATGATGACAACCTTGCGTATTCCTGAACTTGTCGCAAGCGGACTTTTCAGCATAAGTAACAATAAATATGTGCTGTTATTATTAATCAACATTGCTCTTTTGGCAATGGGCACCATAATGGATTTAGCGCCTCTCATCCTGATATCCGCTCCCATTTTAATTCCTGTTGTAACATCTCCGCTTATAGGACTGGATCCTGTACACTTCGGCATCGTAATGATTTTTAATCTTAGCATGGGGCTTTTAACTCCGCCTGTCGGGACGGTGCTTTTCGTAGGCAGCGCTATCGGAAAAATAAGAATAGAGGAAACAATAAAAGCGCTGCTGCCGTTTTATGTTGTTATGTTTGCCGCGCTTATGCTTGTTACCTATATACCGGCAATATCAATGTTTATTCCGAATCTTATGTTCGGCAAGTGATTAAACCGGATTATCCGGTAAAAATATTTTTGGAGGAAAAAAAATGAAAAGAATGACATCATTATTGCTGGCAGTTTTACTGCTGGCTGCAGTCATTATCCTGCCGGGTTGCGAGAGAAAAGTGAGAGTGTACCGTTTCGCGGAAATCCACGCTCTTGACTATCCAACAACACAGGGCAACATAGCTTTTGCAAACTATGTTGAAGAAAAAACAAACGGCAGAATCAAGATCGAAGTATTTCACTCAGGTCAGCTCGGCCAGGAAAGGGAAACAATCGAAATGACCCAGACCGGCGCTATCGCCTTTGTCCGTGTAGCGACAAACCCGCTTACTTCGATTAACCCCGTAATGGCTGCTTTAAGCATGCCTTTCCTTTACCGTGACCGTGATCATATGTTCAGGGTTTTGGACGGCGAAATCGGCGATGAAATGCTGGAATCACTTCAGCAGCAGAACCTTCTTGGTCTTTGCTGGTTCGATGCAGGCTTCCGCAACTTCTACAATTCCAGAAGGGAAATCAGAACACCCGCGGACATGGCAGGACTTAAGATCCGTGTACAGGAAACACCTCTTATGATGGATATGATCCGAATGCTCGGCGCTTCTCCCACTCCAATGAGTCTCGGCGAAGTATACACCAGTATCCAGAACGGCGTTGTTGACGGCGCGGAAAACAATTGGCCTTCATACATTGCTGTAGGTCATTTTGAAGTTGCAAGATTTTTCACCGTAAATCAGCACATGGCAGCGCCTGAAATGATTCTTATTAACACCGGTGTATGGAACAGCTTCAGCGAAGATGAAAAAAGAATTGTTAAAGAAGGCGCTCTGGAAGGAGCAAGAGTACAAAGAGCAGCATGGATTGCCGCAGAGCTTGAACATGAAGCGCGCGCGCGCGAAGCCGGCAGCATTATCTATGAACCAACCGCCGCAGAAATTAAACTTTTCGCGGACGCATTGGCTCCCATTTATAATCAGCCCGCATACGCCGCATTTACAGATTTAATCACCAGAATTAAAGCTGTAGAATAAGGAGTAATTAACCACGAACCATGTAGTGTGGTTCGTGGTTAAGATTCTCAAATAAAGTCTTCTCTCATGGGAGTGAAGAAATCTACCAGTAATCCTTTTTCAAGGCATACGCATCCGTGTTTAACTCCGTTCTGTTTGCAAAGAGTATCCCCTTTTGAAACTTCCTTTACTTCATCTCCAACGGTAAAACGAAAACGCCCCTCTGCCACATAGGTTATCTGGCTGTGCGGATGGCTGTGCAAAGCGCCCTCTGCGCCTGTTTCAAAATAATGTTCAACACACATTGCGCCGTCGCAGTAAGCCAGCACCTTACGTACCACCCCCGCCGAAGGCGAAGTGCCCTTAATATCCCTGTTATAAATCCAAATCTCATCTTTGTAATTTTTATCCATCTTTTTCTCCTTGTTCTGTTATTATTGTAAATAAATTCACTTTATGCTACCATAACCCCATGAACCGTTTAACAGCCGATGAACTTCGCAGCAAGTATATCAATTTTTTCGTATCCAAAGGACACGCGCAGATTCAGGGAAAATCCCTGCTGCCCGAAAACGATCCTACCGTGCTTTTTACAACCGCTGGAATGCACCCGCTTGTTCCCTATCTTTTGGGAGAGCAGCATCCGGCAGGAAAAAGGCTTGTGGATTTTCAAAAATGTATCCGTACCGGGGACATTGACGCTGTAGGGGACGCAAGTCACCTTACCTTTTTTGAAATGCTCGGCAACTGGTCGCTAGGGGATTATTTTAAGGAAGAAGCCATCAAAATGAGCTTTGAATTTTTAACATCTCCTCAGTGGCTCAATATCCCAATCGAAAAATTGGGAGTGACAGTTTTTGAAGGTGAAGTCGCAACCAAAGGTAGCGGCGCAACCGAAGGTAGCGGCGCAACCAAAGGTAGCGTCGGGATTCCGCGCGACGATGAATCTGCCGCTATCTGGAAAAGCTTAGGTATCCCGGAAAACCGTATCGCGTTTTTGCCGCGCGCGGATAACTGGTGGGGACCTGCGGGAACCACAGGACCTTGCGGACCTGATACCGAGATGTTCTACTACATAGGGGATACGCCCTGCAAAGAAGATTGCAAACCGGGATGTTCCTGTAACAAGTGGCTGGAAATCTGGAATGATGTTTTTATGCAGTACAATAAAAACGCAGCCGGTGAATATGAACCGCTTTCCAGAAAATGCGTGGATACGGGAATGGGTATCGAAAGAACCGTTACCGTGCTCAATGGGAAAACATCGGTTTATGATACGGAGATTTTTGCGCCGATAATCGCTGCTATAGAGAAAGCGGCAAATTGCAGATACGGACAGGATGCCGAAACAGATCGTTCCATCCGCATAATCGCGGATCATGTACGTTCTGCCGTTTTTATTCTGGGTGACCCAAAAGCGGTAAGCCCTTCCAATGTAGGGGCAGGTTATGTTCTTCGCCGCCTGATACGGCGCGCTGTGCGCCATGGGCGCAAACTTTCCGGCGAAGGAATGAGTCTTTCCTTAATAGCGGAGGTTGTAGTAGACGGATTTAAGGGCGCGTATCCCGAACTGGAACAAAACAGCGCGTTTATAAAAAATGAACTAAACAAGGAAGAGGCAAAGTTCATGGAAACCCTGCAAAAGGGGGAGCATGAATTTGAAAAACTTCTGCCCAACCTGTTAAAAGATCCGCGTAAAATAATGTCGGGGCGGCTTGCATTTAAACTTTACGACACCTACGGTTTCCCGATTGAATTAACAGAAGAACTAGCCGGAGAAGCGGGAATGACGGTAAACAGGGAGGAATTTGACGAAGCCTTCAAAAAGCATCAGGAACTTTCCCGCAGCATGAGCGGACAGGCTTTTAAGGGCGGACTCGGCGATCAGGGGGAAATGGCTGTTAAATACCACACGGCTACCCATCTTCTGCATCAGGCTTTAAAATTGATACTTGGAGAGCATGCTGCCCAGAAAGGCAGTAATATAACAGCGGAACGGCTTCGTTTTGATTTTACCCATGAAGCACCCATGACTGCCGAAGAAATCAAAAAAACAGAAGATATTGTAAACAGCCAAATAATGAAGGATTTGCCCGTTTTTATGGAGACAATGGGTATAGAAGAAGCAAAAGCACAGGGCGCGATTGCCCTTTTTGGGGAAAAATACGAAGCTCAGGTAAAGGTCTACACTATCGGCAATTCCGCCTCGGACTTTTTTACAAAGGAAGTATGCGGCGGTCCCCATGTTGAACGTACCGGCACACTGGGGAACTTCAGTATACAGAAAGAACAATCCTCATCGGCAGGGGTAAGGCGGATCAGGGCTGTTTTAAAATAGTTTAACCTTTCCTCTTACTATTTGTTTATATTTATGATATATTAAAACAGAAGGGAGTTTATGAAACGAATTATATTTGTATTTTTAGTGATTTTAATAGCGGTTCCCGTCTTTTCACAGGCGGGATTACAGCCTGCAGCAACGGTCAATCTTATAAGGACCGAAGCGGTTACAGTCGGTCAGCTTCGCACAGAAGTGGAACGCATGGAAAAAGCCGGCGGGCGTACATTAACACATACCGAACGGCTTCAGGTTCTGGATGTAATAGTCAACGAAAGGCTTGTTTTACAAGCTGCCGAACGGGACAGGGTTGCTATCACAGAAAACGAAGTAAATCAGCAAATACAGCAATTACGCGGCGTATTGACACAGCAGCTCGGCCGTCCTCCGACCGATGATGAATTTGCGCAAGCCGTAATGAATGAAAGCGGGCTTACTGTTACTGTATTCAGAGATCAGCTTAGAAGGCAAATGATCGTAGAAAAATATCTGCGTACAAAGAAAGCAAATTTATTTGAATCAATTAAAGAACCAACAACCGATGAAATTCTCGCCGAGTACAATCTGCAAAAAAGCAATTTTGTCCGCCCGGAAACCGCGCTTATCGCCATGATACAGGTTCCTTACGGACCGGATTCTGCTTCCAGAACAAGGGCTAGGGAATTGGCAAACAGGCTGCTTCAGGAAATAAATGCTCAAGGTTTTGATCAGGTTGCCGCGCGCAGCGTTAGGCCGGACTCCGGTTATCAGGCAGGAAACCTTGGTTATATTCCAAGAAACCCGGAAGCCAGAAATGTTTTAGGTCAGGATTTTATTAATTCCGCATTCGCCTTAAGGGTAGGACAGGTTTCCAGAATAATTGAGGGAACGCAGGGGTTTCAGATAATCAACATAAAAGAATATTATCCGCAGACAAACCTTGAACTGGACGATATCATTCAGCCCGGAACACAGGTAACTGTAAGAGCCTATATTCACAATGCTATGTTAAATCAAAAATTGCAGGCGGCAAGAGCGCAGGCAAGCCAGGAACTGGTTGCAGAATTAAGAACAGGCAGATCGTTTCAAATTTTTGAAAATAACATAAGATGGTAAAAAAATGGCATCCAGGCGGAAAGCCCGCATTCTTGCGTTTCAGGCTCTTTATTTCTGGGAAGCATCATTACAGCGCGTTCCTGTAGAAGAGCTTATAACTTTCGCCTGGCTGGAAAAAGATAAACCGCTCGAAGAAGATATGAGCGTTTTTTCCAAAATGCTTGTCGCAGGGGCTATAGAAAATATAACAGAAATTGATTCCCAAATTAAAAAGCATCTTGAAAATTGGGATATCTCCCGCCTTAACCGCGTAGATCTTGCGGTTTTAAGAATGTCAGCGTATACGCTTATGTACCAAAGTGATTTTCCGCCATCTATTGTAATAGATGAGGCAATCGGCATTTGCAGGGAATTCGGCACTGACGATTCATACAAATTTGTTAACGGTGTTTTGGACAGTATCAGAAAATCACTGGATGGAAAACCATATTCGCCATGAACAGCTCAAGGTTTTTGCGCATAACATTATTGGCAGGTTTAATTCTTTTAATCCTGTCAGCATCAGCATTAATATTTTTCTTTTTGGCAGAAAGAAGCGGCGCAAAAACATCCCGTGTACAGGACAGCTTTTACAGAGTTTTGCGCGAATACGATGCTGCCCTCCTGGAAATATTCGGCACAGAAAGAGAATATGATTACCTTAACCAGCAGCTTGATCGCCTTGAAAAAAACGCCATTAGCGTAGAGGCATGGCTGTCTGTACTAAAACGCCGAAGGTCCCTTTCTTTAGTCCATGCTCCTTCTCTTTCCAATTATCATAAATCCATTAACAATGCTTTAGCGCAATATCCTTTATCCCAGCCTATTATATTACTTGCCTGCGGCGCTCTTGTAAAAAACACTGCCATAAACAGGGAAAATGAAAACCGGCTGCGCGAATGGCTCCCCTTAATAACAGATTTTAATTCCACACGCCTTGGTTTTCATGTAATATTGGGTGATTTTAAAAATTATCAAACTGCCAATCTTTTTATACCTGATAATATTTCCTGCGAAACCGAAGAAATCAGCATTAACCTTGCTATCTTAAAAATTATGCGCTCTGATTTCCGCGGCGCAATGTTTGATATCCAGATGCTGCTTAACAGGGAACCTTCTTTGGAACATACGTCCAACGCCCTTAAGTTTGCCGCGGATTATCACTATGATTTTGGAGATATTATCCGCAGCGCGGAACTTTTCTCTTTATTAAATGACGAGGTTTCCTATGCAAGGCAGGCAGATGCTCTTTATCTTGCCGGTTTTCACGACAGCGCAATATCTATCTGGAAGATGCTGTCTCAGTCAGACCAGCCTCTTATAGAAACCAGTTTATACAATTTGTCTGTAACTGAACCTGTACAGGCTCATCTTTATCTTGAAAAGCTTAACAGCATCGAAAATATATCAAATATAAACGCCCGTCAATTCGGACTTATCCGTTACAGCCGTCTTCACGAAATGCCAAGAGCAGCTTTTATTTTGCAATCAAATTCAAATCTTTCACCATCCAATTTTCCGTATATCGATCTTGAAATTTGCAAGCGCTATGCCCGCGAATGGGGCTTAGATCGCCAAATAGCGCAAACATGGATGCTTCTGGATCGTCATTCAGAAAACGAAGACCTGTACAAATGGGCAGCCTGGCATTTCTTTTTCCAGCGCCGTTTCGATGAAATCCCCGTATTCCTTGACAGGTTTGAACTTCAGGCTTTTGCCAGCCAATGGGTAAATGTTTACAGAGCCATTTATTTAATGAACGAAGGTAATCTTGAAGCAGCGGAAAACATCCTGCTTTCAATTACACCGGACGATTCATTCTGGTTTGCAAATGCCAATCTTGGCAGGATCTATGAAGAGTACCGCTCCCCTTCCCGCGCGCTTTTACAATACGAACTTGCCGCCTCCAAACTGCAGCTCACCCAAAACCAAAAAACAGCATCCCGCATCCAGCAGCGCATCGCAAGATGTTTTATTTCTCTCTCCCGCCCAAGCGAGGCGATCCGTGTGCTGCTTTATGCTCTGGATTTGGATCCGCTTAATATCAGCGCGCAGCTTGAGCTGGATAGGCTGTTGTATTAGGGTTTGCAAATATTAATTTGATACCTCTCCGTACAGGCGCTTGCGGCAGCGGGCTCAGAAAAAACCCCTCAGGAGCCTGCTTCTGAGCCTCTCGCTTCGCTCGGTCTCGCCAGCAGAGAATTTCGGAAGATGTTTTTTCTGATCCCGCTGCCGCAAGCGCCTGTACGCATGGATTTCAAATTAACACAATTACTTAAAAATCACATCCCGTAGCCCGCCGTGCCTGTACAAAAACAATAGTTACTTGCACTTGCGTCACCCAAAGGTGCCAGACACCAAATGTTGGTGACAGGCACCAGAAGAGCCTAATCTGTGTTGAAAACAATGCTTAGACTGAGAACGATAGAATTGTTAATTTTTAATTGTTAATAATCGTGATAATCGAATTAACGGCTTCGTTGGTTTTTGTATCGTTAAGATGTCCGGCGACAGATAGGATAATATTTTTGTCGGCGGTGAATATTTTATTTGGGCGAATGTAACTGTCAACAGGCAGTCCGCCTGTAGCAAAATCAGACGATTCTACGGAAAGCGCATAAGGAAAGGATTTGGATTTACTTGTGATTTGGCAAACTATTATATCATCACCCGGCAGGTCGGCTACTACAAACGCCGGACGCTTTTTAGCGCCTGAAAGATCGGTAAAAGGAAATGGAATGACAACTACATCACCTTTTACAAGCTACTTTAGTAGCAAGTTGCCCATGCTTTATCCTCTTCCTGTGTGTTCCAGTCTTTTGCCAACGAAGCTTCGCTCATTAACATTGTTGCCGGAGGGGAAACTCGACTCGTTCGGGTCTCGTTGGCGGTTCCAGGAAATTGAGACTTCGATACAGATGTTAATTTTCGTTGTTTTATCCAAGCAACAAAATCTATCACTTCGCCTAAACAAAATGGCGGAAGTGTTTCTATTTCCTTCATTAAAGCTGCATGATTTGTCATGGCAAACCTCCGTATGGGTTAAATATAACGCACAAAGTAGCAATAGTCAATGAATGAAAATGCGCTTCCCCGCATTGCCTGTCACCGCCATTTGATGTCTGACCTGTAAAAAAATATTGTTAAGCTTTAGCTTTCGTATTCTTTGATAATTTCTTCCGGAGATTTACCGCTTTTTAAAAGTTCAATTATTTCTATTTTTCCTTTCTTTTCTGCATTCTGCAAAGCAGCAATTCTATTATAATAGGCATCTTCGCGCATTTTTTCCAAATTGCGGAACTCGGGGGATACTGTAACGCTGTGATAGGCGTTAATGGCTTTTTCCATGACGGGTACCTCCATTGCTTTTATTTTCTCAAGTTCTTCTAATGTGTCTGCTTTAAATAGCGACAGCCATAGTAATAACATATTTTCTGGGTCGATGTTGGCTGGCAGTTTTTTTAGTTCAAAAAAGTGCAGGCACATTTTATCTGTTAATAATTCGTGTCTGGTTATTTCCAGCGGGCGGAATTCTGAATGGTATTCCTTACAATCCAGCTGATTAAAGTTAATTATACTGATTATTACTGTGCGCGGCAGATTTACATAATTCCCGCTTGCAGGAAGCGATGATGAATATTCTCTAGCCCAATAATAGAGGATTCTTTCAGGGTAGTCACCTTCATCCCTTACCTGTAATTCAAGGTCAATAAGCTGACCGTTAACGGTCATATTTATATCCAATCTGCAAAACTTGTCCCCCATAATTTCTGGCGGCATTTCAGGGTTCTTGATTTCAAACTGCTCTATGCTTTTTAGAGGGATTTTTAAAAGTTCTGATACGAGCTGTTTTAGCAGGTCGGGGTGCTTTACAAACAGCATTTTGAAAAGAGTATCAGTTTTAAATGTGTATTCCAGTTTGGTCATTTTATCTCCATGTAAGACTATTGTATCATATTTGTTAGAGAATTTCAAAGGGTGTTTAGTAGGTGCCAGGCACCAAATGTTGGTGACAGGCACCAGAAAAATTACGTTTTTTACTGCCGTGTAAAAACCTGAGTCTCAGCGCCCGCTGTTACTGCATAATTAACATTTATGGTTTGTCTGTCTGCACTCATGACTATTGTACAATTTATCCAGTCTGTGCCTGTAGCAACATTAGGATTGTTTGTGTAAGTAACAACCTTTACTTGCCCTGACCATGTTAAATCGCTCGTTTTTGTTATATATCGAATATCAGTGGAACCAATTAAAATATAACCTTTGTTTATTGCATCCTGAGTCAATGGACCTACACTACCAAAAGCGTTAACAATGCCGGTACTGCCGCTAATGGTTACCCGCCACCCTCCACTTGTCTGCCAAACACCGTTCAGGTCGTCAAGGTCAAGGTCGCAAGCGGCCATTGAGAATCCGATTATTGCAATTAAAGCAATAGTCCCGAAAAGTTTAAATGCTTTTTTCATAAAATCTCCTTTTATGCTTAAAATAAACCAACGTTTAAATTATGCATGCAGTTTTTTCACAAGAATACACCTGTACTGAAATAGTACCAAGAAAACATCAATTTTGTCAATAAAATAGCAGAAAACAGCCCTTAATCGGGGCATTCA
>Ga0123356_10003623_pt1 | contig 16116 bp, 15 predicted proteins | sample TergutEmb28metaG_2_FD_92546 | JGI IMG/M metagenome (GOLD analysis project Ga0123356, IMG submission 92546) | Embiratermes neotenicus P3 segment gut microbial communities from Petit-Saut dam, French Guiana - Emb289 P3 | ecosystem: Host-associated > Arthropoda: Insects > Digestive system > Gut ...
GCGATTGATTCCCGCGGCCGTGGGTGCAAACACGTACCAGCGTCTTTCCTGTTCTACAAATGCCAGGAAATAATCTTGCCCTTTAACTTCGAATTGCAATTGATTGACTCCTTTGCTGTCCCTCGGGCCTTCGAGGCCCCTCGGGTTAAAATCCTTCTCCTCGTGGCGCCGGCATCCTCGCTCGTCGAAACCGGCGAGACCAAGGCACGGGCATCGCGAATCACCTGCGTCGAGCGCGGGCCTGCGCCCGAGCCCGACGAGAGACGAGAGACGAGATGCCCGAATTCACCTTGGTGATCCCCGCGCCGGGCTCAGACGAGCCGCCCCGTGCGATCACTTCTTATCGACGTCCTCGTACTCGGCGTCGATCACGCCTTCGTCCTTCTTGGCTTCACCGTTGCCGCCCGCGCTCGGGTCGGCTCCCGCTTCGGTCGGCGGAGCCTGCGTCTGCGCCGACTTGTACATCTGCTCGGCCAGCTTGTGCGAGGCCTGTGTCAGAGTCTCTCGCGCGCGGTCCATTTGCGTCTTGTCGTTTGACTCGAGCGCCTTTTTTGCATCGGCCAGCGCGTTCTCGATATCGCCGCGCTCGGAGCCGGAAATCTTGTCTCCCTGCTCGCGCAGCATCTTCTCGATCTGGTAAACCATCGTGTCGAGCTGGTTCTTGGCCTCGATGCTGTCGCGCGCCGCCTTGTCTTCGGCCGAGTGAACTTCGGCGTCCTTGGCCATGCGCTCGACCTCTTCCTTCGAGAGGCCGGAAGAGGAGGTAATCGTGATCTTCTGGTCCTTGCCGGTGGCGGTGTCTTTCGCCGTCACATTCAGAATTCCGTTTGCGTCGATGTCAAACGTAACCTCGATCTGCGGCATGCCGCGGGGCGCCGGCGGAATCCCCGTGAGATGGAATTTGCCGAGCGTGCGATTCTGGCTCGCCATCGGCCGTTCGCCCTGCAGCACATGAACTTCGACCGAGGTCTGACTGTCGGAGGCGGTTGAGAAGGTCTCCGTCTTTTTCGTCGGAATCGTCGTGTTGCGCGGGATCATCGGCGTGGCCACGCCGCCGAGCGTTTCAATCGAAAGCGTCAGCGGAGTCACGTCGAGCAGGAGCAGGTCTTTCACTTCGCCTTTGAGCACGCCGCCCTGGATGGCCGCGCCCACCGCCACCACCTCGTCCGGGTTCACGCCCTTGTGGCCTTCCCTGCCGAACAGCTCCTTCACCAGCTGCTGGATGCGCGGCATGCGCGTCTGTCCGCCGACCAGCACAACTTCGTTGATCTTGCCGGCGTCGACGCCCGCATCCTTCATGCACTGCCTGCACGGCCCGACCGAACGCTGAATGATGTCCTCAATCATGCCTTCGAGCTTGGCGCGCGTCAGCTTCTTCACCAGGTGCTTCGGCCCGCTCGCATCGGCGGTGATGAACGGCAGGTTGATCTCCGTCTCCATGGTGGTCGAAAGTTCGATCTTGGCGCGCTCGGCCGCGTCACGCAGGCGCTGCAGCGCCATCTCGTTGCCTTTGGCGCGCAGGTCGAGTCCTTCGTCTTTTTTGAACTCGTCGATCAGCCAGTCGACCAGCCGCTGATCGATGTTGTCGCCGCCGAGGTGGGTGTCGCCGTTCGTCGCCTTCACCTCGATCACGCCCTCGCCCACTTCGAGAATGGAGATGTCGAAGGTGCCGCCGCCGAAGTCGTAGACGGCGATGGTCTCGTCTTTTCCCTTGTCGAGTCCGTAGGCAAGAGCGGCTGCCGTGGGCTCGTTGATGATTCGCTTCACGTCGAGCCCGGCAATCTTACCGGCGTCTTTGGTCGCCTGCCGCTGCGCGTCATTAAAATACGCGGGCACGGTAATCACCGCCTCGGTCACTTTCTCGCCGAGATAGTCTTCCGCCGCCTTGCGCAGCTTTTGCAGGATCATCGCCGAGATTTCCGGCGGCGTATGTTCCTTGCCCTGCGCCACTACAGCCACGTGGTCTCCCTGGCGCACAACCTTGTAGGGAACCATCTTCATTTCTTCGGTGACTTCGTCAAAGCGCCTTCCCATGAAGCGCTTGATCGAGTAAATCGTGTTTTCCGGATTGGTAATGGCCTGGCGCTTGGCCACCTGTCCGACCAACCGCTCCCCGGTCTTGGTGAAGGCGACCACCGACGGCGTGGTGCGCCCGCCTTCTTCATTGGCAATGACCTTGGGCTCGCCACCCTCCATGACAGCGACGCAGGAGTTGGTGGTTCCGAGGTCAATTCCGATAATCTTGGCCATAATGTTCTCCTTAGAATTTGCTTCCCGAACTGCTTTATCGTGGCTTTAACCTGCCTGATTCTCTATGCCACCAGCCTCGCCTCCTCCACAACCCAAAGGCATTGAGCCTGATAGCTCTTATAAGTGCTTTGTCTTCAACGTTCTCACCTATGCGCTCTGGATTATTATGAGAGTTGAGTGGGATGTTGTCAATGTTTAGATGCGCCTGGGCCGGACCGGGATGCGCTTCTCTCGCTGCGTTGACCTACTGCGCCCTTCGCAGGGTTTTTCGATGGCAGTGAATGTGGATGAGTAAGGCGCACGGCCAGTTAACGCGTAGTTAACGCGGGCCACGGGTTTACGGATTTCCCGCCCCGCACCTAATTTCTCAGCCCGGGCACAGACAGGTGGATGCGGTAGATGCTGGTGCTGGCTGTGATGTAGAGGGTTTTCCCGTCCTGGTCTCCCCAGGCAAGGTTGCTCACAACCTCGGGGACATGGATCGTGCCCAGGTGCTTGCCGGCGGGAGAAATAATCCAGACCCCGCCCGGCCCCGCTCCGTAGAGATTGCCCTCTCGGTCGATCCGAATCCCGTCAGGCCCTCCGGGAGTTTTGTCGCTCGAGGCATCGAGCAGCAGCTGCCGATCGCCCACCGAACCGTCTCGATTGACGCGGAACTTCATCCAGACTTTTTTGCCGGAGTCTGCGATGTACAGCGTCTTCTCGTCCGGAGAAAAAGCAATTCCGTTCGGCCGGGGCAAGTCTTGGATGATCAGCTCGAGCGCTTCCCTCTCGGGAGGCGCGCCGGCTTTGTGTTGACGCGCCTTCGGGATGCGGTAAACGCCGTTGAATCCAAGCTCCTTCAAAGGATCGTTGTCCTGCTGCGTCGGCAGGCCATAGGGAGGATCGGTGAAATACAGCGAGCCATCCGAGCGATAAACCAGGTCATTCGGGCTGTTGAGCTTTTTGCCTTGATAGGAATCCGCAAGGACGGTGATCGTCCCCTGGGGATCGAGCGTCTCCAGGCGCCACACATTCCGCCGCGCGTGACCGGCAACCGCAACCCGCCCGTCGGGATCGAGCGTCATTCCATTCGACCCTGGCTCCGGGCCGCCATAGGGCCGCGCATCCGTGTACCCGCTGTGCTCCATAAAGACCCGAGCCCCCTTGTCGGGCGACCAGATCATGATGCGGTTGGCGGGTATAACCGCGAACACCAAGCTGCCTTCATGGGTCCAGGCCGGGCCCTCGGTCCATTTGTCAAAACCCGTGGCGACGCGTTCCAGCTTGGCACTCGCCGGCAGGAGGCGACGGAGAGCGGGATCGAGCCGCTGAATTTCCTGAGAAGTCGCGGCGGGGATGGCAGATTCGAACACCATGGCTAGAGCGCAAATCTTCAGTATCCTCATCGGCGAACATCTTACCCCTTCTGAGCTGCGCGCGAAACCCCGCTTTCCCGGCGAGGAGGGATGGCTTCCTCGCCAGTTCACGTCCGAGGCACATCTGCCTCTAGAAGCCGCACTGCATGAATCCCGCCGGCACCGACAAAAACTCTGGCTCCGATTGCTTTCTGCGGCTATACTGCGCAAATTAAAAATCAGCGGGTTATGCGCACCGTGAGTTGTCGGTGCAGGCCAGACCGACACCGGGTACCAACCGGCTGAAGACGAGCCGGAAGATGAGCGAAGGATTTTCCGGGAACCAGAATCGCCAACCCATCGTACCCGTATCTACGGACACGCGCGTTTGGTGGCGACGAGGAGGAGTGATGACAAATATACGATTCATGGCGATGGTCGTGGCCATCGCGGCCGCGCTTCCGGCGAGCGCGGAACGGTGGTCAAAGACTTATAACATTTCCGGCGCGCCCGATCTGCGGGTCGAGACCTCGGACGGGAATATCCGGGTCGACACCTGGGACCAGAAAACCATCGAGGCGACCGTCACCACCGCGCACTACAAGATTGGCCCGGGAGGAATCGAGGTGGACGAGCACCAAACCGGCGACGTGGTAGAAATCAACGTGCGCTATCCCCATCGCCTCCTGACCATCAATCTGAACCGTCGGGTGGACATCGAAATTCACGTGCCCCGCCAAGGCCGCGTCAACCTGCGCAGCGGGGACGGAAACATTGAGCTTGCCGGCTTCGCTGGCGAAATGGAATTGAGAAGCGGCGACGGCTCGCAGAGCATTCACGGCGTCGATGGCCGGCTGCGGGCAACGACCGGCGATGGCCACATCAACGCGGATGGAAGATTCGATGCGCTGGAGCTGAAAACCGGCGACGGGCGCGTTGACTTGCGGGCGGGGAGCGGATCGACGCTGGCCGAAGAATGGGAGGTGCGGACCGGAGATGGGAGCGTCAGCGTCGAGGTCCCTCAGGATCTGGCGGCGGATTTGCACCTTCACACCGGAGACGGGCACATCGACGTAAATGTGCCCCTGACAACCGAGGGCAGGATTAGCGGCAATGACGTGCGGGGAAAGTTGAACGGCGGCGGGAGAGTGATGACCATTCAGACTGGAGACGGCTCGATCTCCCTGCGCAAAGGATGAGCGGGTTCGCTAGCGTACATCGAGCCTCCCCTGGTGCGGAACGGGAGAACGCCGGGGAGCAGCCAGGTGACCCATGCGGCAACTCGCATTGCAGCCGGCCACCCGCGCTCCGCAGCATCGGACTAAGGGGACGATGGGATCACAGGTGGCGCCGCAGTTCCGTGTTCGTGATCAAGTCGAGGGTCCTCATGGCATCTTCGATTCGCTGGCGCTCGCGACCCTGCCCCGGCGGAATCCGGTCGAGCGTATTCCATCGGTCGCGAAGTGCACTCTGCGCGAGATGGATTCGTTCTTGAATCTTAGCTGGATCGCTTTCGAGCACGGCTGCCGCATACAGTTCTTCCCACAGCTTGGATTCGTTCGTCTGCATAACATCTCCCTTTAAAAAATGGCACGCGTCGAAATTCAGATTCAATTTCGTTTCCGTGCTCTCGTCGGTAAGACGCGGGCGGAGGGAAAATCTCGCGTAAAAACTCGGTAAAGAGTTGTCTAGAGATGCAAGCTGGGAAACCGGGACCCGGAATCCATCTCTGGCCGTGGCCAAGAGTCTCTAGCAAAGAGTAAGAGTATTGGCGGGCGGGTGTGCTACTCTCTTTTCCGGCCGGTGGAGCTTTGCCATGAACGCACGGAGATTTATTCTTTCAGGGTGGTTTCTGCTGGCGACCATGGCGCAACTCCCCGCCCAATCCAAATCCGTTGCCGAACGTCTGGGTTATCCCCGCGACTCGAAGCTCTTGATCGTTCACGCCGACGATCTCGCGGTTGCGCACTCGGTGGATTCGGCAAGTTTTGACGCGCTCGACCGAGCCGCAGTCACCTCCGCCAGCATCATGGTTCCGTGTCCCTGGATCACGGAAGTGGCGGCCTACGCAAGAACCCATCCCGATCGCGATCTCGGCCTGCATTTGACGCTTACCAGCGAGTGGAAGACCTATCGCTGGGGTCCGGCGGCGCCGCGGGACAAAGTAGCGAGCCTCCTCGATCCTGCGGGCATGCTATGGAGCGGAACTCCGCTGGTGGCTCAACATGCCAAGGCCGATGAAGCCGAACGCGAGATTCGCGCCCAGGTCGAACATGCGCTCGCGCTGGGAATTCATCCTACGCACCTCGATACTCACATGGCATCTGCATTCGCGAGCCCGGAGATCTTCGCGGCCTACGCCCGGGTGGCGCACCAATACCATCTTCCCTTCCTGGCGGTGCGAACGCCGGAGGTGGATGATCGTTTTCTCTCCGCGCTCTCGGAAAAAGACGTCTTGCTCGACTCCATCGTGATGGCAAGCCCAGGTGTTTCTGTAAATGCCTGGAAAGATTTTTATCTCGACGCCCTCAAGCGTCTCGCGCCCGGGTTCCACGAGATGATCGTGCACCTGGGACACGACGACGCCGAACTCCAGGCGGTCGCGGTCGACCACCCCGACTATGGCTCCGCCTGGCGTCAGCGCGACTACGACTTCGTCACCGGCCCGGATTTCAAGAAGGCCTGCAAAGAGAACCACATTGTTCTGGTGCGATGGAAAGAGCTTCAGAAACTGGTGAACGGACCCTGAAGCGCTTTCCCCCCTGCCGCGCAGACTAGACCTCGCGGTAGCGGAAGCAGGTGATCAGGTGATCGTTCACCATCCCGACCGCCTGCATGAAGGCGTAACAGATGGTGGTGCCGACGAAGGTGAAGCCCCGCTTTTTCAGGTCCTTGCTCATGGCCTCGGATTCCGGGGTGCTCGCCGGGATCTGGCCGGAGCTCCTGCGGGCGTTCGCTTGCGGCCTGCCTGCAACAAATTTCCAGATGTAGCGGTCGAAGGATCCGAATTCTTCCTGGACAATGAGAAATGCCCGGGCATTCCCCACGGCGGATAGAACCTTCAGGCGATTGCGAACGATCCCATCGTTCGTCAGCAACCGGCGGATCTTGCCTTTGTCATATCGGGCAATTTTCTTGGCCTCGAACCGGTCAAAGGCGGCGCGGTAGTTCTCGCGTTTTCTGAGGATCGTGTCCCAGCTGAGGCCTGCTTGCGCGCCTTCGAGCAGAAGAAATTCGAACAGCACGCGATCGTCATGCTGGGGCACGCCCCACTCCCGGTCGTGATAGGCAATCGAAAGATCATTTCTCGCCCAGTCACAGCGCGTCGCGTCTCGAGGCGCGGATGCCACCCCCCGATTCTCGCCGAGAACCCGGAATGCGGCAATCGCGGGCTAAACGGGAAAGTACCGGATTGGCCGGTCGAATGTACTCTCCTCGATTTTTTGGGTTCGAACCTGGGTGCGGGTGTAGAATTTTGCGTGCGAGGTTTCAGGGGCTCTCCTTCCGGCATTCGAGGCGGAGCATGAATGTTCACATCAGCTACAAGCTCCCAAGAACACCCGACATCGACAAAGAAATTCAACATTGGATCAGCAAAGTGCAGAGGAGGCTCGAGGTCTTCCGCCCGGAGCTGGTGCACCTCAAGGGCCTGGTGGAACAGAATTCCCCACGCGAGGGAGCCGGGGTGTCGCTCAATCTGAGGCTTCCCTCCGGGCAGATGGCAGCCCAGGAATCGGCGCCTTCCCCGACGGCAGCCATCAAAGCCTCCTTCGAGGATCTGCTGGCGCAGATCGGCAAGCACAAGGCGTTGCTGCGCAACTCGCATTCCTGGCGCCGGCGTCGCTCGCTCGCGGGAGCCGGGGTGGCGGAGGAGCCGCTCGACGAGGCGCTCGCGCCCATGGCGCCCGAGACCGCGACCTCCGAAGACATACGCGCCTATGTGAACGCCAATCTGCGCCGCTTGCAGCTGTTCGTGGAACGCGAAATCTCCTTTCGCGAGAACTCCGGCGATCTCGAGCCGGATCTGTTGAGCTGGGAAGAAGTCGTAGACGAGGCGGTGGCCCGCGCACTCGATGACAAGATCGAAAAGCCGGAGCCGATCGCGCTTGAGCCCTGGCTTTACCGCCTGGCGATCCGCTCTCTCGACGACTTCGAAGCCAGGCTGGCCCACACCAACCAGGTGGATTTAAACGGGCTCGACCGCAGAACCAACCAGCATGCCCGCGACGAAGCCCGCCTGCAGTTCTATCAGCCGGATGAGGCGATCACCCGGGAAAGCACCATCGCCGACGACCGGCTCTGGACCCCGGAGCAGATCGCTTATTCCGATGAGATGATTGCGCTCGTCCAGTTCGCGCTCCGCAAAGCCGGCCGGCGCGAGCGGGAGGCCTTCATCCTGTTTGCCATGGAAGGATTTTCCCTCGAGGAAATCAGCTCGATCGTCGACCGCACCCCGGACGAGGTGCGGCACTCGGTGGAGAAGGCCCGCGAGAAGCTGCGCCGCAGTCTGCCGGTCGAAGATCGCCTGAAAGACAAACTGCTCGAAGCCACAGGAACAGCTTAGCTGGGAGTGCCTCATGATCTCTCGTGAAGAGCTACGGAAACTTGCTGCGTTTGAATCGCGTCATCCCGATGAAGTCGCCGTCAGCTTCTATTTCCGGCCCTCCACCCCGCAGGACAGATCGCACCGCGAGGAGGCGATCCTGGCGAAGGATGTGGTGCGGCAGACGATGCAGGAATTACAGGTCAACGGCCCGCACCGCGCAGCCATGAACGACCTCGAGAAAATTCTGCGGCTGGCGGAGAATCTGCACGGAAACCAGTCGCGCACGAAGGCGGTGTTTGCCTGCGGCGGCCGCAACATCTGGGAAGAATTCGATATTCCCGCCTGCACCGGCTCGACCCGGCTGGTCGTGAACCGCCGGTTTCACCTGAAGCCGCTGGCCCCGATTTTTTCCGACTATCCCCGCCTGTGGATTGGGCTCGTGGACCGGCAAAGCGCGCGGATTCTAGAACTTCAGTTCGACCGGCTGCGCCAGTATGCCCTGCTCGCAAATTCCCTTCCCCGCCACGGCCGCAGCGACGGTTTTGCCGGATACGACGGGGGCCACGCGCAGCGGCACGAAGAAGACGAATTCCGCCGCCACTACAGAACCGTGGCGGAGGTTTTTAAAAGCGGCGCCGAGAAGAAGCAGTTCGAGGCGCTGGTGGTGGGCTGTCACGATGTAAACTGGCCCGAATTCCATGCCCAGCTTCATCCTTACGTGCGAAAACGGCTGCTGGGCCGGTTTTCCTCCGATCTCGGCGCGCTCAGCGATGCCGAGGCAAAACAGGAAGCCGAACGCATCTTGCGCGAGTCGCTCGAGCGCCATCATCAGAGCCTGATCGAAGAAGCGGTGAGCGGCTCGGAAAGCAATGGCCTCGGTGTAACCGGCCTGCGGCGGGTGCTGCGCGCAACCGAACTGGGGGAAGTTGAGACTCTGCTGATGACCTCCGACTACATGGCGCGAGCCGTCGAGTGCACTGCCTGCGGGCATCTGGATTCGCATATGGTGCGCTTCTGCCCGCTCTGCGGGCGGGCAACGCGCAAACTCGAAGATGTTTCTGAAGCCCTGGTTCCGATGGCCATCCGGAACAGCATCGGACTGGTGCTGGTTCCCCGCGACCGGAACTTTGATCGGGTGGGGAATATCGCGGCGGTTCTGCGCTTTCGCACGGACCGCAACATGAACCAGCTCAAGGCATCTTGATAGCGAAAGCGTCGCTCGGCCCGCCGCACGTCCCGTCGGTGGTATAACTTTCCTTCTGATCGCTCGACCCATCTTCTGACTGAGGAATCTTATGCGCTTTTCACGACGCGAATTTCTGGTTTCGACCACAGCGGGTTCGATCGGGGCGGCTCTCCCTCCTCAAGCGCCTGGCCAGTCGGGAGAGGAAAGACGGGCCGCCAGGCTTCCCGTCATCATCTGTGCGGCCAACGGTTACGACTATCTGGAGGAGGCCTATCGGCTGCTTCGCTCGGGCGCCGACACACTCGATGCCGCGCTCCAGGTGGTCGTCGGACCGGAGAATGATCCCAACGACGAAAGCGTCGGCCTGGGCGGCCACCCCAACGAAGAAGGAGTGGTCGAACTGGACGCCTGCTCGATGCACGGCCCCACGCGCACGGCCGGATCGGTTGCGGGGACGCGGAACATCAAGAACGTCTCCCTGCTCTCAAATACCGTACGTCTTCATAGCGGGCATGTCATGCTGGTCGGCGAAGGCGCGGAAAAGTTCGCCGTGGCCCAGGGATTTCCGCGCGAGAATCTTCTCACCGACAAATCGCGGAAGGAGTGGCTGCTGTGGAAGGAGGCGCACTCCGACTGGTGGGGCCCCGGCCTGGACAGCCCGGACTGGCGCAGCCGGGTTACCGGCGCGGTCGCGACCGGTGGGGATGAGTGGGAATTTCGCGTTCGGCGCATGGAAGAGCTGGCCGCCGCGATCGGCATTCCCCCTGAGCACCGTAGGGAGGCGATTCGCTACGTCGTCTTTCCCCCGACCGGAACCATCCATTGCTCCGCCCTCAATGAGAAGGGGGAAATTTCCGGGTGCACCACGACCAGCGGTCTTGCCTGGAAAATTCCCGGTCGGGTTGGCGACTCGCCGCTCATCGGAGCCGGCTGCTATACCGATCAGGATGTGGGCTCTGCCGGGGCAACGGGCAACGGCGAAGAAAACATTAAAGTCGTCGGCGCCCACACCATCGTAGAAAACATGCGGCGCGGAATGTCGCCGCTCGATGCCGGCGTGGACGCGCTCAAGCGTATCGTGCGCAACTACAACGGCGATAAGCAGCGGCTCCAGTTTGTCGATATGGTCTATTACATTCTGCGCAAAGACGGCGCCTACGCCGGCGTGTCGCTGTGGGAAGGATACGAGATCAATAAGCCGCACCAGATTGCGGTACACGATGGATCGAGGCGCCTGGAAAAAACCGTGAATCTGTACCCCGGCGCATCCCAGAGCTGGCCGCCAATACGCACATTGCGCTAAGCAGGAGGATAGGCGCGAAGAAACCTTCCGTGTGGCTGTGTAGTATGATGTGGAATAGACTCGACAGTATGGAAACAATTCAGGTTGTCCTCGATAAAGAGCTGTTGCGCGCTACCGATCAAGCCGCACGGCAGACGAAGCGAAATCGTTCCGCCCTGGTACGCGACGCACTGCGGGAGCACCTGCGCAGATTGAAAGCCCGTGCCCAAGAAGAACGCGATCGCCAGGGTTATTCAACGCGACCCCAGACCACCGGTGAAACGGATGTTTGGGAGGCGGAGGCGGTGTGGCCGGCACAGTAGCCCGAGGGGATGTACGACTCTACCACTTTGCTCCGCCGGACAAGAAGAGGCCCGTGGTTGTGCTAACACGCGACAGCGCTATCGCTTATCTGTCGACTGTTACCGTCGCGCCCATCACATCGACCATTCGTGGGGTGCCCTCCGAAGTAGTTTTGAACCAGGAGGATGGAATGAAAGCACCGTGTGCGGTGAACCTGCACAACGCGGTTACCGTTTCTCAGAATCGATTGGGCCGGCGGGTTGCACAACTGAGCTCCTTGCGGATGCGGGAAGTTTGCGCGGCATTGCGCTTTTCCCTCGGGTGCGATCTCAATCAATCTTAGCCAAGGCCATCTCACTTCAAAATTCGCCGCACGGCCGTCGGATTCGTGACCCAATCTTGAAAGGACCTACCATCAGGAATCTGTGAACTCACATACACCGTTGGGGGCCGGACCGACCACGACAAGCTCGAACGGTTGAAACACCATTTCACTCAGAACCCTTGCAATCGTCACTAAGCGGAAAACGCATTCCGAACCCGCAGTTGTGGCCACCGGATGGTATCCCCGGCGTTTCATTCGGGCCGTAACCGTGAGATTTATAGCGTTGCCGGCCTGGATTTCGGCCAACTCATGGGTTCAAGTGTGGCCAACGAATGGTCCTTGTGACAAGGAGTGTCGTCATTAGGAGCCTCCCGTTTTGGCCAGATTATGGTTCCACTGCTCCGGCCAGCAGGTGGGCCATGGATAAGCGAACCGGATGCACGTCGAAGGCTATTGAGGGATGTTTCGTCCGCTTTCGCCTCGACAATCGGAAGCTCTGCCGGGTACGGTAAGGAACTGGTGATAAAGTAAGGAATGGGGATGTAACTATGCAGAAGACGGCAACCATCACCAGCAAGGGGCAGATTACTGTGCCTCGGGAAGTACGACGAATGCTAGGAGTTCGAAGCGGAGACAAATTGCTGTTCGAGAGCGATGGCCAAGGCGTCCGTATCCGACCGATCAGAAGCAGGAGCGCGTTCTCAAAATATCGTGGCATCGGGAACCCTGAAATTCCGTCTGGGAGAAAGAATATTGGAAAGTGGTTGCGCGGGATGAGGGGCGAATGACCACTGCCGTCGATTCGAATGTGGTCATTGCGTTGTGGGATGAAGATGCGAGTCTAAGTTTGGCAGCTCAAAATGCCTTGGACGCAGCTTTCAATCGCGGCACTCTAGTTGCTGCTGCTCCCGTGTTCGCGGAACTGATCGCAGCCCCCGGGCGCAGCGAAAAATTCGTCGGATCCTTTTTTGAAGAGACCGGAATTGGGATTGATTGGGAGCTGAGCGAACAAATTTGGCGATTGGCGGGCCGAGCATTTCAAGCCTATGCAGAGCGACGCCGGAAGCAGCGCGATAAGGGCGCCCGCCGCATCCTTGCGGACTTCATCCTTGGCGCACATGCATTTGCCAACGGATTCCGGCTTCTCACCCTGGACGGGGGCCTTTATCGGGCAGCCTTCCCCAGCCTGGCGGTTGAGACTTTCTGAAAATTCTCAAGTCCGGCGGATTGGAAGATCAGAAGATCAGAGGGGGAGCGAGAATCTCCGATACCCAAGCGACAGGGCCCCGTGAACCTGCGCCGATGGGGAAAGCCCTGCGAAGGCACAAGGTCCAGCTTGCCGGATTACGAGCGCGCGAGAACGGCAGCATACATCTTGCATCTGATTTGAAACCCAAGTGATTCGTAAAGATGGATGGCCGAAGTATTTGCGGAGTAAGAGTGGAGGTAGGGGACTTCGCCTCGCGCGATAATTTGTTTAGCCACTGCTGCCGAAAGGGCTCGGGCAAAGCCGCGTCCACGAAAATCGGGATGGGAACAGACACCGCTGATCTCAGAATGACCGCTATGTTGCATACGCTCCCCAGCCATGGCGGCCAGCCTCCCGTTTTCTTTAATACCCCAGAACTGACTTAGCCGGGGTGTCCCCGTTTCGAAGGGGCCGGGTTTCGTGAGCTTAGCAAGAGCCACCATTTCCGTAACGTCTTTATCTCCGAGGGGTTCTATGCGGTTGTCGATTTCGGAATTGGAGGGAACAAGGCGATCGAGGACCATCTGCACTCCGAACCCAGTCTCGACGGCGATCATTCCCCGAGGAAGTTTGATGGGGTCAGCTTGAAGCAAGATGATGTTGCCAGCTGCCGGAACCAATTCAGCCAGTGCGGACAAGCTCTCGGGCGTATCGTCGCGCGCCGAAGCCAAGGGCCCTATGTCGGGAGAAAATCGACGGGCCCAAACGCCGCCCACGGCAAACTGTGATTGCCGTGTGCTTAAAGCATCCCAAACGGGGCGATTCAGAATGTGTGGTTCCATGCGGACTATGACCTCGATTTCCTTCCGTGCCAGAGACATAGTGAAAATGTCCGGGAACGAGTAGCCTAACTTTGCACCGTGCCGCCGCGCATCGCGATTTTCCTTGCATACTCTCGCATTTCAACGGCACGAGGAGCTTCTGGCCCAGCATCCGGGTCCGTCATGCTCATCCATCGTCCTGCCTTCCCAGAAGACAACATCGCCGGGATGGCGTTGTGCCTAAACGTGCCTTATCGGGCAGAATCCGCCCGAGGAATTTGTCGGAACGGCGAATGCATCTTAGCGCAAATGGAACCAAGGATGGGCGGCAGAGGCGGGTAGTTCTCAAGCCGACGGCTGGTCCCGGTGCGCAAATTCCTGCCGGTATTCTGTAGGACTGGCTCCGCACACACTACGGAAGACGCGCGCAAAGTGCTGCTGGCTCTTGAAACCGCAGGCTACGGCCACATCCAGGATGCGACTCTCGGCGGCACGCAACATCTCCTTGGCGCGCTCTACCCTGCGGTGCAACACAAACTGATGCGGGCTCTGGCCCGCCGACTGGCGGAACACCCGCGAAAAGTGGGTTCGGCTCAAGCCCGCTGCGTCCGCCAGTTCTTCGAGACTCAAATCGCCATCCAACTCGGCCTGCACCAGTTCCACAACTCTCCGCAAGCGGGCGGGAGTCAGCCCGCCTCGACATTTCCGCGGTGCCGGGCGCCGGGCGCCATAATTATTGACCAGCGCTACCGTGAGCGCCTGCTCAATGGAGTCCAGAAACAGCCGCCCGCTCGGGAACCCCGCAACCCTCTCCGCATTGACGGCCGCCACCAGCGCACCCAATCGCGCATCCGCAAATTTAGGCGTCCAGCGCAGTTCCAAATCGCCGCTTATTCCATCGTTGGCGCCTCTCAGTCCTCGATCAGAAATGGTCAGGATCAAACGCTCCGTAGCATGAGCTCCAAGCCACAACGGGTTATTGCCGGGCCACACGACAATCTCGCCGGGTTCGTAGCTGATCTTGTTCACCTCCGAACGTCTCTCCCCTACTTCAGCCCAACCTGGGCGGAGATTCATCGTCAAGACGGGCTCACATTGCACCCTCATCCGCGGCTCGACGGCGAATACGGGTGTCTCGACTTCAATCCTCATGATTGTCCTACCCCGAGTTCAAAGGTCCTTGGATGCTTTGCTCCGGACGAAGAATGCCGAAAATTTGGACTCATCAGCGGACGTTCCGCCAGTCTGACCCTGACACTTGGTGTTCCTCGCGGTTCAGAACGGCTTGGTGCTGCAACACCTGCGGCAATGACAACGGCAACGTAGAGTCTGCTGCGAGGGCGCTGTCCGGCTGCCAGGAGAAGGAGGCCCCGGAACGGCTGCTCATGGCTGCGACGGCTTCGTCAGTATCAAGAACGAGGCGCAAGGCTCATGACATCGCACATGACGTCACTGGTCAGTGACGTCCTGCAATCCCAAGAGTTATGCATTCCGCAAGACTCATGGCCTTGGGGACCTGGGTTATTCTCCGCCAACTTATGGGTTCACGCGCGGCCAACAGCTGGTCCTTGTGACAAAAGCCAGCTATTGCGGAGCCGGGAGCGGGAATGCTTTCCGCCGCCTGGTCGACGGTCTCTCCGGGCCCTCACTGGAACAGGAGCGGCGCAAATGCCGCCAGGTTCCGCCGCCAAACCATCCAGGTATGCATGCCCGGGGTTTCGATACTGGTGAACTCGACGCCTTTGTCCTTCAGCCATGATTTGAATTGGCGGTTTAGTTTTATCAGGCCGTCATCCGTGCCGCATGCAATCCACAGCAGCTTCAGTTTCTGGTTGGCGGCAGAGTCGAGGCCGGGAAATTGCGTACCGAAATCCACCGTGTCCAGGCCGCCGCTGCTGAAGGCTCCGATCCAGGCAAACTGATCCAGGTGATTCAGTCCGGTCAACAGCGATTCGGCGCCGCCCATGGAAAGCCCGGCGATGGCGCGAGACTCGCGGTCTTTGCGAATGCGGTACGCGGCTTCGGCTTGGGGCATGATTTCGCCGAGCAGCATATCGGTAAATTTTGCGAGGTTCCGCCGCGCCAGTTCCTTGTCAGACCAGGAGCTCCAGCCGCGGCGGATCACGTCGTAATCGCCATAGCCGAGGGGCATGACGACGATCATCGGCTTCATCTTTCCCTGTGCGATCAGATTGTCGAAGATGACATGGGCGCGGCCCACCGCGGTCCATCCGCTCGCATCGTCGCTGAAGCCATGCAAGAGATAGAGCGCCGGGTATTCCCTCTTGGCGTCTGCGGTATAGTCCGGGGGCGTGTAGACGTAAAAATCGCGCTCCTGGTTTGCCATCTGGGAACTATAGAAGTGGTGGTGAATTACACCCATCGCGACCGGGCTTCGCTCCCAGGCCGACGCCGGCCCGGGCACGTGGACCTCACTCTGCGGATTGAGCAGGTTGGGCTTGATCAGGGAATTCGAGGGATCCATGAGGCCAACGCCGTCGGAGAAGAATGAATAGCCGTAAAAGTCGGGGGACATGGGGCCAACCGTGGCGCTCCAGACGCCCTGCTCGTCTTTCTGCATGGGTACGCGCGCGGTCTGGCCTTCGATCGCAACCTCCACTTTTTGCGCGTTGGGAGCGCGGAAGCGAAAAACTACGCGACCGTCGTTGGCCACCTCGGGCGAATCGAGGGGAGGCGGCGGCAGCTGTGCCACCGCGAACAGGGAAAGCGCAAAGGTCAAACCGGACAGCAGAGCGGCGGTTTTCATGTCTGTAGTTTCTCCAGGAAAGCGGCGCTACATTCTAACCCAATGATGAACCAGGACATCGAGAGCCACAAAGACGAAGAAGACGACCGAGATGACTCCGTTCATAGTGA
>Ga0123356_10003625_pt1 | contig 16110 bp, 19 predicted proteins | sample TergutEmb28metaG_2_FD_92546 | JGI IMG/M metagenome (GOLD analysis project Ga0123356, IMG submission 92546) | Embiratermes neotenicus P3 segment gut microbial communities from Petit-Saut dam, French Guiana - Emb289 P3 | ecosystem: Host-associated > Arthropoda: Insects > Digestive system > Gut ...
GCATTTTTATTATCAATAAAATATGGCTTTGACAATGTGAGTATAAAACAAATTCAAGAAGAAGTTAATTTTAGTACTGGAGCAATATATTACCATTTTAAAGACAAAAATGATATTTTGGATCATATGCTTAATAAGTATCTTAAAGGTGCAGTTGAAGATTTTAAGAAGAATTTAAGAAAATATGATGGATCATTTACTGAAAAATTAAAATTTATATTTTATTTGCATTTAGGAAAAGAATTGAATAATGAAAAACATGTTATTAAATTATCAAACGATATTGAAATAGATCATACTGAATTTGATTTGTTTTTATTAGGTATCTATCATCAACACCATGCCCTTCGACCTTTGTTTGATGAAATGACTATTGAAATGCTTGATATTTTCACAGAATTTGTTGAAGAATTCAAAGAAAAGAAGGAAATAAGAGATGATTTAGATTCAGAAGACATTGCTCTTCATATTTATTCAGTCGTTGGCGGATTTATAAAACTATGGGTAGGATTTACACATATCCCATTAGAAAAATATATAGATATAAATATTAAAATGATATGTGAGAGTATATGTATAAAAAACTAGCAGATATTCTAAGATAAAGATAAAAGAAATGATAATTTTTCTATTTACAATATCACACACATAAAAATATATTTTCTAAATTTTAAAATTTCATTTTAATTTCAAACTATCTTTCTTTTTTATTTAATTTTTTATATTTAGCTATAAAGATGTAAATTAATGAAAATTAACTTGAAATGTTAATCATTTGGAGATACTATGATTTTTTCAAGATATTGATTACTGAAGTCTATCTTCAATTCCACCCATAGTGGTAAATGGTCTGACATCTGGAAAGTTCGCCAAGTGGTCATGTAGTATTTTTCAATATCCTTTTCACTTTTCTCATTTACATATTTGGGATCAAAATATTGTTTATAATCTTTTAAGTCTTCTTTAGTATAGACTGACTTTGCAAAATTAAAAGCACCTGCTTTTTGCTCTTTTTCCGAAAACACAGTCATTTTTTTATCCAATTTAAGATTAAATGCAATTTGGTCATAATGTTTACTGTTGCCTAAATCTGTGGGATGTTCTTTGATAGCTGCTGGCACAGAAAAGCCGTATTTTTCAAGTGCTTTCATAGTATTATCCTTCACATTAGGTATATTGAAGTCTCCCAGAAGAATATAGCTTTCACCTTCCTTTTTAGACCTTGTTGATAACAATTGAGTAAGTGCATTGATTTCTTCCTCGCGTTTTTTCATATCTTTAGCAGAAGTCGAACCATAAAATACATGAACTGTTGTAATGATAAATTTAAACCATTCTGCCTGATAAGCAACACAATATGGAGTTCTTGCAAATTGCAGTCCATCATTAATCAATTTTGTTTTGGGCAAAACAATTTCTCCTGCTAAATTTTTGAATTTTATTTTGCTCTTGTCATAGATGAAAGCCATTCGTTCCCCACCACCAGCAGTTCCATCTGTCGAATCAGTGACAAGATAGTCCCAATTCAGGTTAAGCAGAGACATCAGTTTTTCAAGACCTTTCATATCAGCAGATACTTCCTGTACTGCAACCAAATCAAAACGATCAATAATTTCGGCAATGTAATGAAGACTTTCATCCAGCCGATTATTGCCGAATTTACGAATATTCCATGTAGCAAGCAGCATAGTATCTTTAGCTGTCTTTTTCGGAATTTCCTGATCTAACTGTTCACGTAATTTTAGAAGGTTCTTGCTAGTGCGCAACCTTTCAATCTTTTCCATTTTTTTTAAAGGATCATAATATGACATATTAACACTACTTACAAACTATTCATATAAATACAAATACTATTCATATACTTATGAATACAAATATTATTCATATATAATTTATTTATAAATAATAATAAGAAATTAACTAATATATAAATATTTTCTCTATAATTAACTATACTAAAAGAGGATAGAAGAATATATATAATATAATTTATAACCTCATTTTAATGAAATATAAGAGAGGATTTTAATGAAAATAGCTATTTTATATGGAACAAAGTATGGTACTACAAAAAAAGTTGCTGAATCAATATTTAAATTATTAGAGAATCATAATAAAGACTATGATGAATCAATTGATGTTAAACTTATAAATCTTAAAGAGAAAGATGATGCAAATCTTGATTGTGATTTTTTAATAATTGGAAGTCCTGTTTATATGGGCAGAATTAGAAAAGAAGTTAGGAATTTTCTTAAAAAATATGAAAACACCTTGATTGACAAACGTTTTGCTTTGTTTATTTGTGGAGCTAGCGAAACTGAGGGAATAGATCAGGTTAACAAAGTATTTCCTTCAGAAATTGTAAATCATGCCATAGCCACGGCATTTTTAGGAGGGGAACTTAACATAGATAAAATGAAATTTATGGATAAAAAAATCGCACAACTTATAATTAAAGGTGCTGATAAAGAATTTAAAATAGACGATGTAGCTATTGATGAGTTTGTAGAAAAAATAAAATCTTCAATAACCTAATAAATAAAATTAAGCCATGTTAGAATAAACAAGAAAACTTAGAGGGATTTGAACTTTAATCTTAGATTTTTATAATTCCTTTTTTATTGATCCTTTTAGCTTCTTTTATTATTTTTTCAAAAAACCAATTATATTCAGATTCTTTTAGTAACACATATTCTTGTCTATTATGATTTCCGACTTTTTTTATTATTTCTCTTTTAATTTCAATATATTCCTTTTTAGCTTTCTCATTTTTGTTTAAATAATCCCTAAATAAAATATGTCGATTTAACTCCTCATTGTCTTTTGTACATACATATAAATGGTGATTTATCTTATCTAAAGTTTCTTCATTATATGAATTATCTCTTTCAAACATTTCCCTGCCACCTATACCTAAATTTCCTTTATGTGTATATCCAATGATTTTTAAATCGCCTTTAACAATTGTAAAATCATTTTTATTATCAATAACCACATCAATATCTATTATTGGTTTTGCAGGCATTCCTATAATAGCTGTACTTCCCACATGTTCAATTTTTACAACCCCGCTTAAATTGTTTTCTAAGATATTTTGTATTTTCTTAAATTGTTTTATCCAATTCTCATTGTATTCTTCAATCATCATCATGTTTTTCCTTAATTTATTCCCCTTCTGTTAATTTCAGCATCAAAAAATATATATAATCATGTTATATCTTGTTTTTTCTGTTTTTATTTCTTACTCATTACTTTTTCTAAACAAAAACAGATTCTGTTTTATTTCTTGGATTATTTATGTGGAAAATTTTGAAACCACATTTATTCACATAAAAGTAATGATTCCTTAAAGAAAATCCAGGAGTTTCACTCCTCCAAATTTTCGTTTCAGGGTATTTTTGTTCAATATACCTCCAGATTATTAGTCCAAAACCTTTATTTTGAAGATCAGGATCAAGAAATATATTTCCCAAAAAATTTTCATGGTTTTCATTTATCCATAAAGCAATACCTCCAACAGGTATATTATCTTTGTAGATAGCATAGGAAGTAACATCCTTATGCAAGTACCATTTTCTCAGAAAATCTCCATTTTCATAACCATCAGGTCCACTATCAGTTCCGAGATGAATTTGAGAATCCTTATCAAATGCCTTCTTGAACATTTAAGTAAATAATCCAACATCTTTTTTCTCAAATTTCCTGAAACTCAAGCCACCAAAATTTTCCATAAAACTGTCCTCTAAGTAAAATATCTTATTCAAAAAATAAACTCATGACATTGATTATTTAAACGGACTTGCAGAGATTCAAACCTTTGATTTTAAGATCAGTCCTTTTCTTGTTTATTTACTTTAATGCAATGTGGATTGTTATTTCATCCTTAGAATATTTTTCATAATCAATTGTATATGCTCGCTTTAATAATCCTTTTTCCTCTAAATCCCAAATTTCTTGCCATACTTTTGAGATATCATTATTAGAGCTTACTTCAAAAATTTTATATTTATTATCCTTATCAATTATTATTTCTTCTTCACTATTAGAAATACCCTCATTACAAATGCTTAATGTATAATCTCCCTTAAAATTACTCTCATATTCATGATAAATACCATACCAGTTACCATCATAATCTTCGTAATTCATCAATACTTCTTGCCACAAATTCATGATTTTTACAACATCATCATTAAAATTATTAGTTTTAATTGATTTTATTTCATATACTTTCATTTAAATCTCTCCAACATATTTTGTCTAAAAGAATATTATAATTATAAAAATATTCAATTGCATAATAACATTGCAAAATAATATTTAAACATCTTTAGTTAGCACATGAAAAGTATTATTTTAATTTCCAACTATTATGGATATAAACTTATATCAAAAAGTTCATATTAAAACACAAAAATAAAGAAACATACTTGGAAGGATTTGAATCCTCGATCTTAAGGACAATGTTTATTTTTTCTTTATTTAGCAAGGATATTTAATTTAGTAATAATTTAGTGTCGATATATTTATATATTTTAGGATAATACCATAGTATATATGTTTAAAACTAAGGAGTGATTTATTATGGAAACAATTCTATTAACATTATTAATAGGAATTATTGCAGGAACTATTGATGTATTGCCAATGCTAAAAATGAACTTAGATAAATATGCCTCATTATCAGCATTTACATTTTACCTTATAATGCCATTTATAATTTTTAATCTTAATTTATTAGAAAACGTTTGGTGGATTAAAGGAGGAATAATATCGTTAATATTATCCATTCCAATAATAATTCTTGTAGTCAAAGAGGATAAAATGGGGGCACTGCCTATAGCAATCATGGCAGTTGTATTAGGTACTTTTATTGGTGTTGGTGGGCATTTTTTAGGTCTAATGTGATAAATTACAATTTAATTAATAGAAACTATGAAAGGTAGAATATTGTGCTGTCTTGAAATTATTTTTTAGGAGTATAAAAAGCAATGACAGCTACTTTAATTTTTTTATCATATTGATTGATTCATTCTAATTCCACATCAATTAAAGATTCAACACGTTTAATTGAATTTTCTACCCCATTTTTTTCCATTTGAATTCTCAAAGCACCACTGGAACAAATTTCAACACATCTTCCACAAGCTCTACATTTTATCATATCTATGCTTGCTTTTCCATTTTCAACACTGATTGCTTCTACAAAGCACATATCTTTCATACATTCTCCACAATTGACACAAATGGTTTTATCTAGTTTTAATTCTACACCTTCCATTTTTGAAAAGCTTTTTCCAATATGTTCTGGAAGATCAGGTGTCATTTTCCATAAACAACAGCATGGACAACAGGCACAGATTGATAAAAGTTCTTCTTTGGGACCTGTATTTAACCAAACACTATCAATTTTATTTCTACCAATGATATGAACTAAACCTGCTTCTTGACATTTATCAACATGTTCCATAGCTTCATATGGCGAAACAACTTTTCCCAATTTAGGTGAAATTCTTTTAGATCCCCGACCTAGAAACAAACATCCTAATTTTTTGGGATAATCTTTACAATCATTTGAAACTCTACAAATACAGGAATCCATAATAACATGATATTTGGATTTCATTATCATTTCTTTAAGGATATTGCTTGGAAGCATTATATTTTCAGGTACTTCAACATCCATATTTATTGTAATTTCTTCACTAATTACTGTATTATTTGATTTGATGGATGAATCTCGTGGAAGAACTTGTATATCATCCTCTTCAAAGAATAATTTATCAACAACATTAGCAATTAAAGGTATTTTTCTACAAGCCTTTGCTAAAGTAAAACGAGAATTGAATGTTAATTTAATTACTCTTACACAGATATCTGAAAATGTAATTTTTGACAAGTTTTAATCTCCCAAATTACTTAGGTAATTTAAATTGAAATTAATTCAAGCAATGGTTATTAATTCTATAATACTTTTTGGTGTGTTCAACTATTAAAACATTATATCCATTATAACAGATGAAGGAAAAGAAATAACTAAACATTTATTGGCTAAATTATGTGTATTTGGAATTAATTTATATTTTTATATTTTTAAAATATTTTTGTTTTATTTCTAATGTTAAGCTTAATGATATAAAAGTTCCTATTCCTAGTAATATTAAATTTAATAGTGAAATTTCATGATTAAATAAATAGAAACATATCGAAAACAATACCCAAAATATTAAAAGGATGATGAACATTATTACAATCCAAAAAGTATTATTTATTTTTTTCTTGATTTTTGGGTCATTTTTATCTTTACCAATCCAATCTAATAGCCCTAATGGGGGGATTAAAATATATCCTGCTAAAATCCAATTATAATTTGTATAATCTGGAGTTATTAGGATTACTATGTATATAATTCCTATTATTATCAGTGTTATTCTTTCAAATTTACTGCCAATTTTTTTAAATATGTAATAGCCAATTATGCCTACTGTCATTATTATCATTGATAATATAAGTGTTTGATTAATATGTATATTTAAAATAAAATAACTAAAAATACCAACGATGATGATTAATAAGATTAATAACAAGTTATATCTGTTTTGTTTCATATAAATCACACTTGAATTACTGTAGTTAACTTGAAAAGGTTTGAACCATTAATTTCAATATTATTATATATAATAAATTGTATATTTATAATTTTATATATATTTCCTATAATTGATTATATTTCTAAATAAATATTATGATTTCATATTAAAAAATAAAACTAAATGCTAACTATTTAAGTAAAATAAAAGACGGACTTGGAGGGATTTGAACCCTTGATCTTATAGATTAATATAATATTTATAATATTTATCAAATAACTTTGAATCAAAGATATTATTATTCAATTAAAACAAGATCATGGCTTATTTTAGAGGAAAAACATACCCAAAGAAGATACTTATATAAACTATTATATCAAGGAAGGATTTTGACTATATGGTAGATAAAATGATTATATTTGAAAAAATAAAAGGAATTATCCAATTAATGCGTTTTGATCTTTCATTTGCAGCAGGAATTAGTGTTGTAGTAGGAGAATTTGTGGCAATTAGTAGCATTCCTTCTTTAAATGATTTAATACTTGGATTTATGGTAGGATTTTTTATTTCAACCTCTGCACTTATTCTCAATGATTATTTTGATATAGAAGCCGATAAAATTAATAGACCAACAAGACCACTACCTTCTGGAATAATTAAACCTCCTGCAGTTATTGTTTTGTGGATAATAACAAGTATAATAGGTTTTTTTGTAGCATTCCAAATTAGTTATATTGCTCTATTAGTGGTAATGTTATTTTGGATTATTGGATTTCTTTATAACTGGAAATTTAAAAAGAGGGGTTTATTTGGTAATTTGATGGTAAGTTCTTCTGTAGCTATCACATTTATTTTCGGAGGAATTATTGTTGGAAACCCATGGAATGTGATTGTATGGTCTTTTGCTTTTATAGCATTCTTTATAAACCTTGGTGAAGAAATTGCATCAGATGCATTGGATATGAAAGGTGATGAGAAAATAAATTCGAAATCAATTGCAATAAATATGGGTATGGCTAATGCACTTAAAATTTCAAGTGTTTTATTTTGTATAGTTCCTTTTATAAGTTTTATTCCAATTTTTCCGGGTTTTTACAATGGTATTATCTCATCACAGTACTATTTATGAATATTATCATTATTTTTTCTACTTTTAAATTACTTAAAATCCAAAGTATTGATGAAGGGAGAAAATATACTCGTTTAATATTTTTAGGTGCAACGTTTGCTTTATTATTCTTTCTAATATCCAATATATTAACATGATTTTTAATTATATTTCACAAATTACAAATTCATCAATATATTTATCGTTATTAAGTCTTTAAATAAGTTGTATTCTCTAAATAAATAACTAATAATTTATCCATATAATATTAAATACTAACACTCAAAAAAACATATTTGAGGGATTTAAACCTTTGATCTTAGGGGTCAGTAGATTAAACTATTTTAAGATGTTTTAGTATTATTCGAATAGAATATATATTTACAACCTTGATTTAGATTTATATATAATTATTAAAAATAGTAACATTTATATATAATGAACTATATATTATATAGTATCTATGTATAATTAGTATTTACCTGAATCATTTTTTATTGATAGTGTGAAAATTTCACTCTTTTATTTTATTGTTTTTTGTAATTTTTATGTTTAAGATATAATATGATGAATTGTATATAGGTGTGTTATTTATCTTTTGATATTAAAGAATATTTAGAGGATAAGAAATGAATGCATGGGTGTCAGAACAACTGTCTTCTTGTCATGCATTAAATCAAAAAAAATAGGAGATATTGGAGAATTGGATTTTAATTATTTTGATAAATTACATATTAATTCACATGCCAAAGAACTAGCTAAAGTTAATAATAGTGGAGGAGATTATATAGATAACGTTTATATGTGGCACACATCACTTATAGATGACCCTCCATACACTAGTTTAGCTATATTCTTTAATTATTGTTCACTTGACTGTTTAACATGTTGTAATCGTTTATTACTATCTGGAAGCGGGGGTTGTACTCCCTTTCATTTAAGTGATATTGATAATCATAAAGACAATATCGATAGCACAACAATCGTAGGAGGAGAACCTTTTGCTCAGGATTTGACTAATATTCGTAATATTTTACAACGTACTAAAGATCTTGGTTTAAGGACAAACGCTCTTACAAATGGTTTACATCTCTGGGAGAGTGAGGTACGTAAATTGTGGCCATTAATTGATCATATCAACCTTCATGTAACAGAAGAATTTTTAGCACTTGGTTTATATGATAAAGTTGATGAATTACCTTTTGACGTGGATTATAATGTTATTTGGCATTCTAATAATATTCCATTTGTTTTAGAATGTATGGGCTTATTAGATGATGATAAATTTTTTATTAAAAAAGATTTCATGTTTGGTGGGAAAAAAATGATTCCAACTAAAATTTAATCTTTCTCAAAAAACTTTAAAACATCTGAATTTATTGACTGTGACAAAAAAAAGCACTGCTGCCATGATTATTTTCTCTATTAATGTCTACTCCACTTTTAATCAACTTTTCAACAATATAACCATTTTGACCACGTATTCAAAAACTGCTGCCGATAAAACTGAATTACCATTTGCATCTGTTGAATTTACATCTACCCATAAGTCAATTAAATAATCTGCTATGCTTTCAAGATTCATTGCAACAGCAAGGTGCAAAGGACTCCTTTTAAATGTACCTTTACTTTATTTTTCATTGATATCGAGTCCTTTAGATAATATAGTATCTATCATATCTTTATAGTCCAGCTTTAATTTTTTTTACTCCTTAATGTAATAATGAAGGATATTTTTACCATGACTATCTTGTTCATGAATATTATATTGCTCTAGGGCCTCCTTGAATTTTTCAAAATCTGAGCTAAATAATATTTGATTCAATAATTCAAGATTAACCATCATTTTTCTCCTTTGTTGTGATTTTCACAACCCCTAAATTATTAATTATATAAAACGAACTTGGAGGGATTTGAACCCCCGATCTTAAATTAGATTAGTCTATTATCATTTTAAATAACTAGATTCTGTTAATATATCTTTTTCATTCATTAATATTGTTTTATAAAACCCTATATATTTATATGTTTTTATATCAATATTTAATATATATTATATATATATAATTAATATAAAAAAAATAAATAGGATTTCTAAGGTGAACACAATGAAATTTAGTAAAATTTTATTAATAGTAGGAGTTGTTACTCTTGTATTTGCTTTTGCTATGAGCACAAGTTTTGCAGTTAGTAGTGAAAAGATAACAAAATACAAAATGTATGGTGAAAATAGCTATAATAAAAAAATTGTAACTATTGATGAATCATATTTCCTAAGGGAAAGGGGCGACGATGCTATATCCTCCTATAAAATTAATATTAAGAATAAATATAAAAATAAATACAAAATAAAGTCAGTGAATATGACATATATGCATTATAATGAAAAAACTGGTTTTACAAAATATATTTACAAGAATTATAATGGTAAAAATAAAAACACCATAAAAATAAAAGGTTCTCAAAAAAACCTTTATCCTCAAAAGATGAATATTAATTATTATACAAAGAGCAAAATTAAGAAAGAATCATATAAACCCCATTCTAATTATAATTGGAAAACTACAACTTATTTTTATGGTAATAAATCCAATGTAAAACTCAGTGAAAAAGGTTATTATAAATTGAATCTTGACCCAGATGGTGAAAGAACAACATATAAAAAGTTTAAAGTAAGCACAAAAAACAAAAAGTTTAAAATTAAAAAAGTTCAAGCTGTTTATTATGATGCTACTGGTGTAAATTCAATTAAAACCTATAAAAGTTATGGAAAAAATAGCTTAACAATTAAAACTAACGAAAAAACTTTTTGGATATGGATTGGTGAATTTAGAGTGTTTTATTATTAATTCCCCAATTTTTTTTATTTTATTCAAAGCTGTCACAGAGGGATTTGAACCCTCGATCTTGAATTAAAATTTGTCTATTGTTATTTTAATTATGATAATATTGAAAACAAGAAAAAGAAAAAATTAAAAATAGCTATTCAGTTTTCAATTGTTTAGATACTTCTTTTCCAAAATAATAACATTTAGTTGAATTATTATCAGTGATAGAAAATATCAAATCATATTTTCTGCAAGATCAAAATCATTTTTCATGCCTATGGTGAGTTTTTTAGTACTTCCTCTACACAAACTTTAACCCCAAAGGCAATGGCTTTTTTTTAATAAAAATATTGTATATTTTAAGGTTATTTGGCATTTTTGAAATAGATTCATAATCCAAAAAATTTCTTAGATTAAAATTACAAATTTCATGGAAAAAAAATAGCTGATTAAAAAAATCGGCAAAAATTTAATAATTAATTATTTTCTTCTGTATACAACTAAACTTAAAACAGTTAATATTAGAAGTATAGCTATTGGAACACCTGTAGATTTCATACCTGCACTAACACTTGGAATATTACTTGTATCATCAATAACATTCCCATTATCAATAACAATAGAAAGTATACAATTATTAGTTGAATTTGGTCTTAACTATAGTAAACCATTTTCAACTACATAAAAAGCTTAAAAATCAGCACGAAATTTAAAAGAAATGAGATGTGAAAATACTGCAAGTACTAAATAGCAGATATATTGTAATGTTCTCAAAGCTCTACAATAAGATTATATTCTTAAAATAAGACTCAGATATTAATTATTTAAACAAAAAAGAAATAGACTGACTTGGAGGGATTTAAACCCTAGATCTTAAGTTTTATGTTTTGTGTTTGTAATATTTTAATGTTTTCTTAATATTTTGTTAAATTTTTTGTAATTCTAAAAGTAATTATTATATATACATTAAAAAATATATTTAAAGATTGCAATTGTTAGAATAATATTTATGATGGTTTATTATTTTTTTCTTAAAACAAAACATTATCTGATTACTAATATTTTTTTAGTATTTTTGTACTGATTTTTTTAAAGAGATGGTTTGAAAACCTTCTTATTTTTATATAACTAATTTTTGCAACAAATAGTATATAATACATTTAAATAAAAAATGGAAGTGATTTTACAATGTTTGAAAGAAATAATAGAGGTTATGGGAATAATAGAAATGATAGCTACAACAGTGCCCCTGTAAAAGTAGGCGAAACATATGATGTTACAATAGAAGACATGGGAAGATCTGGAGATGGAATAGCTAAAGTAGAAGGATATATTCTTTTTGTCCCAGATACTAAAAAAGGTGATGAAGTTAAGATAAAGGTTACTGCAACTAAAAGAAACTTAGGTTTTGCAGAATTAGCAGAATAATCATCTTTTTCATATTTTACTTATTTTTTCTTTATTTTTTGTAATTTTCTTTTTTTGTTGCCCTAATAATTATAAATTCTTATCATAGTTTTTAACACAGTAAAAAAACAATGAATCAACTTGAAATAATCTATTTTTAACTAAAAAATTAGGAGTTTTAAACTTTATTCTTATTATTTAAAAGATAATAACTAAAAATAAATAATTTACTGGCCCTATAATCTAAATAAAAAACTATTAACCATTTATCTAAAAAATAACATTAATTATCAATTATTCAAAACGGACTTGGAGGGATTTGAACCCTCGATCTTAAGATTTATTATAGTTTTTATCTTATGTTAGCTGTTTTATTATTTACGCCTCTCTAAAGTTGCTTAAAAAACTTTAAGACATCTGAATCTATTGACTGTGCCAAAGAAAAAGCACTAATTCCATGATTATTTTTTTTATTAATGTCTGCTCCACTCTTAATCAACTTTTCAACAATATACCCATTTTGTCCACGGTATCTTAAAACCGCTGCTAATAGAACTGAATTACCATTTGCATCAGTTGAATTTACATCTGCCCCAAGGTCAATTAAATAATCTGCTATGCTTTCAAGATTCATTGCGACAGCAAGGTGCAAAGGACTCCTTTTAAATGTACCTTTACTTTGTCTTTCATTAATATCAAGTCCTTTAGATAATATAACATCTATCATATCTTTATAGTCCAGTTTTAATTTTTTTGACTCCTTGATGTAATAATGAAGGATATTATTACCATACCTATCTTGTTCATGAATATTATATTGCTCTAAGGCTTCCTTGAATCTTTCAAAATCTGAACTAAATAATATTTGATTCAATACTTCAAGTTTAACCATTATTTTTCTCCTTATTCGATTTTCGAAAACTTTAAATTTTCATTATTCAAAACGGACTTGGAGGGATTTGAACCCTCGATCTTGAGATTGAGTTTTTTATTCATTTATCTTAATAATAATTTTTATAATATTTATAAATATTTTTATATTGTGTATTAATATTTAACATGATATATAATTAATAAAGTTCATTAGTTTTAAATATTACAACAATATCATGTTTCTATATTGAGGACTACCTCCCCATAAGGTGTGCTAGTAACATTTTCAGCTAATTTTTCATCCCCAAATATATTAATCATTCTTTTTTTCAGGATTTTCAGTTTAATTGCTTTTAGATTATCAGTTGATTTTTTGGCACCTACATCTATATAATTAGTATTTCCCAAATTAAATTGCTTATAAGCATATTCAGTAAATTCTGGTATTGTTAAATGTTCACTACCAAAACCCCCAGTATATTCTCCATCATGTGAAATTTGAATAATATAGCTAACACCTACAAATTCATTCATTAATGAAGTTGCAAAGATTAAAACTAAAATAACGATTATTACACATGGAATTTTAGAATTTGTTTTATTGGACTTTTCACGATATTTTATTATATAAATTATAAATGCTTCTAATGTGAAAAAAAATAAAAAAACAAAGAGAGTGACATATAGGGAAAAATTGAGAAATATTGTAACTATTAAACTAATAAATGGTATTATTAAACTAATATAGATGGATGTGTTTTCTTTCATATTTATTTCACCTTGAATCATATATATTCATTTTGAATCATAATAACTTATGTATTATAATATATATGAATATTTGACTCAATTAGAATATTAAATTGTTTACAAGTTGAAAAATAATATTAACTAATATTACTTACATTATTCTCTAAATAAACAGATATTAAACTTCTATTCAAAAAATAAGGTTAATATATCAATTATTCGTAACGGACTTGGAGGGATTTGAACCCTCGACCTTAAGATTAGGAGTCTTACGCCCTTCCAGACTAGGCTACAAGCCCATGAATAATAAACATCTTGCTATTTATCAATATTTTATGAAAATAATATCATCGATATTGCTAAAATCTTTTTAAATAGATATACTCTAAAAATAAAAATAAAAAACGGGCCGGGAGGGATTTGAACCCTCGGTCTACGGATTAGAAGTCCGTCGCCTTATCCAGACTGGGCCACCGGTCCATGATACAGAATAATAAGATATTATATTTTTTAATATATAAATATAACTTCTATGAAAAATATAATTTGAATTTTTTAGTATTTAAACTTAATTAAAGTAAAGACACTATACAAACCAGAATATAAAAATATTGTAAATAGCTAAAATATAAAATAGCTATTTACATATAAATAGGCGGTTGTGGATCGTTTTTAACATTTTCAGCTAATTTTTGCAGTCTTGATTCGATATTTTGAGCTTCTTGAATAAGTGGTTCATAATCAATATCGATGTCTATTAGTTTATTGAGTTTTTGAACAACTTCAGCAGCTGCTCTTGGATCTGGATATTGAGTGAGAGTTTCTGCTAAAATACAAGTAGCGGGAATATTTTTTTGAGCTGTTTGAGTTAAAAGAGTTCCTGAAATTCCATTTACATTTCCCAATTGCATTATTGGGAAATCTTTTTCTTTTAGTTTATCAAGTGCTTCAGTAGAGTTAGCTACTGCTCCTGCAGGATTTTTTTTCTCTCTAACAATAGCACTATTGAATGTTATTAGTTCTTTACTATTATTTTTATCCATCCAATCAACGATTGAGTTAGTCATATCAAAAACAACTTCTTGGGGAACTATGAAGTCTGATAAAAATAATACAAGTCCATTTCCTTCATATATTCTAAAAGGATGTAAAGCTAGTCCATTGTACAGTACAGCTAAAGGTGGGAAGTATTTTGATTCAATATAACCAATTTCTCTCATTTTAAGGTTTTCAACTAATAACCATCCAATTATGTTTCCAATAAGTCCTGCACCAGGGGAACCTTCAAGTATGATTGCATCTTCAATATCTTCAGATACTATCTTACAACAATCTGTTTTAGTCTCCACTATCATCTAATTCATCTCATTTAGTTTAATGTATTTTTATTAATAATTTCATGAAACTGAATTATTTCCTCTTTAAAGAATAAAAAAATAAAAAAATTAGAACTAATGATTTATAATATATTAAGAGAATTTTATAGCTTAACAGCCTGCTCCACCAAGGTTTTCTCCAGTTTCACTATGAATATGGATTTCTCCTCTCATTTTCTCATCAATTAGTACAGGAACAATGTAAATTAATAAATCATCATCTATTTCTTTTAATCTTGGTATTCCTGGAGTAGCTCCTGATTCTTCAATGTAGTCAGTAGCTATTTCCTGAGCTTTTTTTTCATTTATCATATTATATCCACCTCTATGATTATGAATTTAATTCATTGCAGATATTTAAGTATTTAATAAACTATTTAAGTACAATAGCTATTTTTCCTCTTGATAATGATTATACTTTATTAGTGCGTTTGTTTGCATCAACACCAATTGAATCCACAACATTTCCATCTTTGTCATAGATTTTTGATATCCACATATTTATAGAGCCATCCCAACGTGGTGTGCCGGCATATGCTCCTGGCTCTGAAACAGCACCATTGATAATTGTTCGTGCTTGTGATGAAGTCATTCCTATATGGACATTGCTACCTCCGCCACTACCTCCAGAGTTTCCATTGCCTGACCCTCCACCTGGAGAAGATCCACCGCTTCCAGAACCTCCACCAGTAATTTCACCACCATTAGTTTCAGTTCCGTTTATGGCATTTCCATCACCACCTAAATCTCCAGTGTCATCACCATCAGAAGGAGTGTAACCTGAAAGAGAAAATATACTCCCTTCTGGGTTGAGAAAACTGTATGCACTTACTCCGCCAGCTATGCATAAAACTATGATAACTGAAATAATTATATTTGAATTTTTCATCTATTTACCTCTTTAAATTTGGTATACTATGCCGTTAATAATTCTTTTTTGTTTCTTTCTTTTTTATTTTTTTAGGCTTTTTTCATTATTTGATTAAATTAATTTACCAAATGATCAATTAATTGTTTATTAACTCAACATAATTATACAACATATATTATATATCTTATTTAATTAATATATATTTCTATAGTTAAAATAATATTGTAAATAATCTAGAATAAATATAAGATTAATATTCTTGTTTTAATAGATTTATTAATACATTTTATTCTAATTATGTATTTTA
>Ga0123356_10003626_pt1 | contig 16109 bp, 19 predicted proteins | sample TergutEmb28metaG_2_FD_92546 | JGI IMG/M metagenome (GOLD analysis project Ga0123356, IMG submission 92546) | Embiratermes neotenicus P3 segment gut microbial communities from Petit-Saut dam, French Guiana - Emb289 P3 | ecosystem: Host-associated > Arthropoda: Insects > Digestive system > Gut ...
AGTCGCGAAAACGACAACCTGAGTTGGTCTCAGATATCGGCGAATAGGTGGTGCGGACGACCAATATCTGTAGCATCGTTAGTTCGATGTGGGACGCGGTGTGAAAGGCCGAAGCGTGGCGCAGTCGGTCCTGTTCCGGAAGACCGAATCTGGCAAGAACGGGGAACGCGAGAGTGTTTCGAAGGCTTACGGCGCGAAAGAAGTCCGGTGAGTGTGCGTCTTAGATATTGGAGCGCGGATTACTCATGCCGCAGCGCAACCATCGGATCGACTTTTGTCGCCCGACGTGCGGGAATGTAACTGGCCAGCATGGCAACTGCCCCTAACAGCAGAGCCGTTGAACCGAGCGCAATGGGGTCGGTTGGGTGCACCCGATATAAATAACCTGCCAGCAATCGCGTGAGTGCGAGCGCCCCGGCAATTCCCACTGCGATACCGAACCCCGCCAGAACCAGGCCCTGTCCCAGCAAGAGTCGCATGACATCCCCTCGTTCGGCGCCCAGCGCGATGCGAACACCTATTTCGTGTGTGCGCTCCGTGACGCCATGAGCAATGACACCATAAACTCCGATGGCCGCCAGCACTAGCGCGAGCGCCGCGAATACACTGAGCAACGTCATATTGAACTGGCGCATGGCCACTGCGGCGGAACGCACCTGCTCCATAGTGCGGATGTGGCCTATGCCGACGGAAGGGTCAATTGTCTGAAGCTGCTGCTCGATAGCGTGGCCAAGCGCCAGCGGATCAGACGAGGTACGGACGAGAATGTATTCAGGAAACCAAATAGAAACGAGTTTCAATAGTGGATAAGATGTTTGGGCGAGTGGAATGTATACGCTGGCGTCAGCTGGCTTGTCGAGATAAGACTTTACATCTCCAACCACGCCGACAACTTGCCATTCGAGTCGCGTAAACTGGAAGCGTTGGCCGATCGGGTTTTGCCCGGGAAATAGCAACCGCGCTGCTTCTTGGCTGATGACAGCGACGGGCGGCGATTTTTCATCATCAGCCGCGGTCAAAGGTCGCCCCAGCACCTGCGGTACGCCCATCGTTCGAACATAGCCCGGCATAACCATGCGAATCCCGAAATCGTGCGGCACTTGCTTGCCCGCGACCGAGAGGCCGAAATTTGCGCCACGTCGCAGAGGCAGGCCAGCAGTAAGGGCTGAAGCCGACTGCACGCCGGGTAATCTTCCTATCTGCTCTAATGCCTCGTCGTAGTAGCGGGAGACCGACGCGGTCGAGTTGTAACGCGAGCCGGAGAGATAGACCTCGAATGAGAGCACGCGGCTGGGATTAAAGCCGGGATCGGTGTTCAGCACGTGCCAGAAAGTTTCAATCAACAACGCGGCACCCGTTAGCAGCACCAGGCACAAAGCCACTTCGCTGACCACCAGTGCGGCGCGGAAACGTCCCTGTCTCCTGCCACTGCTGACCCGGGCCGTGGCTTCACCGAGCTTTTCGTGAATTTCTTCGGAAGACGCGCGGAAGGCAGGAACTAGCCCAAACAAAATTCCGGTGATCACCGCCACAGTCAAGGTAAATGTAAAGGCCCAGCCGTCCAAGTGAATATCTTTCACGCGCGGCAGATCTGAAGGACTCAGCGCCACAAGCGACCGCATGCCGACCCGTGCCAGCAGTAACGCCAGGAGAGCAGCCATGACCGAAAGCAAAACGCTCTCGGTGAGCAATTGCCGGACCAGCCGCTTGCGCGAAGCACCCAATGCGGCGCGCACTGCAAATTCGCGGCTACGTGCCGCGGCGCGTCCAAGCAGAAGATTGGCAACATTGGCGCAGGCTATCAGAAGCACGAATCCCACTGCGCCAAACAGCACCAGCAAGATCGTCCGGACATCGCTCGAAAACATCGTCTGATAAGACTGAACGCTAAGCGTAGTGGAGGGGCCAAGCTCGTCAGGAAATGCCCTGCGGAATTCAGTTGCAATGCTCCGGATCTGGGCTTGGGCTTGACCGAGCGTGAGCCCGGGCACGAGCCGGCCAAGAACTTCGATATTCTGTCCGGACCCTGCGGTTTGGCTTACCAGCGCCAGTGGCGTCCACACATCTGTTTCGCCAGGCAAGACGGGATCCACACTGGCCTCCAGGCCCGGTGGCATTACGCCGATTACAGTGAACGGCTCGCCATCAAGCGTGATTGTTCGCCCAATAGTTCCGCGATCACCGCCCATCTGTTTCTGCCAGACTTCATAACTGAGGATGGCCACGCGAGCGCCGCTGCCGAGATCGTCATTCGCAAGAAAATCGCGCCCCAGCAGCGGCCTGATCCCCAGAACATGAAAGTAATCGGCGGAAACCGGTTGTCCCTTGACGCGTTCCGTTTCATTGCCCAGGCCGAGGTTATAGCCCTGGACTGTGCAGCCCGTAAGGAATTGGAATGGAGAGCTGTGCTCTTCGAGGAATTGCAGTTCCTGGTAGGTGACGTCCTTTTCATCGCTGCCGCGAGGCGAAAGTTCCGTAAGCTCGACAATCCGCTGCGGTTGCGGATAAGGCAGTGGCCGAAACACTACGCCATAAACAATGCTGAAAACGGCAGTATTCGTGCCAATGCCGAGAGCCAGCGTGAGGACCGCAACGGCCGTGAAACCAGGAGATTTCCGCAGTGTGCGGAGACCATACCGCAGGTCCTGCCAGATTGTCTCCACAGAAGATTCCCAACCGGCAGAGCGGACGATTTCCCGGGTGACGTCAAGATCCCCCTGCTCGAGGCGTACCTCCCGAAGGGCTTGCGTGCGGCTTAATCCTCGTTTCATCTTTTCATCGACTGCCATCTCCAGGTAGGCGCGTACCTCCTCATCCAACTCCCGGTCTACCTGCCTGTTTCGGAACAGCGATCGAAGTCCGCTCGTGACGTTTCGCAGCATAGGAGTGTCCGGCTTAGGATGCCTCTAATATCCTGGTGATGGCGGTTACTTGCCTCCCCCATTCCCGTGTTTCAATATCGAGCCTCTTTCGTCCCTGCTGCGTCAGGACGTAATACTTTGCCCGCCTGCTGTTCTCCGTGGCCTTCCAGCTGCTTTTAGTCAGTCCGGCCCGTTCGAGCCGCTGCAACGCAACAAATAGCGAGCCGGCGTTGATGCGAAAGGTGCCCTGGCTCATCTGTTCGAGGCGAACCGCGATTCCATATCCATGCATGGGTTCGAGCGCCAGCGTTTTCAGAATCAGCATATCCAGAGTGCCTTGCACGAGATCACTGGACCTATCCGACACCAAACCGACCTCCTGAGCATCAGGAGGAAGGATACGCTTTTCATACTGATTGTCAAGAGGAGAATCAAGATGCTGGGGGAGCTGGAGTTTCCGAGATCGAGTGCGTTTCGAGACAAGCTCGAGCGGGGTCTCAAGATCCTGCGGTCTTCGAGAAGCGGGTCCGGGCCGACAAGTCGATCCTCGACAAAGCCGAGCTTGACGTGCTGCCCTGCTCGACAGCGACATCAGGGGGTACGACCAGAGAAACGCGGAGGAGCTGGAGCTGCCGTTCTGATTGTGGGACCTACGGGTATGACGACAGGGTCATTTCAGCCGCGCTCTTGGCGGTTCACGGTAACGCTACCCAGGAGATACCGGACGGCAGGAATCCGCGATCGCTCCAAACGTCTCAAATCGGGACAAAGCCAATTCGTTTGGCCCATTCATCCGCGTCCGTGGCTGCCCAGATCAACAAAAGGTCTTCGATTGCAGCACCAATGTCGAGGTTTTGCTCAACGATTATGATGCCCGGACTCCATCGAGTCTCTCGGAACCGCATGAAATGTCCGGGCATCGTTTTCCGATCGTGGGACAGGAGGATTCGACCCGATTCCGCTGCCATGGTGAGCACCACAGGATCGGGTACCCCGATAACACCGCCTTCATGAGCGTTGATGATCTCGATGGCGGGTTCCCTCCGCCGGAGACCAGCTACGATTTTCTGATTGAAGCCGGAGTCCGCTTGGAATCGCGGTCTCAATCGGTCGGGGTGTGAGCTCTTCGTCGCGCCTCGGCGAGCTTTGCATATAGCGCCGGATGATCGCGCCGCGCTTGTTGCCGCATCGCCTCAAACTCCCGCACGCCTTCGCTCAGGTAGCGATCCACAACTTCCCGGTTCGCCATGTAGAAGGCGAGCGCTCCGAAAATCTGTTCGAGTCCCAACGCCGGGAACGATTCAGCAATTCCCTCGGGGGACTCTCCCCTGAGGAATGCGTATACCACGGAGTCCAGGGAAACGCGCGACCCTGCAATGTAGTACGCCCCGTTGCGCTGTTCAATGTATTCCTTGGCCATGGCCATCCAATTTCAGTATATGCCGAATTGCGCCCGTGCTCCTCGGGGCCAATATCCCCAAGGCTCCGTGTTATTCGGATGCCCGAATCTACCCGGATGTAAATCACTGACGGCTTTCGTCTTGGCGCCATGACCTAATGAGAGCAGCCAAGTGCCAGCCTCTTCCGGTAACGACATCAGGCAGTACGACGAAGGAAAAGCGGAGGAACTGGAGCTGCCGTTCTACGGTACGGCGTCGTCTTGTTCTTCGCGGTTTTCTTGGGCAGAACGATCTTACCGCTGCTCGCGGAAAACCGCGTTAATCTTTCAAGCTCCCTGAATTGTTCATTCGCCCGATCCGTCGCGACGAGAACGGAGTTAGGGCCTGCGTCTTCCAATTCGATACGATAGGAAGCCAAATGGAACTTTACGTTATCGCTGGACCGAACGGCACCGGCAAGACAACGTTTGCGAAAACCTTCCTCCCCAAATATGCCGATTGTCGGAACTTCGTCAACGCCGACTTGATCGCGGAGGGGCTGTCGCCCTTTTCTCCTGAGGCTGCGGCAAGACGTGCCGGCAGGCTTGTGCTCAACGAGATCAGCCTCTTTGCACGGAGGAATGTTCCCTTTGCTTTGGAAACAACGTTGTCGGGCCGCACCTATTTGCGGCTGATTCAAAGGCTTAAAGATAAGGGGTACAGGGTACATTTCTTCTTCCTGTGGGTCGACAACGTCGAGGTGAGTTTATCGAGGATCAGAGAGCGAGTCGCCAAGGGCGGACACGACGTGCCCGAGCCAGTGGTTCGCCGCCGATTTGAGCGGTCTACCGGGAACTTCTTTCTTCATTATCGAAGACTGGCTGATTCCTGGTACCTGTTCGATAATTCCGGCGCAAGACCGGGTCTGATTGCCTTCAAGAGGGACGGAGAAGTCCGTATAATAAAGGCTGAGATTTATATGACTCTGGTGACGACATCCGGTGCGAAATGAACCCTGACACCATTCTCCAATTCCCGATGGAAAAGCGGGCCGAGATGGCGTTCCGAGAGGCCGTTGAAGAAGTTATCAGCGAACATTTGCGATTGAAACTGCCAATCTACGTCTCTCGGGACGGCCGAGTAGTTGAACTCTCACCCGAAGAAATACACAATCTTCTCGCCTCAGAAGGAAGCCCAGCCCACAGTTGATTCTGTTCTTCGCGGACGTAGTACGACTGTCATCCATTGAATGACATAGAAGTTGGGACTATGTCCCCTGCCGACCGCTAACTAAAGTCAAACGCGTTCTTCAGCCAGGGTGAGACGTGGCACATCGCGCACCCGCACGATTCCTCGAGCTGAAGGAAAAACGTCACCGCGCTCGACGAGCAGGGCGATCGAGTATCTCTTGCTGTTCAACACCTGTGAACAAGCCAACGAACTGACCCGTCGGTTCGGCGACTGTGCCGAACCCTTTGCCCCGCCCGAGACAAAACACAACCAGATCGCTGCTCGCGGCGAACCGCGAAGAGCCACAACCGAGCGAGGAAAACAAACATGCCGCGCATTGAAGTATTCGTCACCGCTGAAGACATCGAAGAAGGCCGCCGCCGCAACACCTGGACGTGTCCGTTGTGCCTCGCGCTCCGGCGCGCGACCGGGGTCCAGTGGGTGGTTGAAGAATCTACCTCCTACCCCGTCACGCACCGGCACTCATTTATTCCCCTGCCGCCCGAGGCGATCACGTTCATCTCGGAATTTGACGCGACTGGGGCGGGAAAGCCGTTCAGCTTCGAATTGGAGGTGCCGTGATGGAAGGTCAAACGTACAGCAGCATCATTCGCGCGCACCGAGACCGGGACGGCGAGTGGGAGGAAATCGTAGAATCCGGGCTCGATTGGGAAACGGCGCGCAGGAAGGCAGTCGAATGGATCGCCGCGGAACGCCTCGCCAATCCGGAAAAGACGAGCTGGACGCTCGATCTTTTCTACTGCCAGTTGGAAGGCACCGTTCGGCATCGGAAACTGGCGAGCCAAGCATGATTCGAAGACGCTCTTATCAGTGCGGGAATATCTACCCTGAGCAGTCGGTGCGCGGGGAGTTGCCCGTGGGTATCCGCCGTGTGGGCTCCCGACGAATCCGCAGACAACGACACGATCAACGCGAAGCTGAGAGATGCTATCATCATTCTTTAGTAGCCAAACAGGCGCATCGAGAGACTCTAATGAATGTCGTATATGCAGTTTCGGCTCAAGGTAATCCACTCTATCGTGGCAAGTTTGAACATCGCGGGCGATATCAGACTTATGGTCAACACAGCTTTATATACGATCTCATTGCGGCCGTTTCTCGGCGGGGAGTTCAGACGACGCTCTTGGTTGAAGGGTTGAGTACATTCCCATTGGCTGAGCCTCTTAAGAGATATGCGAGCGTGTCAGAGTTGAATGAAGGATCCCTGATAGAGCCGATCGACCTCATTCTCTTAGACGAACCGAGCGACAGACTTGTGTCGTTATTGCCTGTGGGGATTCCCGCCATCTGTTTCATTCACAAAAAGACTGCTGTCTATTCGCAAGAACTTCAAGATCGATGTGACTACTTTGTGTGCATGACAGAAGCAGCCCTGGAGTATCAGTCGACCAGAATTGCTCCCAGTAAGCTTAAGCTGGTCCATCATGGCGTAGATCTCGAACGTTTCAAGCCGTCGCATGAAAGTCGGCCGCGGAGCGAATCTCGACCTAATCTCCTCTTCTATACGCGATTGGACAGGAAAGAGTCCACGATGTGGCGGGTTTTGGAGGAACTTCTGCGCTGCGAGGTGAGATTGACAATGTTGGGAGACGGAGAGGCTTTTTGGATCATCAGTGATCGATACGGCAGCGATCTGACGCTCATCAATCACATACCTTGCCATTCCATTCACAATTTCTTGCACAATTTTGACATTGTGGCTTCGGCGGGCACGGGAGTCTTCGAGGGACTCGCCTGTGGTCTCCCCGCTTTGTGTGCGGGCTACGAATACGGAGGACTTGTCATGCCGAATAATATCCGTCGGCACATGGAAGTAAACATCACGGGGTATCGCATGGCATCGGATCTGGCCGGAATGCGTCAAGACATCGAGATGGCGATGTCATTGGAACCCGAGACATGTCGGCAGATGGCCGAAGAGTACGGTTCAGTCGACACTTTTTTGGACAAGGTGGGAATTGGTGGGAGAGAGACAGGTAGCTCACTCGGTGCTTCATAGACTGTTCGGAGTACCTACTCGGAAATAAGCCCGATGGTTTCTGGCGATGTCTCGACCAACGACCAACTGGGGCCATGTTGTTATGGGAAATGTACTATGCCGTAAGCCAAATGCATGTCCGCCCTGAGCGTACAAGTGCATCTCCACGGGGACCCGACCTTCTTCAATGCAATGTTAATAGGCCGGGAATCATTTACATGATCAATGTGGTAATCCTCTGCCTGCACCAGAAACGATCATCGCCGGGCCTCAATTGGGAAACGGAGTGCAAGAATGCGGTCGACTTGAGCGCCGCGCGGAACGTTCGCCGCGACGCCGAGTAACTCAATATTTGCAGAAGGACCACAGGTATCTGATTTCAAACTGATTGTGTTGCAGCGTCGGAGCCGAAGATGTGAGCGCTACTGACCGGGGTCCGTGCTGCGATGTGTCCGGACAGCCGATCAAAAGCGGAGAACCGGGAGGCTGGAGCCCAGAGCGCAGGAGTGTTACCACCTGGGGTGCCTGGCCCTGGAGTTGTTCGCCGGCCGAGTCTGCTGTAACGAAAGAAGCGGTTCCGGTGCCATAGATGCATGGATAAGTTTACGGGAAGCGATATCGCCCGTAACTCCGGATCTGGACGCAGGCGTTGACTTTACTCGGTCCGTAATGCCTCGATCGGGTCCACCGAGGCGGCCCGGCGAGCCGGGATGAAGGCACCCACAATAGCTGATAGGAGAAAGAGCGCTGCAACTGCCGCGCTGACCGATGGATCGACAGCGCCGACGCCATAAAGGAGGTGCTGGACCAGGCGGGCGGCAACCGTACCGGCGATTAATCCGGCAACCAGGCCCGCGAACACTGGCATTGCGGCTTCGCCAAAGGTTAGTGAATACATCTCGTGGCGGCTGGCGCCGAGAGCCATACGGATACCGATCTCCTGTGTTCTTGCAGCCACCGAGTAGCTCAGCACGGCGTAGATCCCCAGTACCGCAAGCATCAGTGCGGCGAGTCCAAACGCGAGCAGCAGAGTACTTTGAAAACGCTCTGAAGCCAGCGAGTCGCTCACCTGCGAATCCAGCGTTTTGACGCGGGCGATAGCAAGATTCGGAGCGTATTGCCAAATCGCGTGGTGCACAGCTGGAATCAGTTGGTTGGACGGCTGAGGGCCGCGTACGACAAAAAGAGTAGCCAATGGCGGCCGGTCTATATAGTGCAGATAAGCCATGTTGGCCGGCGCCGATTTGAGCGAGGTGCTGCGAGAGTCCCCGACGACCCCGATGACGGAGAACTTCCGGCCCTCGATTTGGACTTGGCCGCCCAGGGGGTTTTGGTTTTGCCACAGAGCCTTTGCCACCCCTTCAGAGAGCACCGTGCTGTTTGCCATGCGATCGCCCTCCTGAAAGAAGCGTCCCTCCAAGAGCCTCTCGCCCATGGTCTCGAAATATCCCGGGCTCACCCAGCGCAGGTTGATGAGTTCCGTCTCCACCCGGGGCCGGTCTACGCGGGATATGCCCTCGATCCATGACTCGCCTTCAAGAGGCATGGCACTAAGGAACCCTGTGGACTCGACTCCGGGGATCGTCCGCAGGTTTGTCAGCACCTTGTCGATAAATTCCGTGCGGCTTTGATTCGAGGCGTACAGTGGGGATGACAGACGAGCTTCAGCAACTACGACGTGGTTGGTTTCGAACCCTTTGTCTTCATGAAGTAGGTGCAACAGACTCTTCGCGAATAGACCGGTAACGAGTAAGAGTATTGTGGAGCCAAAAACTTGCAGACCGATCACGCAGACGCGAAGGCGTCGCCCTTGCCGACCGAGTAATTTCAAGCCGGTGTTTTGCTGCAATGCCGCGTGAGGGGCGGATCGAACAAACCTGAGCGCGGGCAGAATTCCAAAAAGAGCAGTTGAGCTGAGGGTGAGTGCCACGGCAAATGAGAGGGCGGAAAAATTCAGGTGAACCTCGATTAGCCGGGGAAGATCCACGGGAGCATAGTGTTTGAAAGTGTTGAGGGCCCCGATTCCGAGGAGAATGCCCGTTATCGCACCTGTGGTGGACAGGATCAGACTCTCGGCAAGTGAACTCCAGATAAGCTGAAGTTTCGAAGCGCCCAGGGCGCTCCGGACAGCGGCTTCGTTGTCTCGCAAGATTGCTCGCCCAAGTTGCGCGTTGGCGAGATTCACGCACGCGATAAGCAGCAAACCTATGACTGCGCCAATAACAACCACAATGGTGTCCTGGTATTTCCAACAACTGCTTCCTGCATCGACTGTATCGAAGCTCCTAACGCCCCCGGCCGCTTATCGCCGTTGTATCCGGGGACATCATGAATGATTTGAGCTTGGATCGCGTTCAACTGTGTGTCTGCCTGGGTGATACTAACGCCCGCTTTGAGTCTGCCCAAAGCAATCCAGTTCCCATACTCGCCATTCCACGCGAATTGGTTCAGGTCAATCGCAGCGGGAACAAAAATGGCGGGCTCTGGGACACTGCTGGCACCCTGGCGAGAGCTGAAGGAGTGGAGCGCATTCGCGTTAGGAAAGTGAAAAGTGGCGGGCAAAACCCCAATGATTTCGCGCGGCGTATCACCCAACCGAAGGGTTTTGCCGATTATGTTCGCATCCCGTGAAAACAATGTTTGCCATGATGAGTAAGTCAGGATAGCGACAGTGTCGCGACCGAGAACGTCGTCTCCGGGGCGAAAGGTGCGGCCTAAGAACGGTACGACCCGGAGAGTCTCAAACAGGTTGGTTTGGGACGTTATCGTGCCAACGAGCTGTGGATGCTCCGTGCCGAGGGCAAGGCCGGCCGCTCCGAAGCGTAACAAGGTTAGGTCACTGAATGTGGTAGCACGTTGTCGCCAGAGGTCGAAATGCCGGGGATTGGGACCAGCGGGGTCATGAAAAACTCCCCGAACGTACTCCCAGGCAGCGACAAGACGTCCACTGTCGCGATAGCTCAATGGCTTGAGAATGATCGAATCCACGACAGTGAAGACCGCCGTGCTGGCGCCGATGCTGAACGCCAGGGTGAGGATCGCGGTCATCGAAAATAGCGGGGCCTTATACAGCCTGCGCAGCGCGTACGAAAGCTCTTTCATAACCATGAGGAGGCACCAGGGCTTTGCGACAGATTCTATGGCTCTCGAATTCCGTATTGGAACCGGAACCGGATCCACACCTCTGATTGTTCTGCGAGTTCGGTTCCAAATTCGAGTGGCGCTATCCCATTGAAAATTCAGCAGCATACAACCGGTAAACGGCAGTGGGATGTTCGCTCGTAGAAATGAGCTGTCCGGTATTGGACAGAGCGGAAACGTGGTGCCAATCCCCTCCTTTCCACTTTTTCGCGCTTTTTAGTCGCGCGCCCCGCTTTAGCGGCTTTACGGTTGCCTCGCGTTCTGCGCGGGTCATCCAAATCTCCCTCTTTTTTTCCTGAAAGGAAACATCATGAAGGCATGTGCCATTGCTAATGCGCTCCGCACTCTTGCGGCGGCTGGACGTCAGCCAGTATTCGTCTGGGGCCCGCCCGGGGCGGGAAAATCCAGCGTGATCAGTCAGGTTGCCAGGTCAATGAACCTCTCACTGCGGGACATACGCGCCCTGCTGCTCGATCCCGTAGACCTGCGGGGCCTCCCTTACGTTGTGGATGGACGATCCAAGTGGGCGACGCCGGAATTTCTGCCGACAAATGGCGGTGGCATCCTGTTTCTCGACGAGCTGAATGCCGCGCCGGCCATGGTCCAGGCGGCGTTCTATCAGCTCGTGCTTGACCGCCGGCTTGGGGAGTACGTGCTTCCGGACGGCTGGGTCATCATTGCCGCCGGAAACCCGGATGGAGACCGGGCGCACACCACCCGCATGCCCACTCCCTTGCGGAACCGTTTTGTCCACCTCGATTTTGAAGTGGATGCTCAGGAGTGGTCGGAATGGGCCATCGGCGCCGGCATACGGCCGGAGGTCATTGCCTTTATCCGATTTCGCCCGCAACTGCTGAGCGTGTTCGACCGGGACGCCAACGCCTTTCCTACCCCCCGCTCCTGGGAGTTTGTCTCCAGGATCCTCGATAGCGACCCTGATGCCAATGTCGAACACGAGATGTTTGCCGGAACGGTGGGGCTAGGCGCGGCCACGGAATTTTCGGGAATGTACCCCCGTTTTTGTACTCTGTATGTAAATACAGCGACTTAGACGAGTATCTATAACAAATCCCCATACTCATGTTCCCGATATACTCGTTTTAAGTGAAGACGTTTACTCTCGCTGCGCGCTCGCGATGAGCTTCTCCAAAGCGGGCACGAACCCAACAGGGGTGAGCCGGTCGTTCCCTTCGTAGAGGGCGCCGTCATCTCCGATTTGCCAACGCAGATCGCCAAGGTATTCATGTGACAGAAACTTCTGCAGCGGGGATACATCGATATCGACGCTCTTCACGGCAGGCAACACTTCGATATCGACGGCGCTCTCCGAATTGGGGAGTCGCATGGTCGCGGGTCCGGGCATTGTCGCCACAGAAAGTCGTTTGAAGCACTCTTTGAGCCGACTGACTTCTTCGCTGTAGCGCTTGTTCTCCACCAGCATCATGCGCAGTCGAGTGCGGACGTCTAGGTCCGCAATACTGGCAATGGCGTCTTCTATCGGCGTCTGCACAACCGGTACTTGATGTGTGGTGGAGGCGCCGATCTCCGCGGCAAATGCGTCGATGATCGCGCGAAAGTCTTTACCCGTACTATTGCGGATGGACTGGGTGTTGAGGACACCGGCTGTCTCGCACGCCCGCCCGACGTTTGCGATGCTAAAGATACGGATGCCTTCGGCGCGCATACGCTCCAGCGCGCGCCACAGGGCTATCACCGTCTCTTTTCGGCGCGCATTCGATCGGGACAACACCTCGTCGCGTATTTGTTGGGCTGTCATCTATCAACCGCCATTCGTTAGGTTCTCTCTAACCGATGGGTTACCCCATTGGCGAAGTGATTTGGGTCATTGGCCCAACTCTCCGGCAAGCTTTCCACTGCAAACCAACGACCCGGCGTTCGACCGCTAGGGGCCGTGCTATCGCCTCGCGCAACACCGCTTCCGACCCGACGAGCACTACTTGGTTCTCCGCCCTTGTCACGGCGGTATAGAGCCAGGAGCGATCCAGAACCCGGCTGCGATAGAGCGGCACGACCACGGCCGGTGCCTCACTGCCTTGGCCGCGGTGGCAGGTAATGGCGTAGGCGAGAGCAAGATCGATCAGATTATTTGGCCCGATCTCATGCGGCTCATCATACCCATCGAACTGGACAACGCAGGACCGGGCTTCGCAATCGATACTAATGACCCTACCCAAAAGGCCATTGAACAGCCCCTTGGCATAATCGTTGCGCAGGAACACCACCGGATCGCCAACGCTGAACCATTCGCCGAGATATCCTTTAAGTTCTGCGAGCCCAAATTGATCCACGTGGCGACCATGCAGACGCTTGTTGAGTCCCCTAATACCCGCCACACCGTTATTCGTGGCAGTCACGATCAGGGCCTTGGCTTCCTGGCCACCTAACTCCTCCCAGACGCGCTCGACGGTTCGCGCAAGATCATCCAGAGCAGTTTTAAGCATCGATACACCTTTGCCAAGTCCAGCATAGGGGGCGAGAGTTGGCATGCGTCCGGCCCGGATCGCGGCAGCGACCGGCGGTATCCCGCTCGATTCGGTTTGCCGATGGACAACCGTGAGCCGGGCGGTCATGGTCTCCTCTTCGACGAGCCGATGGTAAAGCAAACCAAAGTTCACAGGCGGCAATTGGGCCTCGTCACCGACCAGCAGCAGCCGCGATCCTGCCGGCATGTACCGCAGCAGTGCATGGATGCTGGCCAAGTCGATCATCGAGGCCTCATCTGCGACGACTAGCGTTACCTGAGTCAAGTCGGCGAGACCAACAAGACGCTCAGTGAGCTTCGCGCGACGCTTGTTGTGCAGGTTCGGGTCAGCAAGTTGCTCAATGAGTCGCTCACGCTCGCGCAACTGGGCGAGGAGGCGGGCGATAGTCATCGCAAGGCGACCTGTAGACCGGCTTAGCTTCAGGGCGGCTTTACCGGCAATTGTGCAGAGCAGGAGATGCCCGCCTTCGTTTTCCCAGATATCGCAAATAGCCTTTTTTCTTGACAGCCGACGAAAATCCACCTATTAGTAAACTCGAATTAGTTCAAGCTAACCGGGTTGAGTATGGTCAAAGCGGGGGTACAACTTCGGGATTCCTGCGGATGTTCCGCGAGCTTCCGAACATCGACGCCATTCTGCTGAATCCAACGGGTGAGCCCATCCCGGACTCGCCTGCGGCACAGTACGCAGTAGCATCCGCTCTCGCTCACCGGGCTTCCGACACGAACTTCGACCGGATCTGCCTGTATCTCGATCGGATGCCTACCGAATTCCGCGTGCTGAGCGTGCGCGATGCCACCCTGCGCGACCCGAAGATCAAGTACACCGCCGGATACACCAGGTGGGCCATTCAGAACCACTGCATCCTCGCATAGAACCACCCGCCAAAGCCACATTTCCGAAATCAGGAGCAACAACATGTCTTCCATTTCAGTTTCCGAACCAACCGTCGCCTCGCGAGCCATGCTGTGCTCGCTCTCTATTTCCCAGTGGTCGGCGTCGAAGCACGATCGCCAGGCCTCCGAGGAGATTGCCGCCCACCACGGCGCGCAGCCCGACGTGGGCCGCTATAACAAACTGCTCATTCCCAGGGAGAGACTGGCTGAAGTGCGCCGGATCGCCGGCGAAGCGCGGCGGGAGCATTACTTCATGACGCTGCCCTGGGATGACTGCGGATACCGCGTCCTGCCCGCCGCCGTGTACCTGGAGCACGCGGAAAAGCTGCGGGGATATTCCCGGAAGTTCACGGCAGCGGTCGAGGTCTTTGCCGCGCAATTCGACCAACTGGTGATCAAATCGCGCTCCCGCCTGGGCGGGCTCTTCCGGCCGGAAGACTACCCAACGTGTGGTGAGATCCGGGAGAAGTTCGGCTTCGAGACCCGGGTCATGCCCTTGCCCGATGCCGGCGATTTCCGGGTCAGCCTGGGCGATGAAGAGAAGGACCGCGTCAAGCGCCAGATCGCGGCGTCGGTCGAGGCATCGCTTACCGTTGCCAGCCGGGAGCTGTGGCAGCGCATGTATGAGGCAGTGTCCCACATGGCGGAGCGGCTGTCTGCCTACAAGGCCACTGACCAGGGCGTCGAAACCCCCTTCCGCAACTCGATCGTGACGAACCTCGTGAAGCTGGTGGACGTGATGCCCCGACTGAACGTCACAGGGGACGCGGAACTGGAGCGACTAACCAAGCAAGTGCGGGCCTCGCTCCTGGTCGACCCCGCTGAATTGCGCAAGTCGGAGAGTGTTCGCGCGGAGACGGCGATGAAGGCGGCGAACATCTCGCGCCAAATGCGGACATATATGGTCGGGTATCAGCAAGCGGCGGTGGTGTCTGAGACCACCAGTATGAATTGGCCAGAACAGCCACTTACTGTGGCGGGCGGGATTGTCCTCACTGAATGACGAAATAACAATTACCCCTTTTGCTAGCCCTCAGAAAAGCGCGGACCCACGCTGGATGCATCCACCTTTAGAGACCCGAACCATCGGCAGAATTGTCACGCACACATTGCCTCGCGTAACGGGGGCTGGGAGCGCAACTTGCGATATCTACTCACAACGACGGCTAATCCGCTCCACGTCCCATTCTTGCGGGAGTTCGAGCGCGCCAATGCTTTCGACCACGCAAGTCGCAACTGGCTAGTCAACTTTTCAGGCTAAGGTGCAAAAACACGGCCGAGTCGATCCAGGTATTTGCCGGCTGAAGTATACGAAACCGCGACTGAGAACACGAAGGCTCCCACCCCGGTCAATGCAGCCTCGGTGAATCGGCCGGGATAATGTGACGCATGGACGGTTGCATCCGCAAAAAACGTACAGATGCCCAGCAATGCTGACGAAGTCCATCTGTTGACTAGGTGATGCGCATAAGGTGTAAAGGAGAGGGCGATCGCCGGGAGAACGGACAGCAGACCCGTCTTGCTGGCCAGCACAAAATGCGCTGATGTCAGAGCCAGGAGATTGCCCTGCACCATCAGGAGGAGACATACCCCTCCAGCTTCGATGGCTTTATGACCGCAGAGTGCCAACCGGAACTGATGTCTCTTGTCGAACATGCGCCGAGCCCGTTGTGGGAGCAGGTGCCGACGCTACCTGCATATGAGATACAACCCGTTTCGACCAGAAACAATTCCCTTCGCTCTTAAAAACAATGCTGAAATTGAGACTCAATCCTATCATCGGAGATCCGCAGAAACAGAACTCGAGTTTCCCTTGCCGTCAAACCTTTTCTTGCAGGCTGTACCGAAATCGCAAGTCTAGTGGATTGCGCGCGAGAAATCCCCGCCTTTTCGCCTTTTGACCCCGGTTCCTTCCGACCAGCTTCCGGTGGCGGTCGCCAATTTAAGCCTGGAGTGAAAGCGTCATGACCAAACAAACGATTGAACAAAAACTCTCTCGTGCCCGTGTTCAGCTCCTGTTGGGGCAGCCTTTTTTCGGAACGCTGTGCCTGCGATTGAAACTCGCCCCCATGCCAAGTTTCCCCACGATGGCCACGGAC
>Ga0123356_10003627_pt1 | contig 16108 bp, 10 predicted proteins | sample TergutEmb28metaG_2_FD_92546 | JGI IMG/M metagenome (GOLD analysis project Ga0123356, IMG submission 92546) | Embiratermes neotenicus P3 segment gut microbial communities from Petit-Saut dam, French Guiana - Emb289 P3 | ecosystem: Host-associated > Arthropoda: Insects > Digestive system > Gut ...
CATGTTGCCCCCCCCCCCCCCCCCCCACCTATCCAAAAAAAAAAAAAAAAAAATTTTTTTTTTTCTTTCCCAACTGGGTTTTTTTTTGTGAAAAATATAAAAAAAAAAAAAAAAGATTTATAAAGAAAAAAAAAGTATTTTTTTTTGTTATTTTTATTGTTTTTATTGGGGGGGGGGGGGGGGGGCAACATGGAATAATCACAGAAACATATGTTAAGAGCAGTTAGGTATGGAATTATTCCTTGGTTTTTCATTCTAAATGTAAAATACCAGATTCTGTATAGATTGTCAAGAATATGTTTAGAAAAGAATTTTTTCTCTACCAATCGCCCACAAAAAGTATTTCGGGTTCCAGTTCAAAGCCAAAAGCAGCTTTAACTTTCTCTGCGGTTTCGTCAATTAAAAGGCGGATATCCTGTGCCTTTGCACTGCCAGTATTAATTACTATATTAGCATGAAAATCAGCTATCTGTGCACCACCCTTTTTAAATCCTTTAAGGCCCAGTTCATCGATGATTTGACCTGTAGGTTTTCCAAAAGCACGGTTATTTTTAAAAGCAGAACCTGCGCATGGATATAAGTAATGCCCCTTATCCTGCCTATCCTGTCTATTATTATCCATAACTTTTAATATTTCTTCTTTATTTCCTTTTTTTAGCTTGAACGCTGCGCTTAATATAAGACAATCCATCTTTTGAAACGGACTTTCTTTATATGCAAACCCTTCTTTATTTTTTACTTCGATTCTTTTAATGCAGTATTCGCCTTTTTCTTGTACGGCGAACTCTACCCAGCTTACAAAATCAGAGATTTCGCTGCCGTAACAGCGGGCATTCATCCACAAAGCGCCGCCTATTGTTCCGGGCATCCCTGCGAGAAACTCAAAACCGGAAAGCCCTGCGGCAAGAGCATCATCAGCTGCCTCGTCTATATTTTTTCCGCTTTTAAAAATAATTTCTTCTTCGTTTTTGCATAATGTCCAAACGCTTTCGCCGTTCCAGCCACCCATATCAAGGGTAATTCCCCTAATACCAAGATCAGAAACAACGATATTTGCGCCTCCGCCAATAATAAAAACAGGTACTTTTTCTTTTTTTGCAGAATTTAAAAGACTTATACAGAATGAAGAAAAACCTTCTCCGTCAGGGCGCAGCCAGCAGTCCGCAGGGCCGCCGACTTTAAAAGTAGTATGTTCACTCATCGGCTCGTCATAGCGTACATCTACTTCGCAGCCGGTTTTTTTTATACTTAGCTCAATAATTTGCTTAATTTTTTGTTTCATATTATTCGCTTGGTATTTCTATCCCCAATGATTCTGCGGCGCGCCTAGCCCTTCGCGCGATACTTTCGTTTCTTTCACGCGAAAGAGTAATAATTTCTTCTCTTAATCCGCTTATGTTATTATTCTGCGCCATATCAAGCCCATAAAGTTTTTCGATCGGTGTTCCGCTCTGCATAAACCGGCGCGCGATATTTTCTACTTCTGTTGTACTGCCTTCTACTACAGCTTCTCCGACTACTCTTAAAAACCCGTTGTAAAGGGTTGTCTGGTTTCTTAATTTGGCTTCTTCCATTTCTACAACAAGCTGGCTGAATTTTCCCCCTGAGGTGCATTTCATCAGCATATCTGCAGAAAGTATACGAACTCTGTCTGTGTTTTTACGCTCTATAAAAAGGCTGTTTAGTATTTCGATGGCTTCTGCGTTGGCAATCGCTCCAAGCGCACGGATAGCTTCGTCCCTTACATTGGGAACATCATCGCGTTCGGCGCGGAATCTTAAAAACGGAACTGCAGATTCCAGCTTGCGATCACGAGCGGCATTCGCTGCTGCAATTCTCGAACGATAATATGAATCTCTAAAGCCGTCCAAAATAGCGCTTTCTACAGCAGCGCCGGAAAAAGGGCCCAGCGCAGACACCGCCGCCGAACGCACATTGGGATCATTTGTTCCAACGCAGGAAAGAATCGCTTCGAGACCTTCCGGGTCGCCTATTTTAGAAAGAGCGTCTAATGCCGCCATACGCAGCGGAATACGTTCGTCTGTATTTGATGCAATACCTGTAAGAAAAGAAACGCCAGCCGAGGATCCTGTAGCGCCGATTGCGTTTATAATTGTGCTTCTGTTATCATTACCCGGTTCGCGGAATTCATAATAATCTATTAAAAACTCGGCTGTTTCATCGGCTAGAGCTTTATCGCCGGAAGACGCAAGACCAATCGCTCGGAAACCAGTGCCTAAAAAACGTCTTTCTTCTGTATCAAGAATTTCCATTATAACCGGTACTGCGGCATTTGATTTTATTCTGCCAAGATATTCAATCGCTGAGAGAACAGTTTCGTTTGTTTCATCTTCGCGTTCTGTTATAGCCCTCATTGCTCTTTGTTCAAGACCAGTTTTTTCCTGTTCGCCGAAAAAGCCAAAAACTCCGGTTAAAACCCTTTGATTACGCGTATTTTGAACAAGGGCTATTAATTCATCATCTAGATAATCAACATTTTCTACTCTAAGAACCTGAATAAGGCTTGCAATTTCTGTTTCTGTTCCATATAGAATAATATCTCTTCTTTGAGCTTCTATACTTTCCTGCGCAAAAACCCCAAAAGAGAACATAAAAATAATAAATAATATAACAATTCTATTCATCCAATACCTCGCTGTAATTCGATAAAAATTCCTTCTTATACTCTTTAAACCTGTTTTCCCTTATTGCGTTACGGCTGTTTTTAACAAGTTCATTGATAAAATACAGGTTATGATAGCTTGCAAGCATAGAAAAGAGTATCTCTTTGCTCTTAAAAAGATGGCGTAAATACGCTCTTGAGTACTCCCTGCACACTTTACAGCCGCACTCTTTATCTATCGGCGTAAAATCGAGGGTATTTTCGGCCTTTTTTAATGCAATTGGCCCGTTTCTTGTATAAACCCTGCCGTTTCTGCCTTCGCGCGTCAAAAGAACACAGTCAAACATATCGATACCATGCTCTATTGCGTTTAAAATATAGTTTGGTGTGCCGATTCCCATAACATACCGCGGTTTTTCCTGAGGCAGAAGAGCCGCCGTGTACGCCAATGTTTCATAAAATTGTTCTGCAGGCTCTCCGACAGAAAGACCGCCTATGGCAATTCCCGGAGTGCCGGACTGCGAGCATATTTCCGCGCTCCTTTCTCTCAGGTCTCTAAAAAAATTCCCTTGAACAATACTAAAGAGACTGCCTTTATATCCATTATTTGAGGCTTCTTCCCATTTTACTTTTGCTCTCTTAAGCCAGTCAGATGTTATATTTAGGGCGTTTTCGGCTTCTTTATTTGTCGCTCCCCAATGAGAACAATAATCTAGCTGCATTTGTATATCGCTTCCCAAAAGCGACTGAATCTCTACAGCTTTTTCCGGAGTTAAAAAATGTTTTGAACCGTCAATATGAGAACTAAATGAAGCGCCTTCGTTTGTAATTTTTCTCAATGCAGATAACGAAAATATTTGAAACCCGCCTGAATCTGTTAAAATATTTTTATCCCAATTAATAAATTTGTGAAGCCCTCCGGCTTTTTCTATTACTTCTTCACCGGGTCTTAGGTACAAATGATAAGTATTGGAAAGTATAATATTATAGCCGATTTCTTTAATGTCATCCGATGTTAAAGCTTTAACAGTTCCGTTTGTTCCAACCGGCATAAAAACCGGAGTCTCAACGCTGCCGTGAGGAAGATGAAGAATGCCGTTTCTTGCATTAGTGCCGCTGTCATTGTTTATAATTTCGAAGCGCATTATGTTTTTGTACTCCGTATAAGAGATATCCCGATTGCAATAAACAAACAAACAGGAAACCACGCTCCTACAGCCGGATGAATATAAGTGTAACCCGCCATAGTTGTGCTCAGCATTTCTGTAACATAGTATACTACCGCAGCAACGAGACTTGTAAATAGACTCATTAAAAGAATATTTTTTTTGAATCTTCCCCCCATAGAAACAGATAACATCATTACAATTAACGGTGTCGCAGAAAAAGAATATCTATGATAGTAATCGGTCTGGGCTTCATAATACGGATATCCCGAACGGCGCAGATCACTTACTAGCTGCTTTACCTCTTTTGCAGGAAGCTCTTTAAATATTACGCCGCTTATTTTAAAGACATCCGGATGTTCGTTATAAGAAGTATTAATTCCAAGCGGACTAACCCTTAATATTCCTTCTTCGTATTGATAAATAAGCGCGTTTCTGAATTCCCAATGCGTTTCTTTCCATTCTGCAGAAGGCGCTCTTATCTGACTAATAAATTTGCCTTTTTCATCTGTTTCTACAATAGTTACATTATTAATAATAAGTCCGTCATATTCAAAAAATTCGATAAAATAAACGAGTCTTCCGTCATTTGTTTTTATAACAATATTAGAATTTCTTTCTGTAACCTGTCTTCCTAGAGCGCGCCTTGTCATATCATTTTTTATTTTTGTTGCAGGAATAACAATAGAATCATCAAAATAAAAAGAAAAAACAGAAGCTAAAAAGCCGACAACAACAAAAGGAATGCTAAAACGCCAGAACGGAATCCCGGCAGAAAATATACTTGTAAGTTCATTTTTTGCGTATAGATCTCCAATTACATAAGCTGCGGCGAATAACAGCGAAATCGGCAGAGCATATGTAAGGCTTTTGGGGATAAAATACATTGTTATCTGCAATATAATAGAAACAGAAACATCGTTTTGCATAAAATTAACAAGATTTGCAAAGAGGTCAATTATAATCAGAACAAAACCAAACATGGAAATAGCTATAAAAAAAATAGGAAAAAATTGACGCAATAAGTATCTGTCCAGAATCATTATCCTGTTCATTTTTTTACCCTTCTAACTGCCAATATTATTCCAATAAAAAGACAAAGTATATTTGGAAGCCACATTGCCCAAAAAGGAGGCATTCCCCAGTCAAAACCCAATACTTGTCCTATAAAAATCGAACACCAGTAAACAACCGCAATCAAAACACCAAAAATAAAACCTACAGTCTGTCCTGATTTTTTTGCCATTAATCCGATCGAAACTGCCAAAAATACAAAGCAAAATGCGCCGACCGGCAGTGCGGTTTTCCTGTGCAATTCTATTAAATTAATAATTTGGTTTAAATCATTACTTACAATCTTAAGCGCGTTTTTTTCTCTTGTTAAGCCCAAAGCAAAAGCTGCTCTTCTGTTCCAGTTTTCGCCTTGGACTCCGGCTCTTAAAGCATTCTCAAGCGCTGCAGCCTGATTTAACAGCCTTCTTTTTCTGTCTTGTTCCCGGATGAATATTTCTTCTTCGCCTTTTTTTATTGCTGTCCTAATATCCCGCGAACTCATTTCGCGCGGAGTAATATTAAAAGAAGCCTGCATTATATCTTCGTTAGAAACCCAGTATTGCATTGTTTCTGATACAGCATAATCATAATCATCCCGTACATTTTCTCCTGTTGTCTGAACAAACGCGCCTTCCAGATTAATGCTTAAACCTTCTCTTCCGCCGTCTTTTAAAACAGCATTTTCGGCTAAAATAATCCTTCTCTCTCCTTCTTGTGTTTTATCAAAGATCAAAAGATTTTCTATAACCGAACCCCTGACTCCGCCTGTTACAATAATAGTATTTCTGTATCTTTTAACAGAATTTGCCTGAAGTTCTATCGCAGGTGTTGCAACCATAATTTTACGCCTAAGTTTATTGAATTCGACTGTGCTTGCAGGAATTAAAATATCATTGGTAAAAAAAGAAAAAATTGCGACTGAAACCCCCAATACAAGCGCAGGAAAAAATAATATTTTATACGAAAACCCAGAAGACAGCAAAACAAGCACTTCGTTGTCAGAAGCCAAACGGCCTGCTGTCATTATTGTAGCAACCAGCGAAGCAAACGGAGCGGACATTGCTATTACAGACGGTGTTGAAAAAAGGAGTAAAAGCGCAACTTGATTTATTGGAACGCGCCTCGCAAGAATTTCTCTTGCTAAAAGAATCAACTGGTTAACAAAAAAAACAAAAAAGAAAAAACAAAAACAAATTGCAAAGGCAAATAACATTTCATATAATACATATTTAAAATAAGTCTTAGAAACTATTAATCTATTTGTATTAAACATCATTTATCGCCTGTAGAACCAAAACCGCCGCTTCCTCTTTTACTCAAAGAAAGCGCCTGTACTTCTAAAATCTGCGCACGGACAACAGGCGAGATTACAAGCTGTGCAATTCTATCGCCGTTTTTTATAGTTACAACCTGCTCTCCCAGATTTATAAGGATGACTTCCAACTGCCCGCGGTAATCGCTGTCAATTGTTCCCGGCGAGTTAAGTACTGTTATTCCTGATTTAATTGCCAGACCTGATCTTGGCCTTACTTGAGCTTCGTAACCTTCTGGTATTTCTAAAAAAAGCCCTGTAGGAATCTTTTCTCTTTTAAAAGGCGCAATTGTAATATCAGAATCGATAAATGCGCGCAAATCCAAACCCGCGGCGCCTTCGCTTTCGTACTGCGGAATAATAACAGAGGGAGCAGCTTTTTGTATTTTTATTAATACTTTTTCCAAGCTGTCTCCCCTATTAATTTTTATTTTGAATCATTCCCTTCAATCGCGTCGATGTAAGAAAGATTCAGCCTTCCCTGCTTGTCAATTTCGAGTAATTTTACCGGAATCTGCTGGCCTTCTTTAAGTACATCTGTAACCTGCGCAATACGCTGTCTCGAAAGTTTGCTGATATGTACAAGCCCTTCCTTGCCGGGAAGTATTTCTACAAATGCGCCAAAGTCCATTATGCGCTTAACAGTACCGTTGTATATTCTGTCAATTTCCGGATCTGATGCAATGCCCATGACAGCCGCTTTTGCGTTTTCTGCATCTTTAGAATTTTTACCGAATATTGTAACTGTGCCGTCATCTTCTGTATTAATTTTAACGGAATATTGTTCGCATAATGCTTTTACATTTTTGCCGCCGGGTCCAATAAGCGCGCCGATTTTGTCGATATCAATACGGAATGAAACAATTTTTGGAGCGAATTCGCTGATATTTTCTGCCGGTTTAGAAACACACTGGTTCATAATAGAAAGAATGTGCATTCTGCCGCGCTTTGCCTGCTCCAGCGATTTCTTCATTATTTCGTGACTTACCCCGGCAATTTTTATATCCATCTGAAAACCGGTAATGCCGTCTTGAGTACCTGCGACTTTAAAATCCATATCTCCAAGATGATCTTCTTCGCCAAGAATGTCAGATAACACCGCAAACTTGCAGCCGGGGCTTCCGTCGCCTTCTGTAATAAGACCCATCGCAATGCCTGCTACAGGTTTTTTCATAGGAACGCCGGCATTCAGCATTGCTAAAGTACCGCCGCAGACAGACGCCATAGATGACGAGCCGTTTGATTCCATGATTTCTGAAACTACGCGGACAGTGTACGGAAACTCTTCTTTGGAAGGAACCATCGCCTTAAGCGAGCGAAGCGCCAATTGACCGTGGCCGATTTCGCGTCTTCCTGTTCCTGTTCTGCCTACTTCTCCGACAGAATAGGGAGGAAAGTTGTAATGGAGCATAAAGTTTTCGCGTTTATCCCCATCAATATCATCAAAAATCTGCTCATCAAAAACAGTTCCTAAAGTTGTAACGCAAAGCGCCTGTGTTTCTCCTCTTGTAAAAAGAGCTGAACCATGGGTGCGCTGTAATATATCGACTTCGCATGCGATATTGCGGATGTCTTCTAACCCGCGGCCGTCTACGCGTTTTCCGTTATTTAAGATCGAAGTACGAAGAATCTGATACTGCATATCCTCAAAAAGACCGTCAAACAATTTTTTTTGTTTTTCGTCTTCCAGCTGAGCGGCATACTGCGCGGCAAGGTCTGTCTTTACGGTTTTGATCCCTTCGCGCCTTTCGTGTTTGCCGGAAATAAAACAGGCTTTTTCCAGTCTCGGATAAGCCGCACTGCGGATAGCGTCTGCGTTTTCCAATGAATACGAAGGCGATGTAAGCGGAAGTTTTTCTTTTCCCGCTATTTCGCGCAGCTTATCCTGCAATGCGCAGAACTCTTTTATAACTGCATGCGCTTTATCTAATGCTTCGAGCATAAGCTCTTCGCTTACTTCTTTTGCGCCGCCTTCTACCATTGTAATGCCGTCTTTTGTACCGGCAACTACGATTTCCAGCGTAGATTTTTCGATCTGTTCGAATGTAGGATTAACGACAAGCTGACCGTCAATCTGACATACTCTGACGCCTGCGACAGGCCCGTTAAAAGGAATATCCGATATATGCACAGCCGCGGAAGACGCGATTATTGCGAGAATATCCTGAGGATTAACTTGATCTGTCGATAAGGTCGTAGGGATAAGCTGAATCTCGCGCCCAAAACTTTTTTCAAAAAGCGGACGCATAGGACGGTCTATAAGTCTCGAAACTAAAATTTCTTTGTCTTTTGGACGGCTTTCTCTTTTGATAAAACCGCCGGGAATTTTACCCGCCGCGTAATATCTTTCGTTATAATCAACTGTAAGAGGCACATAATCCATGCCTTCTACTGATTCCGAAGTTGAGCAGACAGTGGCAAGAACCGCTGAGCCTGCATATTGAGCAAAAACAGAACCATTCGCCTGTTTTGCAATCCTGCCGGTTTCTAGAACTAAATCCTTGCCGGCTATGTTGAGTGTTACTTTATGCATAATTATTTACGCAATCCCAACTCTTTAATAAGCTTGCGATAGCCTTCCAGATTGGTCCTTTGAATGTATTTTAACATTCTGCGGCGTTTTCCTACGAGGATCAAAAGCCCTCTTTGACCTGATTTATCCTTTTTAAACTGCTTGCAGTGTTCTGTAAGCTGGTTAATACGCTCTGTAAGCAGAGCAATTTGAACTTCTGTCGCGCCTGTGTCTTTTTCGTTTTTGCCGAATTTTGTGACAATTTTGCCTGCGCTTTCTTTGTTTAAAGCCATTTTTTTCTCCTGTATTCTCTTATAGATATTCGCATATATAAAAAAATGTGTCAAGCAGGTGGAAAATTTCGTAAATTTATGTTAATATACAGCAATATATGAGAAATATACCCTTTCTATTATTCTGCTTTTTATTGCTCTTTTTTCTTGTAAATTGTGAAAAAAAATTAAATGAAAGTCTATATTCTCTCGGGAATTCATCCTATACCGAAGTTCCCAATGTCACGATAGAAGAGATAAATGCCATAGAAGCCGTTAAAAGGGATATTATCCGGGAAAAAGGGCATTTTTCGTTTAGTATATTGCCGTCTACAGAAGCTTTTTATGATAATAATGGCCAAATCAGGGGCTGGTCTGCTCTTTTTTGCGAATGGCTGTCTTCTTTTTTTGGCATTCCTTTTGTGCCGGAATTCACCGGATGGGACGAATTCCTCGGTAAACTTGACACCTTTGATGTTGATTTTACAGGCGCTTTAATTGCCACAGAAGAAAGGCGAAATACCTATTTTATGACTTCTGCCATCGCTATGCAAACCATCAAATATTACATGCTGACAGACAGCGTACCCCTTGAAATAACCTCACAGATAAGGCCGCTTCGTTATGGTTTTATTGCCGGCACTGCAACAGTTAATGATGTAATGTCCCGTTTAGACGAAAATAAGTTTAGGGCTGTATTGTTAAGAAGTACCGATGAAGCTCACAGAGCGCTTTCTGCCGGAGAAATTGACGCTTTTATCGCGGTAAATACAGCGGAGGCTTCATTTGATTCATATTCAAATATAATAACAAAAGATTTTTTTCCTCTGATTTACAGTCCAGTTTCGTTTACAACTAAAAACCCGCAGTTGGAGCCTTTTATTACTGTTATGCAGAAAGCGCTTGATGACGGCGCACTGCGCTATCTTTTAACTCTTTATAACGAAGGCGAAAAAGAATATTTAAGAAATAAACTTCTTAATCAATTAAGCGAAGAAGAACGCTTATATATAAAAAATAATCCTGTAGTAAAGTATATGGCAGAACATGATAATTATCCGATAAGTTTTTATAATCCGAACGAGAAGCAATGGCAGGGAATCGCAATTGATGTATTAAACGAAATAAGCCTTTTAACAGATATTACTTTTAAGCGCAGTAACACAGAAATACAGGATTTTTCTTTGCTTTTAAATACAGTAGAAAAAGAAAACGCTTCTTTTATTACAGAACTTATTTATCTTCCGCAGTTAGAAGGCCGTTTTTTATGGTCAAGTACTCCGCTTTTGTCCGGTAACTACGCGTTAATTTCTAAACTTGATTTTCCTAATATTAAAGTAAACGAAATCCTTCATTTAAAAGTAGGTTTAATAAAAGATTCCGCTTATTCTCATATATTTAAAAACTGGTTTACAGAACATAAAGGATTAATAGAATACGACAATTTTAATGACGCTTTTAACGCGCTGGAACACAATTATATTGATATGATCATGGCGAGCCAGCATCTTTTACTTATGCTTACAAATCTGCGCGAAGAAGCCGGTTATAAAGCAAACTTAGTATTTGACAGTTCGTTTAATTCTGCCTTTGGCTTTAATAAAAACGAAGAAATACTTTGTTCTATAATGGACAAGGCGCTTCATTTTATTGACACAGAAGGAATTTCCGGGTATTGGACTAGAAAAACTTATGATTACCGGGAAAAATTATCAAGTACTAGGAATCTTTTTATATTCGGCGTTGCCGCTTTAATGCTTGTAATTATTATACTTTTATTCTTTTTATTTTTTAGGAACATGCAAGAAGGTATGCGCCTTGACTATCAGATAAAAAGCAAAACCGCAGAACTTAAACTTTCTCAGCAAAAATTAATTACGGCGATAGAAAAAGCAAATATTGCTAATCACGCAAAATCCATGTTTTTGGCAAAAATGAGCCACGAGATACGAACGCCGATGAACGCTATTATCGGCATGGCAGAACTCGCGCTTCGCGAAGATATACCCAACAGCGCGTTTAAACAAATTGATACCATTAAACAGTCCGGCGAACATCTTTTGTCTATTATTAATGATATTTTGGATTTTTCAAAAATAGAAAGCGGCAAGATGGAAATTGTCCAAAAGAACTATTCTTTTACATCTTTGACAAAGGATGTGATAAGCATAATTAGAATGCGTCTTTTGGATTCTCAGGTGCACTTTATTGTTAATATCGATCCGAATATTCCCGACACGCTTTTCGGCGACGAAACAAGAATTAGGCAGGTTTTGCTTAATCTTTTAAATAATGCCGTAAAATATACAGAAAAAGGACAAGTAAACCTTTCTGCGGCATGTACAGTAAAAGACACAACAATCGTATTAAAGATCGATATTTCTGACACAGGAAGAGGAATAAAAAAAGAAGATATAAAAAATGTATTCAGCGATTTTGTTCAATTTGACATATCACATAACAGAGGGATAGAAGGAACAGGATTAGGCCTTGCAATATCAAAAAGTCTAGTAAAAACTATGGGCGGTGATATTAGCTTTGTTTCGGAATTCGGAAAAGGCAGCACTTTTACTATTACAATACCGCAAAAGATAGGGACTTTAGATAACTTATCAATAAAAGAAGAGACTTCTTCTGAAATAAGCATTTTTGCGCCGGATGCCCGCATTTTGGTTGTTGATGATATAGACACTAATCTAGAAGTAGCGCAAGGGTTATTGTCGCTTTATAAAATAAATGCGGATTTATGCAGAAGCGGCAAAGAAGCTATAAAAGCTGCAGAAGAAAAAACTTATGACATTATACTAATGGATCATATGATGCCGGAAATGGACGGGATAGAAACTGTAAAACTAATCCGCGAAAGCGAAACTCAAAGAAATATCAATCAACAAAATGTTACAATAATTGCGTTAACTGCCAATGCTATCACAGGAACCCGTGAAATGTTCATGGAGAACGGTTTTAACGACTTTTTGCCAAAACCTATCAATATAGAAAAACTAAACACTATTTTAGAATTATGGATTCCAAAAGAAAAGCAAATTCCTAATACAGATAAATCTGTTATAATATCCGAAAAAACAACAGAGCTTAAAATAGAAGGACTTGATGTTAAAAAAGGCCTTACTATGATAGGCGGAAACCAAAACAGCTACATGAGAATTATTTCTGTTTTTTACAAGGATTCTTTAGAAAGGATTTCTGCAATGAAGCAGTACCTCGAAAACGGAGACATTAATTCATTTACTATTTGTATCCATGCATTAAAAGGTTCTGCCGCAAATATAGGTGCTTTTGACTTTATGGAAGAAGCAAGGATCTTAGAAGAAGCCGGACACAGACAAGATAAAATATTTATTCATACGCATATCGGCAAGTTTATAGCTAACCTCGAATTACTTTTGCATAATATTAATAAAGCTATCGCGTCGCTGTAACTTTAATTATTTAGAAGACTGCGTAAAAACGCCGTTCCAGTCTTCTGGAGGCGGATTTTTCATGTAGGACATACATCTTTGTCTCATAAGTTTACTTGGCGAATCAAACGGGCGGTATTTTAAAACAGTACTAAAATATTTTATTGCGCTGTTCCAGTTCCTAAGATGATACTGCTGTAATCCTTCTTCATAATACCTATAGATTTTTTTTATTGTTTTATTTAAGTCATCTTTATATGTAATTAATTCATAAACATTCATGCCTTCGTATCTGCCTAATAATGAAACGCGGTCTAATAACCTAAATTCATATTTATCGGAGCACTGTTCGTATGTATTTTCGCTGACGATTATTTCTGTACCGTATACTTTGTTTATTCCTTCCAGCCTGCTGGAAACATTAACAGCGTCTCCAATTACTGTATAGTTAAGACGCGAATTACAGCCCATGTTGCCTACAATAACATTTCCTGTATGAATACCGATTCTCGTATTAAAAGGATATTTCCCTTGATTCCCCCATTGGTGCGAAAGCGTATGCAGATTCTTGCGAACCTGTATCGCTGCTTTGCAGGCATTTTCTGCATGATCTTCTATTGCAACTGGAGCGCCCCAAAAAGCCATTACAGCATCCCCAATATATTTATCGATGGTTCCTTTGTTTTCCATTATTGTCTTAGAAATAATTCCAAAATATGTATGAAGATCGATTACAAGCTGGTGGGGTTCAGTTTTTTCCGCAATTGTCGTAAACTTTGCAATATCGCTAAAGAAGATTGTAAGCTCCTGCATTTCGCCGCCGATATCCGCTTTGATATTTTCGTTTATAAGCTGATCGACAAGGTCTGCGGGAACATAACGTTTAAAGTTTTTAAGCCCGTTGCGCATGCTTTCGAATGATTCGTGCATGTCCATAATTTCGCTGAAGTTTGTATCGATATTTATCTTTGAATCAAGATCTAATGATTTTATTTTTGACATTTCTTCTGCAAGAACACGCATTGGTTTTGCTATTTTCTGCGAAAAGAAAGCGCTTACAAAAGGAATAATAATTATTATTATTATAGAAAAAATTGTTACATTTCTTAAATTGGTTCGTATATCTCCTAATATATCATTTTCCGGAGTTATAATACTTACAACAAGATCGAGCCCGCCTGTTATTGTTATGGGGAGCCGTGTTGTCATATATGTTTCGTTTTTAAATTTTACACTTTTATATTGTTCGCTGCTTTCGAGTATTTTTTCTAATAAATAACGAGAGTCCGCGTCAGGTAAAGCCGCTATAGTGCTAAAATTAACTTCGGCATTACCCTGACTATCTGTAGTTCTGACAAACAATTTTTCTAAATCTCTGTCATATTTAACCTGTAATCCAATTATTCTATTATATTGATCTGTAATAAATATTTTAGTATTAGGAGTCGGAAAAAGCGTGCCCAAAAAACGTGAAAGTTCGTCTACTGCTATATCAATACTGCTTACGCCTGTAAGTTCGCCAAAATGATTAAAAAGAGGGATTGAATTTGTCAGCCCGGGGAGATTATCCGTTGTTAATAAAGAGACTGGCGCCCAAATTATCCCCCGCTCCTTTTGCGCAAGGTCATACCAGATTTGCCTTCGCGGATCAAATCCCGTTTCGGCAGGTTCGATAGAATTAGGATAGGAGCCGTAGGATGTAACGCACTCGTGCTCCCAGCGGATAAATATTTCGTTCCCGTCATTTGTTACAAACCGCCTCGAAAAAGAGCCATCCTGCATTCTAAAGAGAATTACAATATTTCCTTCGATATCTGAGTAGAAAACTTTTTTAAACCAAGGATGAAACCTCATCTTTTCTCTGTAATAACTAAGCAGCTGTTCACGGTCCAAATCGTTATTTACAGGATCCTCGAAATTCCTGTATAAAAGGTGGGTTATGCTCTGGTTTACTATCATTGTCTGGTTAAAAAACCTAAAAGTCTCGTTATAGACTGTATTTTGTATCTCTTCCCTGAGTTCTTCGACCAATTTATGGGCGTTTCTTTCTGAGCTAATCCACATGGAAACAAGGATTATAGACCCAGAAAGCATAACAAAAACGGTATTAATGATAATAATACCGTAGAGAACCCTCAACCGTGAATTCTTCTTTTTCTCCATACTTAATTATAGTACTAATGCTTCTCTTTTGCCCGTTTATGCAGAAGTTCTACAACTTTTTCGGGTGAGCCGGCATTAATAACCTCATCATGGGTCGTTTCATCGATTAAAACAGACTCGATTGTCGAGATAAACCTTAGGTATGGTGAATGAGTTTTTAAGGGGGACACACAGAGAACAATGATCTTTGATTTTTCTCCGTCTGTTGAATGGAAATCAGCCCCTTCTTTATTAATACCAATCGCGATAACAAGATCTTTGACTCCGTCAGACCTTGCGTGAGGCAGGGCAATGTTATGATCCATACCAGACCCATCCATTGCTTTTTCATGGCTTAATACATCCTTAAGGACTAGGTCTTTGTCCAATAGCTGCTGTCTTGTTGAAAGAAGTTCTACAAGTTCTGTAAGTATTTCAACCTTGTTAGTGCCTTTGAGGTTAACTGTTATACAATCTGTGTGAATTAAGGATACGAGGGCATCACTCATTCTGCCGTCTTTATCCAGCATATCCGCTTTCATTGCTTGAGGATCCGAAGAACCTTTAAGTTTTGAAACTGCTTCGTAAAGTTCTACTACAACTTCATATACAAGAGTTCTTACAAAACCCACATCAGCTTTATTAGTCTGAATGGTAAGAAGATTGTCCTCTTCGATTATAAAGAGAATGGTGTCTTCTTTACGCGCTTTTGAAATACCTTCGTCAGTTAAAGTTTGAATATAAAAATCTTCGTTGCGTAAATCGGTAAGCAAGTTGGATAAAACAATGTCTGCGATTTCTTTATTTTCAAATCTCCATTCCAGCGAAACAGAATCATCGGTTTTGGTATCTTTGCGTGTACCTGATCCTTTGCTGTTTAACGCTGCGGCTAAAGCAGGCGGTCCCAATATGGTTGTAATAAGGGTCATAAGAATCGCGACACCAAACAATTGTGAGTTAAGGATTCCAGCTGCCAGTCCTACACCTGCTAAAATAAGTACCATCTCTCCGCGAGGAACCGCTCCTAATCCTATTCGTAGTGCGCCTTTTGTATTGAAACCCAAAAGCATCGCAGGAACACCGCAGCCGACAAGCTTGGCAATAATTGCGGCAACTGTGTATACTCCGCCGAAGATAAGTATTTCCGGCGAAAAAATTTCCCGAACATTTACCATCATGCCCATTACGGCAAAAAAGATCGGTACAAGGAATTCATAAATGCCTTCCATTCTTTCTTCTACCACAGGAGCTATATCAGATTTTGATAATGAGAGTCCTGCGATATATGCGCCGATGATCATTGCAAGACCCTGTTTTTCAAAAAGACCTGCTAACGCAAGCGCTATACCAAGTCCTAAAACTGCAAAGTCCGTTAAGTTTTTAAAACCTTTTAAAAAGCCGGAAATTTTTCTTGAAAAAATCAGAGCAAGAGCAGTAAAACCAAGCCATATACCAAAAGCTCTTCCCGCGATTCCCAAAATTACTCCGGTATTCAATCCATCACCTGCACCTTCAGCGCCTCTCGTTATAGCAACAATACCCATAACAACAGCAAACGCGATAATACAAAGTACATCGTCTATAACGGCAGCGGCAACGATAGTAACCC
>Ga0123356_10003628_pt1 | contig 16105 bp, 9 predicted proteins | sample TergutEmb28metaG_2_FD_92546 | JGI IMG/M metagenome (GOLD analysis project Ga0123356, IMG submission 92546) | Embiratermes neotenicus P3 segment gut microbial communities from Petit-Saut dam, French Guiana - Emb289 P3 | ecosystem: Host-associated > Arthropoda: Insects > Digestive system > Gut ...
CGGGAAATCACTAAGATGAACGCTTTCCGGGGCGGTGGGGTCGACCGTGAGAACCAGATTACGATACATCTCATCCGCCAAGAAAGGCATAAAAGGCGCCAGCAATTTAGACAGGGTAACAAGTGCCTGGTAAAGGGTGTGATACGCCGAAAGCTTATCGGTATCACTCTCGCTCTTCCAGAAACGACGCCGACTACGGCGCACGTACCAGTTAGACAAGTACTCTACCACAAACCCCTCGATAGCCCGCCCGGCTGCCGTGATATCGTAACCATCGAGGCACTCTGTTACCTCCTTGACCAGCTGATTAACCTCAGACGTCAACCAAAGATCAAGCTCAGAAACCTCAGTCGGCTGAGTAGCAGCGGTGGGGTTAAAGCTGTCTATGTTAGCATAGGTAATGAAGAATGAGTACACATTCCACAGGATAAGCATGAACTGACGCGTCACTTCGCCAACGAGCTGCTCGGAAAAACGACGGGCATTGCCGGGGGGTGAGGCCGTAAAAAGGTACCAGCGGAGGGCATCCGCCCCGTGTTTCTCCAATACCGGCCAAGGCTCAACAACATTCTTGCGCGACTTAGACATCTTCTCGCCTTGAGCATCAAGAATATGTCCTAAACAAATGACATTCTGATAACAAGGTCGACCAAAGACAAGCGTTGACAAAGCATGCAGGCTATAGAACCACCCGCGCGTCTGATCGACTGCCTCGCAGATATAATCAGCAGGGAAACGCCCATCGTCAAAAATCCCCTTGCTGTCTGCGGCAAATGGATAATGATGCTGTGCAACGGGCATATTTCCCGAGTCAAACCAGCAATCCATGACCTCCGGTACCCTCTTCATTTGTCCCTGGCAATGCGGACATTTGTAGGCAATCTCATCCACATAAGGACGATGCAAATCAAGGGGATCGGTAATTCCACAAACTCCGGGCTTGATGCGCAGATCATCTAGGCCGCCCACACACTCCTGATAAGCACAGGCCCCGCACTGCCATACCGGCACCGGGGTGCCCCAATAACGTTCGCGGGAGAATGCCCAATCGATGTTGTTCTGTAGCCAGTCGCCAAAGCGCCCGTTTTTGATATGCTCCGGATACCAGTTAATCCCTTGATTGCCCGCAATCAAACTGTCTTTTACAGCCGTGGTCAGAATATACCAGGATTGTTTGGCATAATATAGGAGGGGGGTATCACAACGCCAGCAGAATGGGTAGGTATGGCGAACAATCTCGGCCTTGTGAAGGAGGCCTCGCTCTTTTAATTCTGCCTGAATATCCTTATCGGCGCTTTTCACAAACCGGCCAGCGAAAGGGTAATCCCCGGTTATTTTCCCCTGCAGGTCAACGGGTTGTACGAAATCAAGTCCGTTGGTTCGCCCAGCCTCAAAGTCAACCTCGCCGAAAGCCGGGGCAACGTGGACGATACCAGTGCCGTCATCCATGGAAACAAAACCGGCAGTGATGACGCTATAAGTAAGATCAGGAGTGGCTGGTTGCGGACGGATAACAGGGCTCCCCTGAGCCCCGGACTCGAAACGTCGGCGCTCTACCGCGTAGGCGTGGGGGTTATAGAGCGGAGTATAGCGCACCAAAGCTAGTTCGTGGCCTTTGAGAACAGCCTCTGCCGCAACATCACCCAAGCCAACTGGGGCAAGGCGTTGTTGAGCCAGGATCAGATAACAGTCCTCGGTTTTAATAACAACATAGTCATCCTCCGCCGAGACGGCTAGGGCAGTATTGCCCGGCAACGTCCATGGCGTCGTCGTCCAGGCCAGTAGATAGACTGGCAAACCATCTATCCCTAAGGCCTGTAGTTTCTGCGTGAATACCTCATCGGCAATCTGGAATTTCACATAGACCGAGGGGTCGGCGGTGTCATCTTTGTATCCTTGAGCAACTTCGTGCGATGACAGCGAGGTCCCGCAGCGAGGACAGTGTGGGGTTACGCGATACCCCTGGTAGATAAGTCCTTTGTCCCATAACTGTTTGACCGTCCACCAGCCACTCTCAATGTACTTGTTCTCCATAGTAATGTAGGCGCATTCCAAATCAACCCAAAAACCAATTCGCTCAGTGATGGCATTCCAATCCTCAAGGTACTTAAAAACGCTCTCTCGGCACTTAGTGTTGAACTTGGCAATGCCATAAGACTCAATATCAGTCTTAGTGGTAAAACCGAGTGCCTTTTCCACCTCAAGCTCAACCGGTAACCCATGGGTATCCCATCCACCAATGCGCGGGGCATAATAACCCTGCATAGTCTTATAACGCGGCAAAACATCCTTGAAGACGCGGGAGATAACATGATGAATACCGGGACGCCCATTGGCCGTTGGCGGTCCCTCATAAAGGGTAAAGCGCCTCTGGCCATGCCGGGCCTCAACACTACGGCGGAAGATATCATTATCCCGCCAGAACGCCAATGTCTCCTGCTCCAAGCGAACAAATTCCGCCCGACTGCCAACCGATTTGAACATGTCCAACCTCCCACGTGCCATGCTTTAGTCTCTCGGCTAAAGCTAATAATAAACGAAATCCCGTCCATTACGAGGACGGGACAAATCCCGCGGTACCACCCCGCTTCCCCGGCGCACCGGGGCGCTTAAGGGCCCGAAATGGCCCTGTCGGGATAACGGTCGACCGCCGATAAGACCTACTGGCCACATACCTGACAAGGGTATTTCCAGGCTTTTGATCTTACACTCGAGAGTGATTTTCGGGAGGGGGCGTATCCTCAATGGTTTATCCTGAGAACAACGAAAACGTCTGCTCACACCATACCAGACTCGCTGTGCCTGCCCTCAACCCTACTCTTCTCCGTCAGCGCTTTGAGTTTGGGTTATTAAGTTATAATATGGCGCTATTTAGCGCGCAAACGACTTGCCCTTCGGCATAACAGTAACTTTGCGGGCATCACCAAACCCTACACTTTGGGTCATAACCGAGGGATGATGAGCTAGCGCCAAGTGGATAATGCGGCGCTCATAAGCCGGCATGGGTTCCAAGGCAAAGGAGCGTTGACTTACGGCAACCTGTTCGGCAATATGGCGAGCCAACGTACGCAGGGATTCGTAGCGACGTTTTTTATAGCCATTAACATCTAGTACCAACGATACCGACGACTCAAGTTTTTGAGCTAACATGAGTCGCAGTACATACTGTAAGGCAGCCAGTGTCTGACCACGACGACCGATGAGAATACCTAACTCATCACCGTTTATGTCAAGTACCACAGGCACATCTCGACCATCATCATCGTCAAGCACCCCATCCTCAGCCTCTATATCAGCACTCAAATCCAAATGCGCCAATAATTCAGCAAGGACTTCTTTGGCCAGAAACACGTGACTGTCAGCCTCGGCACGCAACGTTGCCCTTACGCAGGCATCCTCTTTACCCAAGCCAAGGACACCGCCCTTGCCTTCTTTTAAGACCTCAATATTGACTTGTCGCGGGTCCGCCCCCAACTCCTGCAAGGCTTGATCGATGGCCTCCTCAACAGTTGGGGCACTAATCTCAATATGCCTCATGATTATTCCTTAGAGCCTTGGTCTTATTTCTTTATGTACTTTTGCCCCGGGGTCTTTTGGCTCGGGGAAAACCGGTTTCTCAGCCCTTGGACAGTGGTCGCCAAGCCTCCCCAACCGCTATAGAAATACTGTACTACAATGCGGAAGAGGTTGGATACGACCCAATAGAGGGCGAGGCCGCTGGGGAAAGTCATGGATAGGAAGAAAAACATAACAGGCATCATAACCTGCATGGTCTGGGTTTGAGTCTGGGTCTGGGGATCGCCAGCCGTGGGAGCCGTCATCTTTTGCTGTACCCACATGGCCACGCCCACCATAAGTGCTAACAATGTATCAGGGGATGCGAGGTTAAACCACAGGAAATTATTATTTAGCGGAAGGGCAGTATAGACAACTGGCCAAGAGTATAAGTACCCCGCAAGATTCGCAAAGCTCTCTGGATTGGCTGCCATAACCCTAATAATAGATTGATAGAGGGCAATCCAGATAGGCATCTGTGCCAGCATAGGTAAAAGGCATCCCATGGGACTAATGCCCAATTCACGATAGAGCTTCATCTGCTCTTGGGCTAACTTTTGGGCATCCTTAGCATATTTCTTGCGAATCTCCGCCATCCTAGGGGCCAGTTCTTGTTGCGCCTTGGTGAGCTTCATCTGTTTGCGTGACATCGGATAAAGCAACAGGTTAAAAATAATGGTGATGACGATGATAGCTAGCCCAAAGTTGCCAAATAGGACATGGGCCAGAACAATCAGAACATTAATAAGCGGATTAAGGATTATTAGCTGCCAAATATTGCCAATCAAGTTATTATCTTCCTTATCCTGTAGTCGTAACTGTAACCGTTACCGTTACCGTGCCCGAGGGGGGCGAACTAGTGACATTACTCTGCCGGGTTCCTATTTCCTTGGCTTCGTGGTATGCGGGGTTATACTCAAAGACCCTAGATGGACCCGTTGTCTGAATATACACCAAACCTCCGGATGTCGCCAAGGGGGCGCGTACGGCAAGACTGGCATTACTTGTCCCCGTATTTGCCGGAATTATGCGCAACCGACAGGGGCTACTATCGAATTGCAGGGATGCAATATCAATAGAGTAAATATCCCCTTCCTCGGTGACCACAACAACCTTGCCATCGACAACAACCGGGGAACTTGCGATACTGCCACGGGCATTAATGGGTTCGGTAGCCAAACGCCCGTCATGGGCATTGATAATATAGATCTGTCCATCAGTATTGGGCACAAAAAGCTTGCCATCTACCAGAACTGGGGTTGCCCAAAACCAGTTCCGAGGCACTGTGTCCCCAGTCGTTGGGAACTGCCATATCAGGTTACCATTTGTTGCGTCCAAGGCATATACGTGACGATCGAGCGAGGCAATATAAACACAACCACCGGCAACTACCGGGGTTGCCACAACGGCACCTTGGGTAGTATAGGACCTCTTCTCCTGACCGGTAGTAGCATCAACTGCGTATATCTTTTTATCAAAAGAACCAATGTATACTGTATTACCGTCGACTACCGGTGTGGACCAGATCTGATCACCAGTGTTAAATACCCACTGCCTCTCCAAATTAGTATCAAAGGCATAAAGGCAACCATCAACTGATGCTGCATAGACCCGACCATCGGCCACAGCCGCACTGCCAATGATATTTCGAGGTTTTTCGGGGTTGAGATAGACACCCGAGGGGGTTCCCCCAGAGACAACGTTAACTCTATACAGTCGTCCATTATAACCTGTAACGTAAGCATAACCGCCACTTACGACAGGGGTGCCGTAGAATACTGATGAGTCTTGGATAGTCACGGTATTAATGACGCCGCCGTCATTGGCGCTGAGGGTAATCATCTGGCCTTGGGGAGCAGGGGCACCGCAACCAAGAAAACCTCCGCCACCTGAACCAGCAATGGTTGTAAGATAATAGAGTTGCCCATCGGCTCCGACAATACCAGACCAGCCCTGCGCCGCAACCGAGTTGCCAGCACAACCCCCACCCAAAAGCGTGGCCACTAAAACAACACTCAGGCCAGCAAATAATACACAACGCTTAATTGATTTCATTTTTATAGCTCTCAACTTTGTTTTTCTGGCACCGGATCGTATCCACCTTCGTGCCATGGATGACAACGGGCGATACGACAAACCCCCATCCAAATACCTCGTACTGTACCAAATCGGTTAATGGCCTCATATGTATATTGCGAACAACTCGGCGTGTAACGACAATTGGAGGGCATGACCCGTGAGAGGGTCTGTTGGTAAACCTTAATTAACAACAGGGACAGCGACTTCATTGAATTCCACCAAGTTACACTTCTTAAGAAGCTCCAGTACTGCCTGTTGTAAGTCGCTAAACTCGACCGCGGCAATCCCCTGACGTGCAACTATTATGACGTCCCTCCCTGGTCTTATAGTTGCTTGCCGTAGAATCTCTCTCAAGCGACGCTTAATGCGATTGCGCTCTACCGCCCCACCAAGTTTTTTGCCGACAACTACCCCCCATCGGGGATAAGCCTGCCCGTTTGGCAAGCTCTTCACCACTAGCCACGGATGAGCCAGATATCTTCCCTGACGATGCAGGCGTACAAAATCCGCTGGCTTCTTGAGGTAAGTCTCTCCTTTCAACGCAAGCCTCACCCGCCGGTTGCACCCGGATAAATTGTTCTAGACGACAGTCAAACGACGGCGGCCCTTAAGTCTGCGGCTCTTGAGTACATTGCGTCCACCGCGACTATCCATACGAGCCATAAAGCCGTGTTCTCTTCTGCGGGGTATCTTCTTCGGTTGATAAGTCCTCTTGGGCACGTTAACTCCTCAATTACAAAGACAAAATCTGTGTTACTTATTCCTGCGTTGCCACAGCAACTGGGGCTTCGACAGGCTTTTCCGTCTCGACCTTGGGGGGTGCAGGAGGCGCTAGGTTGAGCGGGGGTACCTGACCCTGGCGATGGATATGCTCTGGAACAAATGGTAACAGGGCAATATGTCGCGCTTGTTTTATAGCAGCAGCCAAGGTGTGCTGATGCCGATTGCAGGTACCAGTCCTCCGACGCGGCTCAATTTTACCGCGATCAGAAATAAATCGCCCTAGCATACCAGTGTCTTTATAATCAATGCTATTGATTTTACCCGCACAGAACGAGCAGAATTTCCGTTTGGGGGCATATTTCCCACCCCAGCGCCCCGGGCGTCGCGCACCACCAGATGGCTTGCCAAGGGTTCTCATTTCTCCCATAATCCTATCTCCTGATTAATTGTGAATTTTGTGTAAAACTAAAGCCTAGTTCATGAAAGAGTCGTCAGAATCAACTAGCTCCTCCGGCCCTTCATCTGGCTTTTCTTCAGCTGTCGCAACCGACTGACGATCTAAGAATGTCACGCGATTAGCAATGACTTCAGTGCGATAGTGCTTCTGTCCGTCAATGCCATCCCAGCTTCGATTGTGCAACCGACCCTCTACATACACCAATTTGCCCTTAGTAAGGAATTGATTGCACTGCTCAGCCAGCTTGTTCCAAGCAATTACGGTAAACCAATCAGTTTCCTGTTTCTTCTCGCCACTAGGCGTGGTATAAACGCGATTAGTGGCCATGCGGAAAGAGATCACCGGATTGCCATTTGGGGTATAGCGCATTTCCGGATCGCTACCGATATTGCCGATAAGCATCACCTTATTCAGACTTACCATACTGTCATACTCCTATCGAGGCACACGAGCCCCTCACACCAAATCATGCTATTCCTGGTTGACCAGTAAATAGCGCAGGATCTCTTCCAGGATGTTAAGTCTGGTTTCCAGCTGGGGTCCAACCGCTGGCTTGGCTTTGAAGTGTACCATTACGTAATGGCCTTCGGTTTGATGTTTGATGGGATAGGCCAGCCGCCTTTTGCCAAGGAGGCGAGTCTCCGCAACAATGCCATCCATGCCCATGACGTATTGGGTGATGCCATCCACCGTTGCCCCTAGGCGCTCCTCGGTGAGCGTCGGATTAATGACCAGCATAAGTTCATAATTCCGCTGGACGTTCGTGGTGCTGGTTCCTACAACGTCCTTGGATACTTTAGCTCTAGTTGCCACATTTTCTCCTAAAGTAAACGAAATTCTCGACATTATACCATAACGGCGAGAAAGAGCAAACAGTGTATATAGAAACGTTATCCTGTTGTTTTATCAACCTCATACTACGCACAAATAATACTTTGCCAGCTAGCTCTTACTATCCAGAAAGCACATTGGCACAGGTTTGACTAAATCAAACCCGCCTGATAAACTAATTCCTCAGTTGGCCCCGTGGTGTAGCGGTCTAACATGCCACCCTGTCACGGTGGAGATCGGGGGTTCAAATCCCCCCGGGGTCGCCAATACTTTCCCCTGTTTTCCTTTTGTTTGCCACCATTCGGGGTGTTTCACACCACGTTTCATCAATAACTCACACAAAAACACATATGTGCTAACGCCAGAGCGGCTATTCATATGACCATCGTTTCTTGTCACTGCCCGCCCATCCCCTTAAGCAATTATCCTAAGCAGGATTTTGGGTGCTATCCTATTTTGATGCAACGATACTCTTTTCGGTGCTATTTATTATGATGCAATGCGTAGAATTGCACCCGAGACCAGTTTTAGCTATAATTATGCGCTACTTTCATGGTGGGTGTAGCCCAGTGGTCTAAGGCGTCAGGTTGTGGCCCTGAAGATCGAGGGTTCAAATCCCTCCACCCACCCCACTTTTAATCCGTGATTAAGTAGCAGCTTTAGTGGCTAAGCCATCTCTACTTGCTAAAAATCCGTCTTAAGAAGGCTTAAAAAAGCTTCTTTGGGCACTTCAACCCGCCCAATGTTCTTCATCTTCTTTTTGCCTTCTTTTTGTTTTTCTAGCAGTTTACGTTTGCGGGTAATATCACCACCATAGCATTTGGCCAATACGTCCTTGCGCTTGGCTGCAATGTCTGTGCGTGCCACAATCCGTCCGCCAACAGCTGCTTGAATTGGGACAACAAAGAGTTGGCGAGGGATAACCTCCTTAAGCTTATGCACCAAGGCACGACCCACTTCCTGCACCTCGGACGGGGGTACGATGCGACTAAAGGCATCTACGGCCTCATCATTGACCAAGACATCAATCTTCACCAGGCGCGTCTCGCGATAACCCTCAAACTCGTAATCCAACGAGGCGTAACCACGGGAGCGGCTCTTAAGCTGGTCATAAAAAGTCGTCAGGATAGTGCGCAGGGGCATATCGTAATCTAGCTGCACCCGCTGAGCCCCCTCCGTCCCCGCCGCCACCCCCAGAAAATGGGTATTTCTATGATTGCCACCACTGGTACGCACCAAATCCATAATGGGCCCGATAAAGGTGGCCGGGGAGATAATACTAACCCGTACCCATGGCTCCTCCATAACACTTATCTCACTGGGATCTGGCAGCTCCGAGGGGTTAATGACCGTAATCCGCTCGCCCCCAACCTTGGTTACCTGATATTTTACCCCCGGTGCCGTCACCACCAAGGCCAGCCCGAATTCCCGCTCTAGGCGTTCGTAGACAATGTCCATGTGTAACAACCCCAAAAAGCCGCAGCGGAAACCATGCCCCATAAGAGGGCTGTTCTCCGGCTCATAGGTGAGTGAGGCATCGTTAAGCTTAAGCTTCTCCATGGCCTCGCGAAGCTCAAGGTAGTCGTTGGCCTGGGTAGGATAGATACCGGCAAAAACCATGGGTTTGGCCGGGCGGTAGCCAGGCAAGGCTTTATCGGCGGGACGAGCGCTGGCCGTAACCGTATCCCCTACGGGACAGTCCCCGACCTGCTTAAGACCTGTGGCAATATAACCCACCTCGCCCGTCGCCAACTTGTCCACGGGGCACTCTTTGGGGTTAAAGAAACCGGCCTCCAGTACCTCAATCTCGGTGCCAGCCGCCATAAGACGCAGGCGATCGCTTCGTCCAATGACCCCGTCCATGACACATAGATAGGCAATAACCCCTTTGTATCGATCGTAGTGGGAGTCAAAGATTAGGGCCCTGAGCGGCTGTTCCGGATAACCCTTTGGTGGGGGAACTCGTTCTACAACGGCCTCTAATACATCAGGTACACCAAGGCCGGTCTTGGCCGATATCTTGAGTACATCTTGTTCATCGTAGCCCAGCACACTCTTAATCTCAGCCATTACGCGATCCGTCTCAGCCCCAGGGAGATCTACTTTGTTTATCGCCGGGATAATCTCCAGGTTATGCTCCATGGCCAAATAGACATTGGCCAGGGTTTGGGCCTGAATGCCTTGGGTAGCATCCACCACTAACACCGCCCCATCACAGGCAGCCAATGTGCGCGAGACCTCATAAGAGAAGTCGACGTGACCCGGGGTATCGATAAGGTTTAATAAAAAAGCCTCGCCGTTTTGGCGGCGGTAATTGAGGCGAATAGCCTTGGCCTTAATTGTGATGCCTCGCTCCCGCTCCAACTCCATGCTGTCCATTACCTGCTCACTCATCTCCTCCGGCCGAAGCGCCCCCGTCATCTCAATTAGCCTGTCGGCCAAGGTTGACTTGCCGTGGTCAATGTGGGCAATGATGCAAAAATTGCGTATGTTTTTCTGATCCATAGTCGTTAGCCTATCAACGTTACCCTATAATCCTTCACCCCGGCCATTATGCCGGGAAAAATCTTATAAATACCTCGTTGCCCAAAAGCCGACCCCGGGGCGTTAGCCGCAGACGCCCTTTGTCCACCACAAGGAGCCCTAGGGACGTAAGCTCGGCAATCTCGTCCTGAAAGTACCCCTGTAAGTCTATCCCAAAACGCGCCCGGATGTCATCCGCCCCAACCCCGACGTTTAAGCGCAACCCCAGCATCAAAGCCTCACCCAAGGCCGTGCGCAGAGAAAGTCTTTCCGCAGCTAGCTTCGTCAGCATGCCCTCCCCCAGGGCGGCGAGGTAGTCATCAAGGCTACCCTCCCCGGTAATCCGGGCCCCGTCCAGATAAGAGTGCGCCCCGTAGCCCAGGCCCAAGTATTCCCCACCCGTCCAATAGGTCATGTTATGACGGCTTTCATACCCCGGGCGTGCCCAGTTGGAGATCTCGTACTGAGTGTATCCCGCCCGCGCCAGCACCTCACAGGCAAGCTCATACTCCCCAGCCACGGCATCTTGGTCCGGAGGTGTTATCAAACCGCTCTCGACTGCATCCGCTAGGACCGTGCCCTCCTCAAAGCTCAAGGCATAAAGGGAGAGGTGTTCGGCTCCAAGCCCAACCATCCCCTCAAGCATTTCCTGCCAGGCCTTAATACTCCTATCTGGTATTCCGTAAATGAAGTCCAGGCTAATGTTAGTAAATCCCTCGTCTCGTGCTATGTGCACAATCTCAATGGCCTCGGCGACGCTGTGACCGCGCCCCAGTAGCGTAAGCTCACCCTCGTCTAGGCTTTGTATCCCCAAGCTCAGGCGATTTACCCCCTGCATGTGCAAAAGGCGCAGATATTCGCGGTCAACAGTGCCGGGGTTAGCCTCTAGGGTTATTTCGGCATCATTAGCCACGGTATAGTTGGTGCGGATAGCCGCCAGGATATCCGCAAGCTGAGAATACTCAAGCAGGCTGGGGGTTCCCCCGCCAAAATAGATTGTACTCACCTGCGCTTTTGGGCGCCGCCTCAAACCAATTTCACAAATAACGGCGCGCACGTATGCGGGTATCTCAGACGTGCGCCCGGCGGTTGAGGCAAACGAGCAATAACGACAGCGGCGGCGGCAGAAAGGGATATGCAGATAAAGGGCAAGCCCAGACAAGGTCATTTATGTCAATTATAACAGATCCCGCAAAATGGCCTCGTTTCCTTATGCGCCTTCAAAGGTGCCATGCACTATCCCGATGTTCCGCGCGACTCCAGCTCAATGCCTTTTGGGGAATCCCACTCCCCTAGTCATTGTTTATGACTGGTAAAAAAAGAAGCACCCGGCCATTCACCGGGTGCCATTTGTATGGGGTTGGCGTATGTGAGCTTAGGCTTGTTTGCCTTGCTTGAGACCTAGGAAGGTGAAGAGGGCACCTAAGGCTAGAAGGGCCACATGGGTAATAGTCCATAGGTCAACGAAGGTTGCGGGGTTAGTCATGTCCTGGGTTAGGAAGAAGATAACCAGGCCGATGATACCCAGGGCTACGACTATGAGGAGCCAGAGGAGTTTAGTTGACCAGATACCCTCGTTACCACTGCGGATAATAGACTTAAGAGCAGCAATGAGAGCCATGACCGCCCCTATGATAGCCAGGATAAGGTTGGTGAGGGCCCAGGTATCACCGTCATCACCAACAACCGGGGGAATAGCAGAAGAAGTGGTGGGAGCAGTGGTGGGTACCGCGGTCTGAGTCGTGGGGGTAGTCGCCGTTGTGGACGGGGGAGTTGTGGTAGTGGTTGACGTTGTGGTGGTCGGTGTAGGTGTTGTGGTAGTCGTTGTAGACGTTGTGGTGGTAGGTGAGGTTATAGGGGTGGTGGTTGTAATAGTCGTTGTTGCGGTGGTAGGCGTGGTGACGATGGTTGTTGTGGTTGTGGAGGGAGAAATGGTGGTGGGAATAACGGAAGGACCACCGGTGTTGCCGGGGGGTGTGGTTGAGGTAGTTGTTGTTATAGATGTAGTAGGAGGCTGAGTGTCTGCTTTCCAAGTGGCGGTTACAGATACGTCTTCGGCGGGCATGGTAAAGAACGTTGAGGTAGAAGTGGAATCATCTAAGATCACCCCACCTGATACCACCTGCCAGCCATCAAAGGTATATCCGGACCTGGTGCCGGCATGAACGTTAACAAGCATACCCTCGATATACTGCGAGCTTCCGCTTGGTGTGGCATAGCTACCGTTAACGGTTACGGAGAAAGGCTTGAAGTTGATATCGTAATTGTTGTAGCCGTAATCAAAAGGTGTACCGGGTGTACTGGCACCAGGGTTGATGGACCACATATTGAAAGGACTTGGCGTATCATGTCGAATCTGTTGGGCATAGATATTGTAGATAGCGGAGCCAGTTACGAGTATCTTGTAACCACCCGTGGCTTCATTACCGCCAAAAACGACATAGGACTCACCGCTGTCCGGGTCATTTGCAGTGGAAAAGTCGTCATAGGAAACGGTGTAAACTCCGCCGCCGTTGACGGCCGTGTTGAATGCTATCATGGCAGCCGTTATCTCAAGGGTGCCGTCGCCACTGTTGTACACCCCACCGCCGTTGGCGGTGGCAATATTACCAGCTACCATATAAGGCATTTGTTCCTGGGTACCACGGATTATCTCTAAGCTGCCATCGTTATACACCCCACCACCATTGACGGCCTCGTTGAGTAATAAGCCTCCTGCTTTTCCTTTCATAGTACCCTCGTTATACACCCCTCCGCCGTTGTTGCTGGCTTTGTTGCAGGATATGATACCAGCACCATCGACATCATCGTCCCATTCCATGATAAAGGTACCTTCGTTGTAGACACCGCCACCATCATAATTGGCAATGTTACCATTGGTTCTGTCGTCTTCGTCAGTGTCACCAATGAAGCCACCTTTCATGGTAAAGGTGCCTCCGATTTCGTTATAAACACCGCCGCCGTAATCTGCCGTATTGGCGGCAATTATACCAATGTCCGCTAGATCGTTGCTAATTGCACTAAATGTAAAGGTAGCGTAGTTGTACACGCCGCCACCATTTAATTGGGCTTCATTGTTTGATATCATGCCGCCGGTCATGGTAAAGGTGCCGTAGTTGGACACACCGCCGCCATCACCTGCGGTGTTATACGAGATCTCGCCGGCATTCATAGTAAAAGTACGATCATTAGAGTTGAAGACACCTCCGCCATTGTATTGGGCTTCATTGTTTGATATCGTGCCGCCGTTCATGGTAAAGGTTTCGATGTAGTTGTACACCCCACCACCACTATTGTCGGCATAGTTGTCTGATATCCTTCCGTCATTCAAGGTAAATGTGCCGTTGTTTTCCACACCGCCCCCATCGTACCAAGATACATTGTGCGATATCGTGCCATTATTCATTGCAAAGGTGCTATCATTATTGTTGTACACGCCTCCGCCATCGTTTTCGGCTTCGTTGTATGATATCGCGCCGCCATTCATGATAAAGGCGCCGTTGTTGTATATACCACCGCCATATCCGGCATTATTGTTTGATATCGTGCCATTTTCCATGGTAAAGGTATCGTTGTTGTATATACCACCGCCATATCCGGTATTATTGTTTGATATCGTGCCACCGGTCATGGTAAAGGTGCCGTAGTTATACACGCCGCCACCATTGTCTTCGGCTTCATTGTTTGATATCATGCCGCCGGTCATGGTAAAGGTGCCTTCGTAGACGCACACACCGCCACCATAGATGGCATAATTACCTGATATCATGCCGCCATTCATGGTAAAGGTGCCGCCAAAGTTTTCCAGACCGCCACCCAAGACGGCATTGTTGTTTGATATCGTGCCATTTTCCATGGTAAAGGTGCCGTTGTTGTAGATGCCGCCACCAAAATTGGTATTATTGTTTGATATCGTGCCGGCATACATGGTAAAGATGCCGTTGTTGTAGATGCCGCTACCATATAACATGGCACTATTGTTTAATATCGTGCCGTTATACATGGTAAAGGTGCCATCGTTACTGACACCACCGCCACCATATCCAGCATTATTGTTTGATATCGTGCCGCTATACATAGTAAAGGCGCCATTAACGTATATCCCTCCGCCATGGCCATTAATTACTGTGTTTTCAGAAATGACACAGTCTTGGATTACAAGTGAACCGTTACTGTAGATTCCCCCACCGTCGGCACTGGTCACCTTTCCTTTGGTAATAGTCAGCCCGTAGAAGTGGGAGGCGCCTGTACCAGTATGATTGAATACCCGGGATGCTTCGTTAGCATCTACAGTGATTTCAGGAAGACCATTGGCTCCTAGGCGACCGATAATCATGATGTCTTTGGAGAAAGAGATTTGGGTGCCAGATAGAGTGATGTAAAAGTCAGGGACACCACCGTTGGTTTTTTCTGGGGCAAAGTACACCACTCGCTTATCAGGCAAAGGAGAAGTGTTATAAGCTTCTGCCTCATCTACACATGAGCGCAAGGTAGTATCTGGAGATGTGGCTGCGGGATCCAGGCTGGTGGTTACCATCCAACTCATAGCCGTCCAGTTGATGGCACCAAAGAGGCAGGGGCTGTCAACGGCTCCGCGATTGTTGCCTGCGGCATCAGTTGTGTAGCCCGAGAGAACACTTGCTCCGCCCGCAACACCTGGCAAAGGCATGACGTAATTGAATGTGAGGACGTTGTTGTCGAACCAGGATTCATAATCATCAGAATCGGACTCGTCATCAGAACCATTGCCAGCCCGCATGTTATCGTAGCCGTCCTCAATGGTCTTGTTGGTATTGCCGGTAAGCCCATCTTGGGTCATCAGGCAATTGGCGAGAGTGATTGTGCTTGTTCCGCTGTTATATACATACGCGTTGTAGGCACTGCCAACACCATTGTTTTGATTATTGGTAAAGGTGCAATGGTATAGAGACACATCGGTTTCGGCGCGAACAATGCCTGCGAAAAGGCCAGAGGTGGGGTTAACGGTGTTGGAGAAGAAAGTGGAATTGGTTCCCGTTACACTACCATACCGAGAAAAAACTGTGCCGCTTCCAGAAGTGTTGTTAGCAAAGGCACTATTGGCTAGAGTGATAGTGCCTCCAGCATATACCCCACCGCCATCCAAACCTGATAAATTGCCAGTGAAAATGCAGTTGGACAGAGTGGCAGTGCCAAATGCATATAGCCCGCCGCCTCCACCATTAGTCGCAGTATTGTTGGTAAAGATGCAGTCTGCTAGGATGGCAGAGCCTCCTGCACGTACCCCACCACCATAACTGCTTGCTGTATTGCCGATGAAATTACTGTTGGTCAGGGTGGCAGAGCCAGATGCATATACCCCACCGCCTCCACCATTAGTCGCTGTATTGTTGGTGAAGATGCAGTCTGCTAGGATGGCAGAGCCTCCTGCACGTACCCCACCACCATCACCGCTTGCTGTATTGCCGGTGAAAGTACAGTTGGTCAGGGTGACAGTGCCAGATGCATATACCCCACCGCCTCCACCATTAGTCGCTGTATTGTTGGTAAAGATACAATTCTCAAGGATTACATCATACCATGCATACAATCCGCCGCCATTATTAGCTTTGCCATTTGTCAACGTGAGGTTCTTCAGGGTCAAGGTATCGGTTGCGGTACCGCTGTAAAGCAATCCGAATTCGCTGCTGTTTGCTGCATCTCTTTTGATGGTAACGCCTGCTCCACCATCAATGGTGAGATTAGGGATATTAAAACCAATGGTGCTTGACAAGGTAATGGTTGTATCAGTCAGATCAAAAACAATGGTATCACCATCACTGGCACCATCGATGGCTGCTCGCAGGGAACCAGTGCCGCTATCAGCATTGCTTGTAACCACCAATGTATCACCTGCAGCTTGTATGGTCTTGTTATTGGCACCAAGGTGAAATATCACCGCTGTACCTAACAAACCAA
>Ga0123356_10003629_pt1 | contig 16100 bp, 14 predicted proteins | sample TergutEmb28metaG_2_FD_92546 | JGI IMG/M metagenome (GOLD analysis project Ga0123356, IMG submission 92546) | Embiratermes neotenicus P3 segment gut microbial communities from Petit-Saut dam, French Guiana - Emb289 P3 | ecosystem: Host-associated > Arthropoda: Insects > Digestive system > Gut ...
GTGAACCGGCACCCGCCCCAGATGCAGCTGCGTCGGCACGCCGCGGTCGCGTCCGTCGAAAATCAGCGTGAGCTGCTGCGCCAGTCCCTCCGGCGTCGCGCCAAGCGACGCGTCCCTCACCGGCAATGTCATAGCTGCGCACGCGTTGCCAGACCCGGTCCAGAACCGGGTAGTGCGCATACCGCGACAGCGTCGAGGCAACCTTGGGCGAAATCGCCCGGGGCATCGCAAATACGGTCATCTCCGGTTTCCTCCCGAGTGCTTCCTAGGACATGTCATTGCGTCAGAGCCGCAACCGCGCCCGGAAACGCCGCGGCCAGCCGTGCCCCGATCCGTTGGCCCAGCGCGTGCGCGAACCGGGTCTCGCGCTCGGGCGTCCAATCGGCATGGGAGGCGGTCTCCGCCGCCCGCGAGGCCTCGTCGGTCAAACGCAGATCGATCAGAAACTGGCCGACAATGAGGGAATCGCCCGCCCCTTCGAGCAACGGCACCGTGACATCAAAGGTCCATAAACGTGAAGAGAGCATCGCACCATCGAACAGGATCTGGCGGAGCGGCATGGTTCCGTCGAGGCCGGGATCACGGTCATCCGGACCATCAGGCGTTGGGGCCAATGAATCCGACGCCGTGGAACAGAAAAGGTCTTGCGCCGCGACACAAACGAGCAAAACGCATTGCCGGCTTGGCGGCCATACATTGACAGTCTCTCGGTTGGCATCTCGGTCCTCTGCTCGGGGCAAAAGACCAAGGTGTGCGGTTGTCGACTGTCAGCGACAACGGCTTCCTTCGGCGTCTTCCAACCGATCACGATCGCTTGGAATCGGTGATCACGATCGGCTGGAAACCATGATCACGATCCTGTGGAATCGGTGATCACGATGCGCTGGAAACCGTGATCACGATGGCCTGGAACGCGCAGTTGGCGGCACCGTCGATGACGACAGGTGCGGACCCTCGTCTGGCGTGGATGTCGCGGAAAGAAGGTACAGGCCGGAGATTGGATTGCCAAAATCGGCAAAGTTTTCCGATTTGGATTGAGGCTCCGCAGAACAGGGGGACCGCGCCAACCAAAGGCCGACGCATTTGCACATTGACGTTGACGACAAGAACAACGGCGTAAACGCCAGACCGACCGGCAACTCGGTCGAAGCCGCCCTGCGCCGCCTGCGCAAGCACCGGCGCGACATTCCCGCGCGTGCTGGCGGGTGAGTTGTCAGCCAATGCCGCCATGGTCGAGGCCGGGGACCTGCATAAAGTTTGGCGCTGTCCGCTTGCCGAGCGGTCTTGATGACGGCCGCCCGCTCGCGGCGCTCGTCCGTAATCCGAGAACTCGCCGCCGCCGTTCAGAATTTCCTCGACCAGCCCGGGGCGCCCATTGGCAGATTGCAGCGGGCGCGGGAGAGGTCGCGCGCATTCACTTCCTTCAAATTGAAGGAGGTCGTCCGCTTGCCCTGCTGGGTTTGGGATAAGCGATTGCGACCAAGGTGGTCCGCAGCCGTTCGCGCTGTGTATGTCGCCGGCTCATATTGAGACCGCCGAGGCTGGTTCTGCGCCAAGTCGGCTTCAACTATGCGACAGTCGATGAGAAGGGGGACGTCGTTGCCAACCGAAAAAGCCGCCGCCTCCCTGTTCACCGAAGCGCTGACGTCCGATGTCGGCATCGACATGATCGCGATCCCGGGCGGGACCTTTCTCATGGGCTCGCCTATGTACGAGCCCGAGCGCGGGCTCACGCCGGCCCAACGAAGGGCATCGGCGCCAGGTGACCGTGCGCCCCTTCTTCATCGGCGCCTCCCCAATCACACAGGCACAATGGACGGCCGTGGTGATGACACACTCGGACAAGACGTCCTATGCCCTCCAGCCGTTTCCGTCATTTTTTAAAGGCGACCGTCTGCCGGTAGAGAGCATCCCCTGGAACGAGGCGGACGAGTTTTTCATTGCACCCGATAACCCTGGATGGCAGGGCCGTATTGGATTGAGGGTCATTTGCATGCTCTGAACATGCCGCGCCCCGTGCCCCGACGGTGTCGGGTCCTCGCCTGTTGCCGATAGAGAGGCGTCGATGGCCCGCTTCTCCTGGCAGTCGGACGGTCGAGATGACGCAAGCAGAGCAGGCGCGAACGATCGATCGCATCGCGACTGAAGCATTTGCTATCCTCGGCGATCGCGACATGGCGGCTGTGGTGTACCGCGGGCCACTCCCACTTTCGCTTGGTCCATGATCCAATCAATGAAGGCAAGCCCATCGACCCGCAAGAGAACGCTCTCTTCATTTGGCTTCGTCCGCGCCTCAACGCTGCCAGCTTGGTCACGGTCAAGCCGCTCGGCCACGCTGAGCCGGCGGACGCGCTCTGCCGCATCACCGATCAGGCCTTCGCGCGACGGCTCCACAATCAGAAGAACGTTGACTCCCAATTGGGCGACATGGAAAGAGCCTCGGTCGTCCGGCAGCACCAAATTGCTGCCGGTATCAAGCGGCCCAGTCAAGCACCTGGAGGCCCGGCACGCGACTGAACTCACTCGTATCGGCCGTCACCAGCGCCGTACCGGCTCGGCGTGCCTGGGCGGCGATCAGCACGTCGTAAGGACCTATGGGAGTGCCCTGCCGCCTCAAATACGCGCGGATATCAGCCGCCTCGCCTGCATCCGCTTCATTGAAGTCGATCAGCGCAATCCGGGCAGAGGCGATGAAAAGGGCTATTTTTTCCTCATTGTCGCGGCGGCGCGCGCTGGCTGCAGCCCCGTACATCAGCTCGTGGTAGACGACGCTCGACAGGCCAATGGGGATCCGCGCACCGTGCGCCGCGTCAAAATGCGTGCGAACCTGACGGGGACGTCCATTGAGGAGTGCGATTGCGACATTTGTGTCGAGATGAATCATCAATCGAACGATGAATCATCAATCAAACACGGCGCGGTGCGCAGGCATCGCAGGCTGCTCGCGTCCCTCTGGCATAAAGGGCCGGTCGCCCAGCTTGTCGAGCTCAGCCCAAGGCATGACGTCTTCGGCACCGAGCGGTTCCAATATCACACGGTTGCCGACCCGGCTGACGCGCACCTCTTTGCCTTCGAAGCGGAACTCCTTCGGCAGCCGTACGGCCTGGCTGCGCCCGTGCGTGAACAACTTCGCTGTGGCGTTCATGGCTTGAGTCTCTTAGTGGTATCTATTTTTCGATAGATACCATGGGTCCAGCATTTCCGTCAATTCAGCAAGCAACGGCGGCAACGGCGGCCGAAGCGGTGTAGGGCATGTCCGCATCCATGCCCCGTCATCCGGAGACGCGAGCGGATCGGAGGAGGAGAGCCTCGAAGGATGATGATCGGCCGAGGGCGTGCAACAAGCGCGCAAATCGCAGCATTTGGCAGGCTGCTTCGGTGAGCGTGATCTCGGGTCCAGGATCCGATGCTCTCGACCGTAGCCACCTTGCGCCGGGCAATTGCCGCGTCATCTCGCCTCAGGATTTTCGGGGTTATGACGTGAACCGGCTATACTCAAGACTTCGACGCTCAACTAAAGTTCCCTGGACCACCGCTCGGGAGACCCGGCAATGTTCTCAAGAGGAGAAGCGATCGGCGACTATCTGATCCGGCGCCTCATAGAAGAGGGAGCCGGCCACGTCTTCGGCGTCCCTGGCGATTTCGTCCTCAGCTTCTTCAAGAAGCTCGAAGAGAGTCCGCTGCAAGTTGTCAACACCTGCGATGAACAGAGTGCGGGCTTCGCGGGCGATGCTTATGCCCGATTGCGCGGTCTTGGTGTTGTGTGCGTCACCTATGCCGTCGGAGGGCTAAAGGTTGTCAATGCCGTAGCGCAAGCTTTCGCCGAGCGTTCACCGTTGGTGGTCATCAGCGGCGCCCCCGGCATCGCGGAACAGGCGCAGGGTGGGCTCATCCACCACAAGGTGAAGAGTTTTGACAGCCAACGGAGATTGTTCGCCGAACTCACCGTTGCCACAGCCGTGCTCGATGACCCTGCTACCGCGGCTAGCGAAATAGATCGGGTTCTCGCATTGGCCCGTCGCCACGCGCGGCCGGTCTACATAGAACTACCGCGTGACAGGGTCGGTGTGGAGCTTCTGCCGGGGCGCCGTTACGAACCGCCCGTCGATGAAAGCGATCCGCAAGTGCTTGCCTTTGCAGTGAGGGAAGCCACGCTGTGGATCGAGGCGGCAAAGCGCCCGGTCATCCTCGCGGGAGTAGAGGTTCATCGTTTTCATTTGCAGGCGGCGCTCGTCGAATTTGCGCGCGCCACTGGAATTCCGGTCGCCGCGACTATTACAGGCAAATCCGTATTTCCGGAGTCCGATCCAGCCTATCTCGGCGTCTACGAGGGTTCGATGGGCTCCGAGTGCGCACGCGACTTTGTCGAACAGAGTGATTGCGTGATTCTGTTCGGCGTCATGCTGACCGACATCAATCTGGGCATCTATACCGCACGCATTGATCGCCGCACATCAATCTACGCTGCCAGAGATCGCGTATCCGTGGGCTTTCGCAGCTATGACAACGTGCGCATGGAGGATTTCGTCAGCGGTCTCGCCAAACATGGCTGGAACAGGCGGGCACTTCCTGCTTTTACCCATCCCGAACACCCGGGTCCTTTCGTGGCCAGCGATAGACCGATGACAATTGCGGCGCTGTTCCACCAACTCAACGCTTTTCTCGCCGATGATATGATTGTCATCGCCGATCCTGGCGATGCCATGTTCGGTGCCCAAGATCTATACATTCATGATGGCGCCCATTTCCTTGCGCCTGCCTTCTACTGCGCGCTCGGTTTTGCGGTGCCTGCCGCTATCGGCGTAGCAGCGGCGGCCCCGCATCTGCGATCGGTCGTGCTCGTCGGCGACGGCGCTTTCCAGATGACGGGGATGGAACTCTCTACGGCGGCCCGTTACGGAATGAATCCGATCGTGGTCGTCTTCGACAATGGCGGGTACGGGACCGAGCGGCCGATGATCGACGGCGCGTTCAACGATGTCCACCAATGGAACTTTGCGCGCATCCCGGGGGTACTCGGTGTGGGACTTGGAGTTAAGGTCGCGACGGAGTCCGAGATGGCCGTGGCCCTAGAACAAGCGCGGGCGAATACGGAAAGCTATACGATTATTCAGGTCATCATCGGTCGAAACGACCACTCGGCGGCAATGGGGCGCCTGACGGCGACCTTGAGCCAGCGCGTGACGATGCGATAGCTGTGGTGGCCGCTACCAATGGATTGATCGCCCAACTCTCGCCGCCGTCGGCCGTCGTCGGCAGCCGTCGGCAATCGGACGTCAAGAACACCCTGGAGCTGACGGTGTTCCCTCTTATGGCTCAGAGATCGAGGACTAATGGGTGCTTGTCGTGGCATCTATGGATATGGAACTTGCCTACTTCGCACATACCGAAAAGCGGACGAGCGCCGTTTTTCGGTCGACAGCCTGTCCCCTGCCTGTCCCAGCCCAAAAGCGACGACAGAACTTAGAAGAGGGTCGCCGAACAATATCATGAAATGATTAGAGTATTTTTGGCGTCCCCTACCGGATTCGAACCGGTGTTGCCGCCGTGAGAGGGCGGTGTCCTGGGCCTCTAGACGAAGGGGACCGAATGTCTTTCTAGGGCGTCCGATGCGGCGGATCAAGTGCGGCTCTTGCCAAGCCATCGGCATGGCCGCATGCCACGTGGCGAATTGCTGGGACGACCGGAGCATCATCTTGAGGGCGAGGCGCACCGGCCTCGCGCTCATTGCGGTCGTCGGGGCCCGCGAGCCCGAGGGCTCTTCGAGCGCGTTTCCTTGCCCTGAACCGTCTTGCGCACGCATAACGGAGGTAGCGCTTTCGTCGGCTCACACCCTGCGATACCGTGCGAGAACGAGCCTCGCTTCAGGCGCCGCCCTAAGAGTTGGTCGAAGCGAGGTCGTCCACGGCACTGGCTTTGCGGGGTGCTGCCATGCCACACTTCATCATGACCGCACTCTTCACGCACAGTGCCTGCCTTGGTCACGACACCGGCCGTCACCATCCCGAGGCACCGGCGCGGCTCGTGGCTGTGCTCGATGCCTTGTCGGGCGCCGCGTTTGCTCCACTTGACCGTCGCGAGGCACCCCGAGCGACGCGCGACGATCTGGCCCTCATCCATTCGCCGCGCTTCATCGACCGGGTGATGCGCGCTATTCCGGCGCAAGGGCATTCGGCGCTTGATCCCGATACCATCGTGTCGCCCGGCTCCGGCGAGGCGGCGCTGCGCGCCGCCGGGTCGGTCTGCGCGGCCGTTGACGCCGTGATCGCGGGTGAGGCATCCAATGCTTTTTGCGCCGTCCGTCCGCCGGGTCATCACGCCGAGCCGGAGCACGCAATGGGATTCTGCCTGTTCAACAATGTTGCCGTGGGGGCGGCGCGAGCGCGGCAATCGGGTTGTGAGCGGGTCGCGGTGGTCGATTTCGATGTCCATCACGGCAACGGCACCCAGGCAGCGTTCGCCGCAGATGGTGATTTCTTTTATGCCTCGACGCATCAATCGCCCTTTTATCCCGGCACCGGGGCCGCCGACGAAATCGGTGTCGGCAATATCGTCAACGTGCCCCTGGCGGCGGCGGCCGACTCGATCGCCTTCCGCGCCGCCTATGAGCGCACGATTCTTCCGGCCCTTGCCGCATTTCAGCCGGAATTTCTTCTCATATCGGCGGGATTCGATGCGCACCAGCGCGATCCGCTGGCACAACTTATGCTAGTAGAGGATGATTATCGCTGGGTGACTGAACGCCTCCTCGACGTGGCCCGGGTCCATGCTAAGGGGCGCGTCGTTTCTGCATTGGAGGGAGGTTACGATCTCTGCGCCTTGGCCGCGAGCACGGCGGTCCACGTCGCCGCGCTCATGGAAGGTTGAGAGCCTTGCCGCAATTGTCTCATCCGCCTAAATTGTCGGACGGGGTGATCCATGGGAGATGTCAGCATTCTCACGGAAATTGCCGCCCTCAGTTTTGAGGACGCGCTGTCGGAACTTGAGCAAATTGTGCGGCGGCTGGAAAGCGGTAGCGGCAAACTCGACGATGCGATTGCCGCCTATGAGCGTGGGGCGCTGCTAAAGCGTCACTGCGAAGCGAAATTGCGTGAAGCGCAGGCACGTGTCGACAAGATCGTGATCGGTTCGGTCGGTGACGTTAGCGTCGAGCCGGTGTCCCTTGAATAGCGAGGCTTCGACAGACGACACAGTGTTCGAGGCAGTGCTCGGCGACACCGCGCGCGAAGTCGATGCGGTGATCGACCGACTGATTCCGGTGCCGCCGGGGCCCGAGGCGCGGGTGTTCGAAGCGATGCGCTACGCCGCCCTCAGTCCGGGGAAGCGCCTGCGGCCCTTTCTGGTGATGGCGAGCGCCCGATTGTGTGGCGTCGCCCGACGCAGCGCCCTCCAGGTCGCTGCCGCAGTGGAGATGGTCCATGCCTACTCGCTCGTCCATGACGACCTCCCGGCCATGGACAATAGCGACCTGCGCCGCGGCCGCCCCACCTGCCACAAGCAATTCGACGAGGCAACCGCCGTGCTGGCAGGCGATGGTCTTTTGACGCTCGCCTTCGAGGTGCTGGCTCATCCGCATACCCACAGCGACCCCGCCGTGCGTTGCGAGCTGGTTTCGGCGCTGGCGCTGGCCGCCGGCAATCGGGGCATGGTCGGCGGCCAGATGTTCGACCTGATCGCGGAGCACCGGCCGGACCTCGATATTGGTGCCATTACGCGCCTGCAGCGTCTCAAGACTGGCGCGCTGATTGCGTTTTCGTGCGAGGCTGGCGCGCTTCTCGGCAAAGCACCGTCCGAGGCGCGGACCGCTCTGCGCGGGTACGCCCACGATCTTGGGTTGGCATTTCAGATTGCCGACGATGTGTTGGATGTGGAGGGTTCCACTGAGGCGACCGGTAAACCGGTGGGGCAGGATGTCGCCGCGGGCAAGGCAACCTTTGTCTCGATCTTAGGGGTTGCCCGAGCGCGGGCGCAGGCACAACTCCTGATTGACCAAGCGGTCGCGCATCTTGATATATTTGACGCTAACACCGAGTTGTTGCGTCAAGCAGCGCGCTTTGTCGTCGAACGCCGAGCTTGAAGGAAAAACCCGTGGCGAGCGAAACGACTTATCCCAGCAATACCGAGACGCCGTTCCTGGACGGTGTCCGGTCCCCGGCTGACCTGCGGCAGCTGCAGGAAGGGCATCTTCGTGCGGTAGCGGACGAGCTGCGCCAAGAGGTGATAAACGCCGTGTCGGTAACCGGCGGCCACCTCGGCGCCGGGCTGGGCGTGGTCGAGCTCACCGTCGCCCTGCACTACGTCTTTGATACGCCGCGCGACAAGCTGATCTGGGACGTCGGTCACCAGGCTTACCCGCACAAGGTGCTGACCGGTCGACGCGACCGCATTCGAACCCTCCGTCAGGGCGGGGGCCTCAGCGGCTTTACCAAGCGCTCCGAAAGCGAATACGATCCTTTCGGCGCTGCCCATAGCTCGACCTCGATCAGCTCGGCGCTCGGCATGGCCGTCGCCCGCGACCTGACCGGCGGCAAGAACCATGTCATTGCCGTGATCGGCGATGGCGCCATGTCTGCCGGAATGGCCTATGAGGCGATGAACAATGCCGGATCGATGGATTCGCGGCTCATCGTGATCCTCAACGACAACGACATGTCGATCGCGCCGCCGGTCGGTGCGATGAGTGCCTATTTGTCCCGGCTGTTATCGTCGAAGGAATATCACAGTCTGCGCACTTTCGGGCGGCGGGTGGCCCGGCTATTGCCGGTGGGACTGAGCCGCGCCGCAGCGCGCGCCGAGGAGTACGCCCGCAGCATGGTGACGGGCGGCACGCTGTTCGAGGAACTCGGCTTCTATTATGTCGGTCCGATTGACGGCCACAATATCGACCATCTTCTCCCGGTGCTCAAGAACGTCCGCGACAGCCAGGACAAGGGACCGGTGCTGATCCACATCGTGACGCAGAAGGGCCATGGCTATCCGCCCGCCGAGGCCGCCGCGGACAAGTATCACGGCGTGGTCAAGTTCGATGTCGCAACCGGGGCCCAGGCGAAGGGCAAGGCGGGGCCGCCGTCTTATACGAGCGTGTACGCCAAGGCGCTCATCGCCGAGGCCGAGCTCGATTCCAGGATCGTGGCGATTACCGCCGCCATGCCGTCGGGCACGGGCCTCGACAAATTCGCGGAGCATTTCCCCGACCGTTGCTTTGATGTCGGTATCGCCGAACAGCATGGCGTCACCTTTGCCGCCGGCCTTGCCTGCGAAGGCATGAAGCCTTTCGCGACGATATATTCGACGTTTCTGCAGCGCGCCTATGACCAGGTGGTCCATGACGTCGCGATTCAGCAATTGCCGGTTCGCTTTGCGATGGACCGTGCCGGCCTTGTCGGCGCCGACGGGCAGACCCACGCGGGCTCATTCGATGTCGCCTACCTCGGATGTCTGCCCGGTTTCGTGATAATGGCGGCGGCCGACGAGGCCGAGCTGATGCACATGGTCGCTACCGCAGCGACGATCGACGACCGGCCGTCAGCGGTGCGCTATCCGCGGGGTGAGGGCACCGGCGTGCCCTTGCCGGCGAAAGGGGAGGTGCTGCCGATCGGGAAAGGCCGCATCGTCAAGGAAGGCACCAAAATAGCGCTGCTATCGTTCGGCGCGAGGCTGCAGGAATGCCTCAAGGCGGCGCAGGAGCTCGACGGGATGGGCCTGTCCACCACCGTTGCCGATGCCCGATTTGCGAAGCCCATCGACACTGACTTGGTCGATCGGCTGGCCCGAGATCACGAGGTGATGATCACGATCGAGGAGGGTGCCATCGGCGGCTTCGCGGCTCACGTCATGCATCATCTCGCGCACAGCGGCGCTCTGGAGAGTGGGCTGAAGTTCCGTCCCATGGTGCTCCCCGATAAATTTATCGATCACGACACGCCCGCGAAGCAATACGACACCGCAAAGCTGAATGCCGCGCACATCGTGCACATGGCCCTGGGCGCTCTTGGCCACGAGATGCTGTTTTCCGCACGGGCCTGATGCCCCGCGCTTGACATGCGCGCGGCCGACAAGCGTCTCGATCAACTGCTGGTGGACCGTGGCTTAGCCGAAACGCGCGCCCGTGCCCAAGCGCTGGTGCTGGCAGGGGCGGTATGGTCGGGCGATAAGCGGCTGGACAAGCCGGGACATCGGCTTGCCGATCATGCCCCCTTGATGGTGAAGAGCCGCGACCACCCTTATGTCTCGCGCGGCGGTATAAAACTTGATCATGGTCTGACTCATTTCGGCTTCGACCCCGGAGGCAGGGTCGCGCTCGATATCGGTGCTTCGACGGGCGGATTTACCGATGTGCTCTTGCGCCGCGGTGCCAGGAAAGTGTTTGCCGTCGATGTCGGTCACGGTCAACTGGCGTGGAAGCTGCGCGGGGATCCCCGAGTCGTGGTGCTGGAACGGGTCAATGCGCGCCACCTGAGCAAAGAGCAGATCCCGGAGCCGGTCGACGTGATCGTCTGCGACGCCAGTTTCATCGGGCTGGAGACCGTGCTGCCGGCGGCGTTGGCCCTGGCCGCGCCCGGCGCCGATCTGGTCGCTCTGATCAAGCCGCAATTCGAAGTCGGCAAAGGCCGCGTGGGCCGGGGCGGGGTGGTACGCGACACGGCGCTCCACACAGAAGTCCAAAGCCGCATCGCCACCTGGCTCGGCAAACAGACCGGATGGCATGTCATCGGCACGACCGAGAGCCCGATCCGCGGCCCTGACGGCAACATCGAATTCCTGATTGGCGCGCGGCATAGAGCGTGACCGAGGCGACGCTCACCATCGAGCGGATTGGCGCGCGGGGCGACGGCATCGGCCGCTACGGGGGAAAGCCGGTCTTCGTGCCATTCACCATGCCGGGGGACGTGGTGCGCGCGCGCATCGGTCGCAACGGCGAGGCCGCGCTCGTCACGCTGCTGTCGCGCAGCGCCCGCCAGATGCCGCCTTGTCCGCATTTCGGCGTTTGCGGCGGCTGCAGCCTCCAGCATCTCCCCGAAATCGCCTACGCCGAGGCAAAGCGCGACTTCGTCCGCGCAGCGCTGGCGCACCGGGGGCTCGATGAGACCCTCGTCGCCCCGGTCGAGCGGGTTTCTCCCGCGACCCGGAGGCGCGCGCGCCTCGCGATGGCCAGGAATGCCGTCGGCTTCCACGAACGCGCGAGCCATCGCATCGTCGATATGACGGCATGTCCGGTGCTCCATCCCGCGATCTTTGCCGTCGTCGCGGGGCTGCGATCACTTGCCCTGAAAGGCACGGCATCCCTGACTTTGGCGGATACCGGGATCGATCTTCTGCTCGAACTGCCGCGCGAGCCTGAGCTGAGCGCTCTTGAGACATTGGCCGAATTCGCTCGCGATCGGGATCTGGCGCGGCTCTCGTGGCGCACCAGAGGGGAATTGCCGACGCCCGTCGTCCAGCGTCGACCGGTGCAAATGGGCTTCTCCGGCGTCACCGTCGATCTGCCGCCGGATTGTTTTTTGCAGGCCACGCAGGAGTCGGAGACAAAAATGCGGGATCTCGTGCTTCAGGGCGTCGGCGACGCGCGCACCGTCGCCGATCTTTACGCCGGCGTTGGCACGTTCAGCTTTGCCCTGGCAAAAAATGCCAAGGTCCATGCCGCCGACCGGGACGCGGCCGCCATCGCCGCGCTCGGCCGCGCCGACGCTGGGATCAGCACCGAAACACGGAACCTCGAAAAGCGGCCGCTGCTCAGGCACGAGCTCGACAATTTCGAGGCCGTGACGTTCGATCCGCCTTATGCGGGTGCCGCGGCGCAGACAAAGGAGATGGCGCGATCGGCCATCAAGCGCATTGTCGCCGTCTCCTGCAATCCGGCGAGCTTCGCACGCGACGCCCGGACGCTGGTCGACGGCGGGTACCGGCTTGCCCGCGTCGTTCCCGTCGATCAGTTTCTGTGGTCGGCCGAGATCGAGCTGGTCGCCCATTTTGTCAGGCAATAATGCTCGCTTTGAGCGAATCGGATGCTATATAGCGGCTGATGTCGGAATTCGATTTTCCCAATTATGAGGGCGCGTCGAGGGCAGATCCTGGCGCGACGCCGCTGCCCGCCTATCTCGCCACGCTCAACGCTGCGCAGCGCCAGGCGGTCGAAACGCTGGACGGGCCGGTCCTGGTCCTCGCCGGCGCCGGGACGGGCAAGACGCGCGTGCTGACCGCCCGCCTTGCACATCTGTTGGCGATGCGTCGGGCCTTTCCGAGTCAAATGCTGGCCGTCACGTTCACGAACAAGGCGGCTCTCGAAATGCGCGAGCGCCTCGAGAAAATGATCGGCGCCGGCACCGAGGGCATGTGGCTCGGCACCTTCCATTCCATTGCAGCGCGCATCCTGCGGCGTCACGCCGAAATCGTCGGGCTCAGACAGAATTTTACCATCCTCGATACGGACGATCAGCTGCGGCTGGTGAAACAGATCGTCCAGGACGCGGGCTTCGATGACAAGGCCCTGCCGGCGCGCCAGTTGCTCGGCGCAATCGAGCGCTGGAAGGACCGCGGCCTCACGCCGGACAAGGTTGGCGCCAAGGAGCGGCTTGATCTGGCCGGCGGCAAGGCGGTCGATCTCTATCGCTCCTACCAGGACCGCCTCATGCAGGTGAATGCCGCCGATTTCGGCGATCTGCTCTTGCACAATCTGACCATTTTCGGCACGCGCGACGACATCCTCGCCGACTATCAGCGCCGCTTCCGTTACATTCTCGTCGACGAGTATCAGGACACCAACGTATCGCAATATCTGTGGCTGCGGCTGCTCGCGCAGCAACACAGGAATCTGTGCTGCGTCGGCGACGACGACCAGTCGATCTACTCCTGGCGCGGCGCCGAGATCGGCAACATCCTGCGCTTTGAGAAGGATTTCGCCGGGGCGAAGATCGTGCGTCTCGAACAGAATTATCGCTCGACGCCACCGATCCTTGCCGCTGCGGCGGGCCTTATCGCCAGGAACGCCGGCCGTCTTGGCAAGACGCTGTGGACCTCGTCGGAAGGCGGTGACAAGGTCGTGCTGAAGCCCTTGTGGGACGGAATCGAAGAGGCGCGCTGGGTCGGCGATGAAATCGAGGCGCTCCAGCAAAAGGGCCAGAGGCTCGGCCAGATCGCCATCCTGGTGCGGACCGGATCCCAGACCCGCGAGTTCGAAGAGCGCTTTATCACTCTGGGCCTGCCCTACCGCGTCGTCGGCGGGCCGCGCTTCTACGAGCGGCAGGAAATCCGCGATGCGATCGCCTATTTGCGTCTGGTGCATCAGCCCGCGGACGATCTCGCTTTCGATCGCATCGTCAATGTGCCACGCCGGGGCATTGGCAGTTCGACCATGGAGGCGCTTCATGTGCTCGCCCGCACCGCGCGCTTGCCCTTGACCGATGCCGCGATGCGGCTCGTGGACAGTGACGAATTGAAGCCCGCGGCGCGACGCGCCCTCGGCGATTTCCTCAACCTTTTCGACCATTGGCGCGAGGCCGCCCGTTCACTCCCGCACACCGAGCTCGTGGCACGGATCCTTGACGAATCCGGCTATACCGACATGTGGCAGGCGGACAAATCGCCGGATGCGCCGGGCCGGCTCGAGAATTTGAAGGAATTGGTCACGGCGGTGGCGGAATTCGAAAATCTCGACGGGTTTCTCGACCATGTCAGCCTGGTGATGGAGAATAGCGAACGCGGCACCGGCGAGATGATCAGCCTGATGACGTTGCACGGTGCCAAGGGTCTCGAATTCGACATTGTGTTCCTTCCGGGTTGGGAGGAGGGGCTGTTTCCCAGCAAGCGTTCGATGGACGAGAACGGGGTTTCCGGTCTCGAGGAAGAGCGGCGCCTCGCCTATGTCGGGCTGACGCGCGCACGGCGGCGCGCCTTCGTCTCCTACGCTGCCAACCGGCGCCTCCATGGCCAATGGCAGCCGTCAATTCCGTCGCGCTTTGTCGACGAGTTGCCGCCGGACGAGGTGGACCTGGTGGCGGAACCCGACTTGCCGGTCGGCGCGCGCGGCCGCTTTTCCGAGTTTGACGACGGCGGTGTCTGGCCGCGCACGCGCGTGATGGCGCCGCGCTCCTTCAAGGCGCCGCTGATCGAGGGCAGGGCCACGCGCCTTGCCGAGCCGATCCCCCCCGACACCGGCAAGTACCGAAGCGGCGATCGCGTGTTTCATCAGAAATTCGGCTACGGCACGGTGGGGGCGGTATCCGACGACAAGCTATCGATCCATTTCGACAAAGCCGGCAGCAAGATGGTGATCGCCAACTTCGTCACCAGAGCGGATGCCGAAGGAAGAATCGGTTGAGCGCCAAGGGCGATGTGGCGCCTCGCGGTTGATCTGCCCGATCTCGTCACGGTCGATCGGGCCGCCGCGGCACTAGACGAACAGTGCGAGGCGCTCAGCGCATTCGAGAATGGCGTCGGGTGGCGGCTGGAGGGCTTGTCGCGGGTCAGACCGAACCAGGCGCTCCTCGAAGCCGCCCTGTCGCTCGTGGCGCCGGCGGCGACGGTCATCCTTGAACCGGTGCCGGCCCGCGACTGGGTCGGCGAAAACCAGGCCGGGTTCCCACCGCTCCGCGCCGGGCGGTTCTTCATCTTCGGCTCGCACTATCGCGGCGCGGTGCCGCGTGCCGCCATTCCGATCGTGATCGACGCCGCAACCGCCTTCGGCACCGGCGAGCACGCGACGACACGCGGGTGCCTCTTGGCGATGGACCTGCCGGTGCGCCGTCCGCGCGCCGTGCTCGACATGGGATGCGGTACCGGCATTCTGGCGATCGCCGCGGCGAAACGCTGGCGGCGGCAGGTGCTGGCCTGCGACATCGACCGCGAAGCGGTGCGGGTGACATCGATCAACGCGCGACGCAACCAGGTCGCTCGCAGCATCCGCGCCGGGATGGCGTCCGGGTACGCCCGGCGCAGCATTGCGCGCCGCGCGCCCTTCGACCTGGTCTTCGCCAACATACTGGCGCGGCCCTTGATCGCGATGGCCCCGGATCTGGCCCGCGTGCTCAGGTCGGGCGGGATTGCCATTCTATCCGGCCTGTTGTCCCGGCAGGCCCCCGCGGTTCTGGCGGCCCATCGCGCGCAAGGTCTCTATCTTGTCTCGCGAATCGCCCTAGAAGGGTGGCATACGCTCGTTGTGACAAAGCGAGACATTCGATGACCGGCCTTCAAGCCCTGATCACCGCCATTCTGCAAGGCCTGACGGAGCTGTTTCCCGTATCGAGCCTCGGCCATGCGGTAATCCTGCCCCGCCTCTTGCACTGGCAATTCAGCGAGGACGATCCGAGCTTTCTGCCGTTTCTGGTGGTGCTGCATGTCGGCACCGCGGCCGCGCTGCTGGCCTATTTCTGGCGCGATTGGGCGCAGATCATCGGCGCTTTTTTCGGCATCGGCGGTGCCAGGGAGCGCCGCGAGCGCTGGCGGCTGCTGTGGCTCATCGTCCTTGCCACCATTCCGGCGGTTATTCTCGGCGGGGCCTTGGAGAGACTTCTGCGCCATCTCTTCGGCTCGCCCTCGGCAGCGGCGGCTTTCTTGATTGTCAACGGCGTCATCCTCTTTGCCGCCGAGCGGCTGCGGCGCCGCAACACCGGCCCCGGCACCGCCGGCGATATGTCGTGGCGCCTGGCAGTGGTGATCGGCCTGTGGCAGAGCCTCGCGCTCATTCCCGGCATTTCGCGCTCGGGCGCAACCATGGTGGGCGGCTTGCTCGGCGGACTGCAGCACAAAGAGGCGGCCCGCTTCTCGTTCCTCATCGCGACGCCGATCATTCTTGGCGCCGCGGTCCTGGAGGTTCCCCATTTCTTCCGCCATCAGGCCGAGAGCGGCGGTTTCGGACCGCTGGTTTGGGTCGCCGGCATCGTCGCCGGGATCACCGCCTATGCCAGCACGGCGTTTCTCATGCGTTATTTCGGCCGGCACGATTTCGAGGCGCTTGACCCCTTTGCCTACTATTGCGTTGCCGCCGGGGTCATTGCCCTGGTCCTTTTTTCGGGGGTGCTGTGATAGCGTAGCGTTTGCCGCGCGCGGGCGACGGGGCGAAGAGCACCGCGGCCGCTCAACGGCGGTTTGGGAAACGGTTTCGA
>Ga0123356_10003630_pt1 | contig 16095 bp, 17 predicted proteins | sample TergutEmb28metaG_2_FD_92546 | JGI IMG/M metagenome (GOLD analysis project Ga0123356, IMG submission 92546) | Embiratermes neotenicus P3 segment gut microbial communities from Petit-Saut dam, French Guiana - Emb289 P3 | ecosystem: Host-associated > Arthropoda: Insects > Digestive system > Gut ...
GAGTGCGTGGATCACTGGTAGCTTAACGCGATCCGTGATCGGGGATCGACCTTCTCATCCCATCTCAAAACCGGCCATTTATTGAACCGGCGGCCACCATCACATCGGTGTCCAGAACGTATGCCTCCACGGTGTTTCTAAGCAGCACCGGCGTGTCTAGCCACACGCTGGTCAGAGGCAACAGCTCGACTCATCAGATTGTGTTCAGCCGATATGGCGTTGCGCTACAACAACTGCCCATTCGGCAATCGCGTAGGCCGTTACGGAGCTATAATTCGAGGCTGAAGTCTTACCATTTGAGGCTGAAGTCTCACGCAAGCATCAAGAGGTTCCGATGCGACGCTTTTTGTTTGTGTCTGCGGTTCTCTGTATCGCCGCAGCGTTACTCGCCCAGAGTCCTGCGCCTTCCGATAACAAGCCAGCCGAAGATCCGATATCTGCGCCCTGCACAGTAACAGGTCGTGTGGTCACGGCGGCTGAGGGCAGTCCTCTAAAATCGGCTCGCGTTTCCCTTATTCCCGAGCACTCCCGCTCGCATAACCAGATCTACGCCACCTCGTCTGATAGTGACGGCCATTTCACCCTAAAGGACGTTCCACCCGGGCGTTACCGTTTTTTCGCTGCCCACGCCGGATTCGTGGAACAGCACTACAAGGCGGGGATTCACGATACTGGCCCACTCTTCTCACTTCGATCGGGTGAGAAGGTCAGCGACGTTCTATTTCGTCTGGTCACGGCGGCTGTTATCACAGGCCGCGTGAGCAACGAAGACGGCGACTCCATGCAACGCGTCGAGGTTGTTGCCCTGCGTCGGCCAACTGAAGAGGAGATCGAAGACATCGACGCGCCCGACTGCATAACATCCAAATGAAACCTGTCGCGTCAGCCGAATCTGACGATCGCGGGCAATATCGCATTTTCGGCCTTAAGCCGGGCGAGTACTTCATCAAAGCGGAGGATTCCCCACCCAGCGGGTCTCTCCCGGTGGACGAAAGTTACTGGGTAAAGCGATCGCTCGGCAGCGATTTTGCTTCTATGTACTATCCCGGTGTCACCCAAGTTTCTCAAGCGCAGGTCATACCGCTCAAGGCTGGTGAAGAAGCACAGGCTGATATCACAATGCACCGAGTTAAGACCATCGAAGTTGTCGGAAAAGTGATTGGACCAACAGGCCCAGCTGCAAACGCTTTGATCCGTATTGAACTCGCAGATGCAGCATCTGATTTTGATCGCCAAGACACAACTGACGAAAAAGGTAACTTTCGCCTTCGGAACATACCCGAAGGCACTTACTACATCCTTGCTTTTCAAAGGCAGGCGGGGACTGCGGTTTACGAGTCGCGGGCACGGCAGAAGGTTGAAGTCACTAGCGACAATAGCGACAATATAGATGGCCTCACCATCTCTCTCAGCGCGGGCGTCACGATTCAAGGCAGACTCAAGGTGGAAGGCTCAGGTTCAGTCGGGTTCGACAGACTTCACTTGGCACTGATGCCTGTCGAAGACGATGGGCCATCAGGCGGACACAGCGAAGTGAAAAAGGATGGAAGCTTCGAGTTCAATTCGGTTCGTGATGGTAGTTACGCAATCGCTATTTGGGGGCTGGACCGTGATGCATATGTCAAATCGGCGACTCGTGGCCCTGATGATCTGTTTGAAAAAGGCGTGCAAGTGACGGGAAGCTCCTCTGGAAAGATCGAGGTCGCGCTCGGCTCCGATGGGGCACAACTGGAGGGTTCCGTCAGCGATGATGACGGTGCGGTAATCGGGGTACGTGTGAAGTTAGTCCCTGATCCGTTGACGCCTTACAACCATCTCCGCATCCAACGTACTACGACTGATCAACTCGGTCATTTCTCGCTGACTGATGTAGCGCCCGGAAAATACAAGCTCACTGCAAGGCCCATGGCGTCTTCCGAAACCGCCGCCTACAAAGCGGAACCGCAAAACATCACACTGTCTGAAAACGATCACAGGACGACACAGATAAAACTTGAGAAACAGCAGGAATAAATTGTCGTAATCCGATCGGCTGAGTCTTAACCGGTTGTCTCAAAAATGGGACAATTCCACTCTCGTCCTTTGCCGGACGAAGCACTGCCTGGGCGGCATCGCTGCCGGTTAACTAACTCGATGCGGTTTCAAGCTGAAGGCGGTAAGCACATTCTGGGCCGCGCCTAGAGCCCCGCAACAGCCTGCTCGAGCGCAGCCGCAATCTCCGCCGCGTCTTTTTCGGAAGGAAACTCCATGGGTCGGCCGATACGCACGCTGATCTTCCAGGGCGCGGCAAATTTCCTGCCGGCCTGCTTAACCTGAAAAAGACCATCGATCCGCATGGGAAGAACCGGAATCCCAAGATTCCGCGCCAGCAGCCCGATGCCTCGGCGAAACGGAAGCATTTTGCCGTCGGTCGTGTGGTGGCCTTCGGGAAATACCAGAATGCTGTAACCGCGGTCCACGGCCTCGCCGGCATAGGCGAAACTGTGCCGGAAGCCGGCTTCCCGCGGCAAGGGAAAAAGATTCAGAAGGGAAACGCCGAGGATCCACTTGACGCGGTCATAAATTCCGAGGACCCAACCCCTCGCTTCGCCGGGCGAGCGCAGTACTTCCAGGGCCTCGCCCCCGGTGGCAATCGCCAGTCGGTACCTGAAACGCGCGGGCAATGCGGTGAGAATAAACCCCGGATCGACGTCGCCGACGTGGTTTGACACAACCAGCAAAGGCCCGGCCACACCGCCCAAGTGCTCGCGTCCTTCGATCCGCGGCCATCCGAGCACAACGATGGCGGGGCGGATTAGCAGATAGTGCGCGACCAGCCGCAGCCAGGTGACCGGCCAGCGCAAGACCCACCTGGGATAGTGATAGACGGCGGCCGGCGCGGCTTCCCCGCGCAGCATCCTTTCCAGATCGCCTAGGGTTCGCAGGGCGCTGAAACTGGTCTCGCTGAGATCGACTTGATATCGGTCTTCGAGCGCACTCAGGAGTTCGACACGATCGAGCGAGCTGAGCCCCAAATCCGAATCGAGATTCGTATCCTGGCCGAGAGCAGGTACGGCCCGTCCGGCAACCCGCGAGATCAATTCCCCAAGCGGGGTGCTGGCGCTCGTGTCCGACCGCGAGGGAGCGGCTTCGAATTGCGCACGCACGGTCTCGGTGATCAGGTTCCGGCGCGGCTTTTGCGTGTTCGTGCGCGGAAAATCCTGCTGCGGCCACTCCATCCACATCCTCATCCGCTGATATTCTGCCAGCGACTGGTTCGCGCGCCGCACCGCCGACTCCAGACTTCCGCCATCGCGCAGAATCGCCACGGCGCACGGCTCGGCGTTGCCGGCGCGCTCAATCCCGACCACAACACACTCCTTTACTTCTGGTTGAGCTCGGAGCGCGGCCTCCAGATCCCCTGGATACACGTTGGTCCCGCCGGGAGTGACGATCACTTCTTTCTTGCGGCCCTTGAAATAAAGATTGCCGGCTTGGTCAAGCGCCCCGATATCACCGGTGCGATACCAGCCCTCCTCGTCCCGGACGTCATGCGGGCCGCTGCTGTCCCAATAGCCGGAGGCCACGCCGCCGCCCTTCACCAGAATCTCGCCATCGTCTGCCAGTTTCACTTCGCGCCCCGGCAGCACCTTGCCAATCGACCCCCTGCCCAGCCGGAAGGGATGATTCACGCTCACAAGCGAGGTCGTTTCCGTCAGCCCATATCCTTGAATCACCGCGTATCCCAGGCGGTCCCAGAATTCTTCGGTGGCGCTCGCGAGCGCGGCGCCACCGGAAATGAACGCCCAGAATCTGCCGCCAAACTGCCGGCGAATACCGCGGAAGATCCACCACCGGAGTAAAAAGTGCTTCCCCTTCGAGGCGGCGAAGCGTCGCCGGAACCTCCCCTTCTGATCGCGATCCTCCAGGTCGCGCTCGATTTTCTGCTTCATCGATTCGAGCACGCGCGGCACGCTCACCAGCACCGACACACGCTCACGCCGGATCGTGCCGACGATCTCGGAAGGGCTCAGCTCGTTCTGGAAGATCACCGTCCCGCCCATCAGCGGTGGCAGAAACATGCCAAGAAACTGTCCGAACACGTGGCTCAGCGGCAGCAGATTCAAGAAACGGACCGGATGCACGAGCCGCTCGTATTTCAGATATTCTCCAATCTCGCGCTCCAGCGGGGCGATATTCGCCATCACGTTTCCGTGCGTGATCACAACGCCTTTTGGATCGGCGGTGGTGCCAGAAGTAAAAACGATCTCCAGGATGTCGCTGGAGTTCACCTCCACTTTGCGGTCCCCAGCCGCACCGGCATGGAGCCCAGGCAAGGCCTCGAGAGCCAGCGCCTCGGCTGCGCTGGCTCGAGCGACCTTCTGGAGATGCGCCCCAGACGCAATCAGAAGTTTCGGCCTGACCTGCTCATAGACTCGCAGCGCAAAATCGACCGAGGCCCCATCGTCCATGGGTACCACGGCCACGCCGCGCAGGGCACATCCGAAGAACGCCGCCGTCCACTCGGCGCAGTTCTCGCCCCAGAGCATGACTCTCTCGCCCTGCGGAATGCTCCGCCGGTCGAGTTCAGAGGCAACGGCCAGAGCCAGCTCCGTGACCTGGCCGTAAGTAAACGACTCGGTTCGATAGCCCGAGCGCTGCCGATAGGCGCACTCATGGTGATGCGCCTCGAAATGCTCCAGAAAGAATTCAGCGATCGATTCGGCCATGCACTCCGAGACCTGCCGATCTCCTGCCTAAAAGTCTATTGGAACACCGCCGCCGGACGGATCAAAGCGCGGTACAGTTCCCGAAGTGCCCCACTCACTTCGGCAGGTAAATCTGGTCTGTGGGGCTCTCGAGGATTTCGGGCGAAAGGCTCCGGAAGTGAGCCTAGCAGGTTCCCTTCGCCTGGCTCAGGACGACAGAAATTACTCCCGCCCCACTCCCAGCGCATCCGCCACCCGATTGATGTAGTTAAACCACGACGCGATCAGCGTGATCTGGAGGATGCCGCGGTCGTCGAACCCCGCAGCCCGCAGCTTTCCCATGTCATCTCTCGAGACCTGGGTGGCGTCTTTGGTCAGTTTGACGACGTAGTCGACCATGACGCGCTCCTGGGGCGTGATGGGCGCCGTTGTATAGTCTTTGTCGAGCGCCTCGACCAGTGCCTGATCCAACGTCACCCTACGCAGAAACTCTGCGTGTGACTCGATTCAATACTTGCACCGGTTGGTCACCGAGACCATGGTGGCGATCATCTCCTGCTCGCGCCGGCTGAGCGGCAGGTCGGGCGACATCAGAGAGCCAAACGTCGCGAACGCGTGATAAAGCGCCTCCGGAATCAGCGTGTGCGATCCCACAATCGACGAAGCCCCCGAATCGTCGGGATGCACCGGCGTTCGGTATTCCTTCGGGTAAAACGTCTTCTCGCCCTCAATCGCCGTGCGCAACTTCTCATCGGCCTCGGTCAGCGGAATGGTGCGAATCCAAGTCATTCTTGTCGTTCTCCTCGATACGCAGGTTCGGGGTGCCCCACGGCTCGCTTCCCTTCGGAGAGGTGGGGTATTCGGTCCTGAAAAAATATACTGTGCCAGGGCGGCCGAGGTGTGGGTATACCATCAGAAAATGAACCTTCCGTTGAACCCACCGCTGTTGCCGATGTTGGCCAAGCGAGTGGAGGAATTGCCGCCCGGCGGAGCCTGGATTTTTGAGCCAAAGTGGGACGGATTTCGAGCTCTGGTGTTTCGGGACGGAGAGGAAATCTTCATCCAGAGCCGGGACGAAAAGCCGCTCCACCGCTACTTTCCGGAGCTTTTAGAGCCGTTGCGGACGGCACTGCCGCCTCGCTGTGTGCTCGATGGAGAGATGGTCATCGTGAACCATGGCGAACTCGACTTTGACCTGCTGCAACTTCGGCTGCACCCCGCTGCCTCGCGGGTGAACTTGCTGGCCAAACAGACCCCGGCTTCCTTCGTATTCTTTGACCTGCTCTCCGAAGATGACCGGGACCTGCGCAACGAACCTTTTGAGAGGCGGCGCGAGCGCCTCGAATCATTGTTGTCCCGAGCCCAGGCTCCGATTCATATCACGCCTGCCACCTCCGATCGGGCAATCGCGGAAGATTGGTTTCGGCGCTTTGAAGGAGCGGGATTCGATGGCGTGGTGGCCAAACAGATTTCCGGCGTCTACGAACCCAATAAGCGCGTCATGCTCAAAATAAAGCATGAGCGCGACTGCGACTGTGTGGTAGCCGGATTTCGCTGGCATAAAAAAGGCGATCGCACCATGGTGGGCTCCCTGCTTCTGGGCTTGTACGATGATGCGGGCGCACTCGAACACGTTGGTGTCTGTGCGAGTTTCAGCACCGCCAAGCGCAAGGAGCTGGTGGAGTTCCTCGATCCCTATCGGGAGAATGCGCTGGCCGCCCATCCCTGGAAACATTGGGCGGAACCCATGGCAGAGGACGGGACCAGGCGCATGCCGGGTGGCCAGAGCCGCTGGAGTCAGGGCAAAGATCTTTCCTGGGAACCATTGCGTCCAGAGCTGGTGGTCGAAGTGGCGTATGACCACATGCAGGGAGACCGCTTTCGGCACACCGCGCAGTTCCGTCGATGGCGCCACGACCAAAAGCCCGCCAACTGTACCTATGCCCAGCTCGAAGTTGTTCCGCCACAAGAATTGGCGGCGATCTTTCCGAGCGGGCGCTAGGCCAGGAATTGACTACTCGTCTTTCTTTTTTCTCTGGTTTCTCCACTCCCGCCACTCCCGCGTCGGATCGTCATCCGGATCCGGGGTTTCCTGTGGCGGCCGGAGTTCCTCGGGCACATGCTGCAGATTGATCCGAATCCGGGTCCAGGTGGAGGAACGTCCCCGCATCGAATCGACCAGCACATCTTCAGGAGCAAGCAGGGCTACAACCTGAGCATGTTTCCCCTTCCAGCGTTCCAGGCCGCCCAGAGCCGCCGCCTTGTCGGGCGAATTTGCGATCACGACGAGGGGCATCCTGGCCCGCGGCTTCTTTGACGCCGATTTTGCCCGGGACGGCGCGACTCGTGGAGCTTCGGACTCCATCTTGCGAAAATGCGGTGGCCACGGGGCATCGGCAAGCCCGGCGGCTTCATCTTGGTCGGCGAGTTCCAGCAATTTGTCCAGCGAACCCGCCGCGGCATCCATGTCTCGATGCGGATCCCCGATTTTCGCGAATCGCTCGGGTACCGTGAACAGGGTAAAGTCGGCCGGGTCGCAATCAGGGACTTCGCCCCAGTCAAGCGGCGTCGACACGCGCGCATCCGGCAGTGGGCGTACGGAATAAGCCGAGCAGGTGGTACGGTCCTTTGCGTTCTGGTTGTAATCGAGGAACACGCCGTGCCGTTCTTCCTTCCACCATTTTGACGTAGCCAGGGTTGGCGTGCGCCGTTCAACGGCACGCGACAGGGCAACGGCAGCGCGGCGTACCTGCTGGAAGGTCCAGCGCGGCTGGATGCGAACGTTGACGTGCATTCCGCGCGAACCGCTGGTTTTTGGCCAACCACGGAGCCCTGATTCTTCGAGCAATGCGCGAACTTCGAGCGCGACCTTACGCACCTGGTCCCAATCCACCCCCGGAACCGGATCGAGATCAATTCGCAATTCGTCGGGATGGTCGAGGTCGCTTGAGCGGACTGCATGCGGGTGCAGTTCGATGCATCCCAGATTCACGATCCAGGCAAGGCCGGCCAGATCGTCGACTACGACCTCCTCGGCAGTCCGTCCGGAAGGAAAGGACAAAGTCACGGTTGCGAGCCAGGGCGGGCGCCGCTCGGGAGCGCGCTTCTGATAGAAAGCCTCTCCTTCGGCGCCATTGACGAACCGTTTCAGTACGATGGGGCGATCTCTGATCCCGCTGAGAGCCCCGGACGCAACCGAAACGTAATAGCGCACCAGATCCAGCTTGGTGACTCGTGCTTCGGCCGAAAAGTAGAGCTTCTCGGGATTGGAGATCTGAACCTCACGCCCCTCCAGCAAAAGCACTTCTTTGGAGGCTTCCTTGTCCACGAAGAAAGCCTACCATGCACGGCGGGGGAATCGCCGCCGGTCAAGCTGGTATCAAAACAGCTCTCGGCGTTCCCACCATCGACGGCGAAATTCGCACTGCCCTCAATATGAACTCGCCTGCGCTTTCGAGACTGCGGGCGATAAGCCTTCTCCCCTCAAGCACTTCATGGCCGTCTATGGCTCCAACATCGAGGATCGCGACGTCGCCGAGCGCATTTAGGCCCTAAAGTCGTAGAATAGCCAGATGGCTTTGGTTCTCAGACTTCCTTACTCGGGATCCAGTGCGTGTCGCGTCGAGCCCTCACGGAGCTGGAGCTTTCCTGAATGACCGATCCCAGCTCGTCCAGCGCACCCCACAAAGCTCCGGAATCCGCAACACCACCGTCCGAAACACCGACGGTGGTGATGGAGGCTCCGGAATCGAAAGCTCCTCGACGTGCGCTGCAACTCTGGATACACCGCGTTTCTGTGTTTTTATTCGTTTTGATTAGTGCTGTGACCGGCGTGCTGCTGATCATTCTCCCCTGGACCCCGGAGTGGACCGACAACTACTTGCTGCTATCGTTTCCGGCGCTCCGCAACATTGTTTCGAATGGATTTTTCCGGGGCATGGTCAGCGGCTTGGGGCTGCTCGACATCTGGATCGGTTTCTGGGAGGCACTCCACTACCACGAACACCCGTAGCCGTCGGTGGCTGCGCTGAGAGCTTCCCGAAGCGCACGCGGCGGATGACAATCGGGTGTGAACTCGCCGGTAGGCGCAGCTGCGAAGGGGCAGAAGGAAGAATGGAGCCCACGGTGCAAGCCGTCGGTAGAGTTCGAAGAAAGAGTATCTTGAGCGAAAGCATGACGAATCACCTAAAATCCGCACCCGTAGCGTACGAAAACGAACCCTTTCTCACCAGCCCCGACGGCCGCATCCTCCGCTTACTGGCGGAATATCAGGAACCGCTCGCCCGCTTCCGCCGTGAGCAGATTCAGGACACCGTCGTGTTCTTCGGTTCCGCCCGCTTCCACGCAAGAAAGGAGGCTGCGGAAAATCTGGCCAACATCGAGAAGAACCACTCATCCGAGTCCGCGATTCAATTCGAACAAGACCGGAAGCGCGCGGAGACCGGTATCGACATGGCGCGCTATTATGAGGACGCGCGCAAGCTGGCCTACATGCTGACCAAATGGTCCATCGATATTCCCGCGCGCCGCCACCGCTTCGTCGTCACCACCGGCGGAGGCCCCGGTATCATGGAAGCGGCCAATCTCGGCGCGCATGAAGCCGGAGGCAAGAGCATCGGCCTCAACATCCAGCTCCCGTTCGAACAGCATCCCAACCAGTTCATCACCCCGTCGCTGAACTTTCAGTTCCACTACTTCTTCATGCGCAAGTTCTGGTTTGCTTACCTCGCCAAAGGACTGGTCATTTTCCCGGGTGGCTTCGGCACCATGGACGAGCTCTTCGAAATCCTGACCCTTGCCCAGACTGACAAGCTGGCCAAGAAGATTCTTACCATCATCTACGGCAGCGAGTACTGGAACAAAGTCATCAACTTTCGGACGTTTGTCGATGCGGGCGCCATTTCGCCGCAGGACCTGGAGCTGTTCCGAATCGTCGACAACCCGGAAGATGCCTTCGAGTTTCTCCGCGACGGCCTGATCAAGCACCACCTCGGCGGCAACCAGAAGAAGCAAGCGGAAGCAACGCCAGACATCGCTAAGACGAGACCTTGAAGAGGCAAGGTACTCGAGAATCGCCGCACTCGAAATACTCGCACGTCTACGCCGTCGTGAGATTCGACTCGTACTCCAACTTGGAGGACTGCGCAACGGTTGTGAAGGTACTGGCGTCGGAAGACCTTGCCCAGCAAGAGGCGGCGAGGCTCCGGCAAGTCAACCTGGGGAAGGACTGTAGCTACGTTGTCCAGACGACTAGATTCATCGGAACCTAGACAGCTCTGAAAACTGATGTCCGGCCGCTGCCTCCTTTACTACATCACCGACCGCACCGCGTTGGCACGAGACGAAACCAGCCGTCGTCACCGCCTGCTTGAAAAAATCGCCGAAGCCACGCGTGCCGGAGTCGACTGCATCCAACTCCGCGAGAAAGATCTCTCGACACGTGAACTGGAAGCCCTGGCACGTGAGGCTGTCAGCGCGATTCACGAAGCCAGGAGACTGACCCCTGAACCCTGGCCGATGGCCCCTGCCCTGTTGGTCAACTCTCGCACCGACGTCGCCCTCGCCACAGGAGCCGACGGCATCCACCTCCGCTCCGACGACATCTCCCCGCAGCAAGTGAAAGCAATCTGGACAACTAGCCAGGTGGGGACAGCCGTCAACGGCGGTCTGGCGGCCGAAGTCGCCGCGGCTTCTGCCGCCCCCACCCGCGGACTCCCCGGGCAACGCCCACTGATCGGAGTGTCCTGTCACTCGCCGGAAGAAGTAGCGACAGCCGCAGCCAACGGAGCCACATTCGCGGTCTTCGCCCCGGTTTTCGAGAAGAGGGAAGCCCCGGGAACTCAATCCGCAGGATTAGCCCAACTTCATGAAGCCTGCCGCGCCCCGATCCCGGTACTAGCGCTGGGCGGAATCACGGTGCAAAATGCCAACTCCTGTCTCGAAGCCGGAGCCGCCGGCATCGCCGCCATCCGCCTCTTCCAGGAAAACGACATCACCGCAATCGTGCGCACACTTCACCAAGCACGATGAGGGGATTTTGAGTTTCGAGCGTTCGGATAGGATGCCGCCGTCCGGTACTCATCCCGCCCACTTCGCCCCCGTCGTAAGCACAGACATCACCTTCGCCAGCCGGCGCTTCTTCGTCTCCTCCTGCTTCGCACCGCTGATCGAGAGTGCCATTTCTTTCCTGGTCGTGTAGGCGAGTCCCTCCCACCGTTCCCGCGCCGCTTTGTTCTTCTTCAACTCTCGCCCGAGTTCGGCGGGAGTTGCTACGGTCCGTTCTTCTTCATCCCGCTCCAGCACCACGTCCACTTCGTCCCCAACTTTGACGTTGGCTCCTTGGCGCATGGTTTGGTTCACGGCAATGCAATACCCACCACCCATGGGCATCAACGACGATCGAAACGCATATCCGTTGATCGTCCCGCGAACCGGCACGCGCGCTCGAGTCCCAAACGTCGCTGGAACATCGAAGGGCGCATAGAAGCCAGTAGCAGAGCTTCCTTCCGCGCCCACGAGCTTGACTTTGAACCGGATCTTGCTATGAGCCATCCACTCCTCCAGGCGGATCCCGAATGTGCAGGGGTTGGTAAACTCTAATTCTGAAGGCGCTTCCCCGGCAACCTGTATGAGGAAAAGCGGCGCGCAGCATCTCGTCACAGCCACCACGGTAGAACCAAGTCTCGTCCGTATTCCGGAAGGCTGGTTCCTCATGGGCTCCGACTCCGGCCAGGACTCGGAACGCCCCATTCATCGCGTCTGGATCGACTCATTCCTGCTCGCCTCGACGCAAGTCACCAACGCCGAATACGAGCGGTTCCTGCGCGGCACGCGAGTGATGCCGCCGCCGTTCTGGAATGATGCCAGCTTCAATCACCCGCAGCAGCCGGTAGCCGGAGTCTCCTGGCACGAAGCGGCGCGCTACTCGGAATGGCTGAGCGCACAGACCGGACGCCGCTTCCGCCTGCCCACCGAAGCGGAATGGGAGCGCGCCGCGCGGGGCGGTCTCGACCAGAAACAATTCCCCTGGGGCGATGCCCCGCCGCAATCGCTCCCAGACTATGGCCAGCGCTGGCAAAGCGGCCCCGAACCGGTTGCCCGCTACGCTCCGAACGCGTTCGGCCTCTATGACATCGGCGACAACGTCCACGAATGGTGCAATGACTGGTACGACCCGAACTACTACCCGATCTCACCGCAGCGCAACCCACCAGGCCCGGAGCAAAGCCCGCTGAAGCCCGCCCGCAAATCCTCCCGCGGTGGCTCGTGGCGTCACCACATCAAAGTTGCCCGCTGCTCGGCGAGATCCAGCATCCCGCCGGAATTTCAGTACGCCGACTACGGCTTCCGCATAGCCTGTGACGGGTAGCGGTGGCAAAGCGTCCCGCGCTCGCACCGCGACGACCATCAGAGCCCCTATAATTTGTCATTCCGAGCCGGCGAAGCCGGGGAGGAATGAGCTTATCTGCCGGCAGCGCCATGACGGCCGGGGAGATCCCCATGTTCAGCACCGACCTTCTCAAAGACAAGCACGTCCTCATCACCGGCGGAGGTACTGGCCTCGGCAAGGGCATGGCTCAACGCTTCCTCGAACTCGGGGCAACCGTCTACATCTGCGGCCGCCGTGAGGAAGTCTTGAAGGCGACGGCCGACGAGTTGAAGACCAAGGGTCCGGTCCAAGCGCTCCCCTGCGATGTCCGCAGCCTTGAAGCCGTCGAGCACATGATCGACTCCATCTGGAGCACCGGCCCGCTCGACATTCTGGTCAACAACGCCGCCGGAAACTTCATCGCGCGCAGCGAAGAGCTTTCTCCCAACGCCTGGCAATCCGTCATCCATATCGTGCTCATGGGTACACTGCACTGCACCATGGCCTGCGGGCGCCGCTGGCTCGCGGCCAAACATCCCGGCACGGTGCTCAGCATCTCCGCCACGTATGCGCCGGTAGGCTCTGCCTACGTCGTTCCTTCCGCCGTCTCCAAAGCCGGAGTCGAAGCACTGATGCGCAGTCTCGCCGTCGAATGGGGAAATCGTGGCATCCGCATGAATGCCATCGCTCCCGGCCCGATTCCCACGCAAGGGGCGTTTTCCCGCGTCCTGCCGCATCCCGGTCTCGAGTCCGTAGCACTCGACCGCAATCCTCTGCATCGCTTCGGCACAATCGAAGAGTTGGCCAATCTGGCAGCATTTCTGGTAAGTGACGGATCCGGCTACATCAACGGTGAAGTCATCCGCATGGATGGCGGCGAGTTCCTGCAAGGAGCCGGCGAATTCAGCAACCTAGGCCGCATTTTGAAAGAAGAGGATTGGCAGGCGATCAAACCCCGCAGACGCTCATAGGCGCCCCGGCCCGGCCTCCAACCATAAAACTTTGCCCTTTCGCCAAATTGCGGGTTGGCGAGCAAGTCGGCCGCGGCTCGTTTCAAGTGTCCACAGTCGGACCGTGTTGTCTCGAAGCGAACAGGCGACTATCCGTTTCCCGAACACCGCCTGCGGCCTGATATCCGTTGACACCTCTATCAGGCGTGGGTATTCAAAAACTTAAAGGCGCCTTTTGGCAGGCATCACGATTGATCTGAGCAGAAGGTTGACCAGGCTCAACACGATGGCGCCGAGAAACGCCGCCAAGAAACCCTTCACCTGAAATCCCCGCACGAAAAAGGCTGCGAGTTCCAGCATCAGGGCGTTGATGACCATCCAGAAGATTCCAAGCGTAAGCACCGTCAAGGGAAACGTGACAATCTTCAGCACCAGCCCAAGCGTCGCGTTGATGAACCCAATCACCAGCGCCGCAATCAGTGCCGCCCACGGCCCACTGACGTGGACGCCCGGTACCACCTTGGCTACAATCCAAACCGCAACCGCACTCAATACCCAATTCAAAAGCATTCTCATACCGGCCCCCAGGCTATGACTCACACTATAGGCGCACCTTAGGTTGCTTGTCATTTCACGAGAGTGCCCCACCCTTATCCCGCGCCTTTAAATTAGGGTGGGGACTTTCACGTGTCCTTGACTTTGCGAAATCCGTCGGCCCCGGTTCGGTAATCGATTAGAATCACAACTCTGGACATCGACGTGATCCTGACCGAAATCGAAACTCGAGTCCTCGGCTCGCTGATCGAAAAAGATATCACTACACCCGACTACTACCCGCTCTCGCTCAACGCCCTGGTCAATGCCTGCAACCAGAAAAACAACCGTGACCCGGTGATGACGCTCGACGAAAATGCGGTCCGCGACGCGCTGCTCACACTCCAGGAAAAGCGCATGGCCGGACCTGCCAGCGGAGCCGACAGCCGCGTCGCAAAGTTCGAACACCGCCTGCAGGAGGTTTTCAACTTCGACCGCCGCGAAATCGCCATTGTCTCGGTGCTACTGCTCCGCGGTCCACAAACTCCCGGAGAACTCCGCGGCCGCACCGACCGCATGTATCACTTTGACGCGCTTGAAGATGTAGTCTCTACACTCGACCGCCTGGCCGCGCGCGAACCACCCCTGGTCGCGGTTCTTCCGCGCCAGCCGGGAACCAAGGAATCGCGTTACATGCACCTGTTCTCGGGTGAAGCCCCGGCAGCGCCGGATGTGGCCCGCGCAACGTCGCCCGCGAGTACCGGCGCATCCTCGGGCGGAAGCGCACTCGCCAACCGCGTCGAAGTCCTCGAACAGGAAGTGTCCGAGCTACGCGCCGAAGTCTCCGAGATCCGGCAACAACTCGCGGTCTTCCGCAAACAGTTCGAATAAACACTTGCCGTCATCATCGAAGATTACGACCCCGCCCCCGGCGGAAATCCTCCGCGGCCGAGCAAGGCAAACTCCATCCCTAGGGAACTTTCGCCCTCTCCTGCCCGTATCATCAGTTAGATTGGAGAGTAAGGAGGTCTCAGCCCGTGTTCACGTTCCTGCTGTGGTGCATCCTTTTCATTCTCTGCTGGCCTCTCGCCATCCTGGCGCTGGTGGCCTATCCCTTCGTCTGGCTGCTGCTGCTTCCGTTTCGCATCGTGGGTGTCGCCGTCCATGGTGTCCTCGAAGTCGTTTACCTGGCGATCACTCTGCCTTTCCGCTTACTTGCCGCCCCATTCCGGCTCTAGGCCTGCCGATTCATCACTTTGCCTGATAAACACAATCTCTCTTATTTTGTGGCGTACACCGACTAACCTTTCCTGAGGCGCCCCGTCCACTTCCGAAGGAGGACTCCGTGCCCACAGCAAAGAGTGTGATCCCGCTCTCGGCCCTTCTGATTCTTGCCTCCCTGCCCGCCCCGAGACAGAGCGCCCAGCCGACAACAACCGAATCCGTCCGTGCTCACTTTGCCTCCGTGAACAAGCGCATCCTAACCATGGCCAAGGATTTTCCCGAGGACAAGTACGATTTCAAGCTGAAGCCGGAGATGCGCACCTTCGGTGCCGTCCTGGTGCATATCGCTTCCGGGAATGTCTATGCCGCAAAGGCCGGACGAGGCGAGAACGGCAACTGGGACGACCTTGATCCGAAAGACTATTCGAACAAGGCGGCGGTTGTTGCCCTTATGGAAAAATCGATCGCCGATGCCGAAGCCGTGCTGAAATCAGTCCCCGATCGACAGCTCGCGCACTCTGTCGAACCCTGGATCAGCGTAATCGAGCATTCCGCCGAACACTATGGTTTGCTGGTTGCCTACTACCGCGCCAATGGCCTGGTGCCGCCAGCGTCGCGTGGAAAGTAGCACCAGCATGCTTCGAACACCGTCAACCAGAACGCAGGGAGAATCAACCTGAGTTCCATCCACCGGGTGTAATCTCAATACAAGCCACCGTCCAGGAGGCCACATGCAACGCCGCGAATTCCTCATCCGCTCGGTCAGCGCCGCGGGGGCGGCGTGGTTCTTTCCCAAATCCATCCTCAACGCGGTCGCCGAGCAGAGGCTTCCGAAAAGATTTTCCGCCTCCGATACGGTCACGCTGGGCAGCACCGGCATCACAACCAGCCGCCTCGCCATGGGCACGGGCACCGTCGGCGTCGGGCATCACTCGCACCAGACCGATCTCGGCATCCAAGGCCTCTCCGACCTCCTGCTCAACGGATACGACCACGGCCTCCGCTTCTTCGACTCCGCCGACTCCTACGGAAGCCATCCCCATGTCGCCGAAGCCCTCAAGCACGTGCCGCGCGATAAAGTCACCGTGCTTACCAAGTCCTGGGCGCGCGATCCCGCCACCATGCGTGCCGATCTCGACCGCTTCCGCCGCGAACTCGGCACCGACTATCTCGATATCTGCCTGATGCACTGCCTTACCGAAGCGGACTGGACCGACCGGTACCGCGGCGTCATGGATGTTCTGTCGGAAGCTAAAGAAAAGGGTACCATCCGCGCCCACGGCTGCTCCTGCCACAGCATCGAAGCCTTGCGGGCGGCAGCGAAGTCGCC
>Ga0123356_10003631_pt1 | contig 16095 bp, 9 predicted proteins | sample TergutEmb28metaG_2_FD_92546 | JGI IMG/M metagenome (GOLD analysis project Ga0123356, IMG submission 92546) | Embiratermes neotenicus P3 segment gut microbial communities from Petit-Saut dam, French Guiana - Emb289 P3 | ecosystem: Host-associated > Arthropoda: Insects > Digestive system > Gut ...
CTTGTAACATTTTCATATACCCGTCACCGTTAATCACAAAGACACCCACTTGACCCGATTCTACAAGAACGGACTTACGCACGAAAACAATATCACCGTCAAAATAGAGCGGCTCCATACTGTCACCGCGCACACGCAGCGCAAAGTCCGCATCAGCAGGCGCGTCCTCAAAATCGACAAACGTATATTCGCAGCCGTCCAGTAGCCAGCCCGGCCCTGCCGACACAGCTTCGGTGAAATAAGGAAGTGATGAAATAACCTTCTCGGCAGCAGATTGATCCGGAGCATCCTCCCAACCCATGAGATAGGACGGAGAGCAGTTAAGAGCTTTTGCAAAAGCCACAATCTTAGACTGTGGTATATCATTCTCACCCATTTCAATCTTATTAATAGATGAACGTGATTTGTACCCCAATTTCTTTGCAAGCTCATCTTGTGAAAGACCAAGAGCCTCTCTCTGTATGCGTATTCTCTTATAAAGTTCTAACATAATATCATCAACTCCAACTGCATTATAACACTATGTTCACTATAATTCAACAAAAATTAAATAATTATTAAAAAAGTGTTGACAACAATTCAACAAGGTGCTAATATGTGCGTGTAGATTAAAAATCTACACGCACCATTCACAAGGAGGAGTCAACAGAATGGCTAAAAATAAAAATTGCAAAAGAATAGACAGCGCAGCATTAATGGCAGAATTATTAAGTGCAAACATCAGTGAGGAAGCACGAGATCTTCTTATATGTTTAATAATAGATTATTTACAATATCACGCAGAAAAATTAACGAAAATGCAAGCACAAAGTAATTGAGGAGAAAAATATGGACGGAGTAACATTTCATTTAAAACTTATGCCGGAAGACCCGGAAGAATATACAAGGCTCTTGGAAGAATACGCAAACGCAAAAAATGCACTAATACATTATTTGGAACATGAGCGGTTACATCCATCAGTTAGAGATTATAAGAAACCTTAATCTATTATATCTTCCGTCCGGGTACGGACCCGATATTTAAAAGCTGTTATATAAATATAAACGGCATACAATACCGTGATTATCAGTTTATAAAAGCAACACGCAAGACAAAAGACGGTGTGCAGGGTACGGGAATACTAAAAGAAAATGCACTACCTCTTGCTGTTGCATATTTTACAATGCTCTACGAAAAGAGCCTTGTTAGAACAAACGGCAATAAGCGCGGTTTCCTAAAAACAAAAAATAAGATAACCCAAGAAGCGTTGAACGAACTAAAAACAAGGTGGGAGCAATATACCGGCGAAAACAGCGACGGATTAATGGTATTAAATGCAGGTCTTGAATTTCAAGAGACTGCTGCAACACCTGAACAGCTTCAAATGTCGGAGCGGAAAAAATCACTTGCAGCTGACATATGCGGTATCTTCGGAGTGTCGCTTTCTGTTATAAACGGCAACCCTTCAGATGATGAATATTCGGCAGCAATCAAAATAGCTGTACTACCGGTGCTCGCATCCATAGAAGCGGCTCTTAATCAGGACTTATTACTGGAGTCCGAAAAAGATAAATTCAAATTCACATTTGATACGAAGGAACTCCTGCGCGGCTCTATTGAAAAACGATACGCAGCATATAAAGACGGTATCGCATCAAATGTACTTCAAATTGATGAAGCGCGGTATATGGAAAATCTTCCTTCACTCGATCTCACCTTCATCAAACTTGGTTTGCAGGATGTTCTTTATGATCCGAAAACAAAGACCTTCTTTGTTCCAAACACCGGAGCTGCAGGGAGCATCGAAAGTGCACCTGTAATGACGGGGGAAGAACAGACTCAATATCAAATCAGAAGCGTAGATTACATCCAGGACGAAACCACCGGACAAATGCAAGGCAGCCGACCAAAAGGTGGTGTTACTTCTGACGATGAAAAACAAGCAAAAATTAATAGTGTGCAGATTGAAACAGAAAAAGATAATATTTTACCTGGATTAAATCAAGAAGATTTAGCAGAGTTAGGGAAGGATGATAAACCGGTACTATTAAAAAAAGAAGTAATCGATAGAAATCTTAGAAGACATCCGGATGTAGCGATTGAGGAATACAACCGTATAATTGGACAAGCATTATATAACAGTGATGAAAGATTTGGTGGTAAAGAGTATCACGATCCAAATTATATGAACTTTATAAAATATAATGGCAACAAAGCTGCGTTAACACTAATCGAACTTGCGGATAGAAAAGACAATTATGAAATAGTTCATTTATTTGAACCAAGCAGAACGAATATAGAAAAAATGAAACCATAATAATAGAGCTGATGTGGAGGGACTGACATTCCCCTCATCGCAGTTAGAAAAATCTAAAGCGGCAGTCGTGTCAGATTTTCTGCAGTTCACATCAACTCTATTATCTTGTGTGTAAATATTATCATATTAACATAGTAAAGTCAACGAAATTTATACAGACATTATAACATAAAAACTATAAATATAGCAAGTATTAATTATAAAAACAAGACCGGACTGCGGAGGGAGGTGAAAACATTGAAAGTAGAAATCAGGTCAGATCATATATTGGTTGACGGGTATGTAAATGCCGTAGGCCGTGACAGCCGGGTAATCCCCGACAGACGCGGTAATTTTGTAGAGCAGGTTGTACCCGGTACATTCGCCCGTGCGCTTGGCAGAGGAAATGCTATTGAGTTTCGGCACAATCATGGCCGTGTGCTTGGCGGTACGGCAACCGGCGAACTCGAACTTCGGGAAGACAGCATAGGACTCCGTGCAAAAGCGCGGATAACCGATGCAGAGATAATACAAAAAGCCCGTGACAAAAAGCTCCGCGGTTGGTCTTTCGGTTTTAAGAAGATTGCCGATGAATGGGAAGAGCGGACGGATGCACCTTCAAGACGTTATTTAAAAGACATTGTTCTTAGCGAAGTAACTCTTGTGGATGATACAAAGCTCCCAGCATATCCTGCAACATCCGTAGAGCTGCGCGGCACGGAAGAAAGTATTACCGAATATCGCTCATCGGAGGACGAACCGGAATACGACGAAGAACGCACCACACCACCACCGGCAGATAATCCTGCCGCTGATGAACCGGATGCAGAGACAAAAACTGCAAACACAGAAACGTTAATAGCGGGATATAAAGCCCGTAGATTAAAACTTGGTAAACAATGAAAGGATAAATAATAATGAAAAACAAACTAAAAAAACTGCGTGAAAAGCGCAACACCCTCATGGACGAGATGGACGGTCTCCTCGCAGCTTGTGAAGACGGAGACGAAACCAGAGCATTTACCGAAGACGAACAAAAGCGTTTCGGTGAAATCGAAAATGAAATCAGAGCACTTGACGAGCAAATCACAGCAATAGAAACCCGTGATGCACTCGAGCAAGACACACCGGCAGATGATACAGATCCTGCAACAGTAGAACAACGTACCATTGACGAGCAAAACTTTCTCAGCTTTTGCCGTGGTGAAACACGTGCACTTAATGTTGCGGACAATAGTAATGGACGTATTAGATCTATTATTAAATGCAGAACCGCCAAAGCTGCCGGAAGGCAGCTTTAAACTAAAGCGGTTAACTAAAGAAAACAGGCTTGTTTTAGAACATCAACAAGTAGCTGCTACGAGAGGTGCAAACATTGTTAAACGGACGTGGATATAGCCCTACACTTAATATAGACGGTAAGTTTGGAAACAACACAGAAAAAGCAGTGCGGTGGTTTCAAACCCAAAACAACTTAAAAGTTGATGGTGTGGTAGGTAAAAATACATGGGGCAGGTTACTATCATAATAAAACCAATTTGGTAACCCCGTAGGTAACCCTAAAATTGACTTTGGTAACCCCAAAACGACCATTTTTGACCAAATTATATTAACCAAAAACAAAGAAACGATCCCTTGCAAACGTAGTGTTCGCAAGGGGTTTCTCACTGTACACCTTCGGAGACTCGAACTCCGGACACCCTGATTAAGAGTCAGGTGCTCTACCAACTGAGCTAAAGGTGCACATCGCCGCCTCACGGTGGGCGGCATTACTATGTGGGCCCAAGTGGACTCGAACCACCGACCTCACGATTATCAGTCGTGCGCTCTAACCAGCTGAGCTATGGGCCCATAAATATCAATGGCTTTTAAACGAAGTTTTAAAAGACTATATACAGCACGTGCAATTATACTAAAGAGAGATAACACTGTCAATAAATTAATAGTTTTAAATAAAATTACAAATCTATGTCTTTAAACAGACATTATCTTGCTTTATTTCCTTGTGGATTGTATAATAATTAGCACGTTTTACAACTTTGCTTGATACTTTCCTGTGCTTATTAGACATATTATTACACATATAGAAAGATTAATTATGAGAGAAATTATTCGAACAAAGCATGATATTTGTACAGGTTGCAACAGATGCGTAAGAGGATGCCCAATGGAAACTGCTAACATTACGTATCTTGATGATAACGAAAATATCAAAGTTAGAATTGATGATTCTCAATGTATCGCATGCGGAGTGTGCATTTATACATGCCATCATGATGCAAGATATTTTATTGATGATACCGAACAGTTTTTTAACGATTTATTCGCAGGCATCCCTGTTTCGCTCATTGCCGCACCGGCAATCCAGACAAACATCCCTGAATACAAACAGCTCTTTGCATACTTTAAAGAAAAGGGTATTAAAAAAATATATGATGCTTCTTTTGGCGCCGATATTTGTATCTGGGCAACTGTAAAACATATTAAACAATCCGGCTCTGTGCGGATTATCAACCAATCGTGTCCGGCTATTGTTTCTTATTGTGAAATGTACCGGCACGATTTGCTTGATTATCTTTCACCTGTACACAGTCCAATGGTCTGCACAGCAATTTATATGAGAGAGTATGAGCAGGCTGATGAAAAAATCGCCGTGCTCTCACCATGCGTGGCAAAAGGCAATGAGTTTGCCGCAGTAGGATTCCCTCATTATAATATTACGTTCAGCGGACTGTTGCGTTATCTGGACAAGCACGATATAAACCTTCCGGATGAGGAAGCAAATTTTGACATTACCGGTGCTTTAGGTTCATTATTTCCTGCTCCCGGAGGGCTGAATGAAAACCTTGAAGTAATTTTGAACAGAACAATACGTGCGTTTAAAGCAGAAGGCCCGTCAGTTTATAAAAAACTCAACACATATGCCGATACTCATAATGATTTCAGACCCGAAATGTATGATGTACTCAATTGTATCGATGGCTGCAATGTGGGAACGGGGTGTTCACACGAGAGAAATCTTTTTGAAATCGAAACCGCAATGGAAATCCGCAAAAAAATTGCAGAAGATAAGTATGACTCTGCTTTCTATGATTTACTGTACGAAGAGTACAATAAGAAATTTACTCTTTCACATTTTTTCAGAGACTACCGCAAGATAGACACAAAATTGATTAATATAACTGATGATGATATAGCCGCTGCATTTTCTTCTCTTGACAAAGAAACGGCAGAAAAGCAAAGCATAGACTGTGGCGCTTGCGGAAGCGACACGTGCTATGATATGGCCAGAAAAATTGCATTAAATGTAAATATTCCTATGAGCTGCATTGTAAGAGATATGGAGAAAATGCGTGAGGCCGAGGTCGCGAAGGAAGCGAGCAGGGCAAAAAGCAACTTCCTGGCAAGCATGAGTCACGAAATACGCACACCGATGAACAGCATTGTAGGATTTTCTGAACTTGCTTTGGACGATAATATATCGGAAAAAACCAGAAGCTATCTTAGTAATATTCTCGAAAATGCTGAGTGGCTTTTGCATATTATTAACGATATATTAGACATTTCAAAGATTGAGTCGGGTAAGTTTGAGCTTGAAAACATTCCGTTTAATTTGCAAGAGCTTTTCTCTGCCTGCCGCGCTATGATCATACCAAAGGCCGACGAAAAGGGGCTTTCCATGCATTTTTATGCAGAGCCTTCTGTCGGCAAAATGCCTCTTGGTGATCCTACCAGGCTGCGCCAGGTTCTTGTAAATCTTCTATCTAATGCTGTTAAATTTACAAATTCCGGTATCATTAAGGTTCAGGCAATGATAACTGATTTGAAAAAAGATTCTTTCAGCATGCTCTTTGAGGTAAAAGATAGTGGTATCGGCATGACTCCCGAACAGATCGACAGAGCATTTGCTCCTTTTATGCAAGCAGAATCAGGCACAACGCGAAAATATGGCGGGACAGGACTTGGTCTTTCAATAACTAATTTTTTAGTGGAGATGATGGGAGGAAAGCTTTTAGTAGAGAGCACACCCGGTGTTGGAAGTAAATTTTACTTTGAACTGACCTTTGATACGTTTGATGTAACCAAAGACGACCTGAGCGAAACAAAAATTACACTCAACGAACTGAAAAAGCCTACATTTAATGGAGAAGTTCTGCTGTTTGAAGATAATCCTTTGAACCAACAGGTCATTGTTGAGCACTTGACAAGAGTAGGGTTAAAAACTGTTATTGCAGATAATGGCAAAGTAGGTATAGATATATTAAAAAAACGAATTGAAAACAATATGAAGTTGTTTGATTTAATCTTTATGGATATACACATGCCTGTTATGGACGGGCTTGAGGCAGCTGCAAAAATTCGTGAACAGGGTATAAATATCCCAATAGTAGCACTTACAGCTAATATTATGTCTGATGAGCGCGAGCTTTACACAAAAAGCGGCATGGTCGATTATGTGGGAAAACCATTTAAATCACAGGAATTGTGGCGATGTTTAATGAAATTCTTCACACCGGTAAGCTGGAGCATAGAGGATAAGCTTCATAGTGCCGCGGAAGATAACGTGCTGAGACAAAGGCTTATAAACAACTTCATAAAAAGTAACTCCGGCATTTTTGGCGAAATAACCTCTGCCATTGAAACCGGGGATATTAAACTTGCACACCGGCTTGTACATACTTTAAAAAGTAATGCAGGGCAGTTAAAAAACGAAGCTCTGCAAAAGATAGCAGACGAGGTTGAGGATAACCTTAAAGACGGCAAAGACCTCACAACATATGAGCAGCTTGATAAATTAAGCGCAGAGCTGGAAAGCGCATTAAAAGAGTTTATTGCGCAAGCCGGCGAGCCTAAGCAATCTGCAGAAAAGACGCAAATCCCGGAAGATAAGCCTTTAAATATATCTGCAATGCTAGAAGTGTTTGACAGACTGGAACCTAAGCTCAAAGAAGGAGATTCCGAATGCATGGAGCTTATAGAAGACCTTCAGGCATTTCAGGAGTGTAGTCTACTGATTGAGCAAATAGAAGAGTTTGACTATAAAAGCGCGATAGAAACACTATCCGGATTAAGATCGGAGTATGCAAATGAATAAACTAGCTAAGCGATTGATTTGTTTATTTCTTGTTTTAATTATTTCTATAACTATTCTTGCCGGTTGCGCCCTGCCTGAAAATGAAAGTGATGAAATATTTACTTTTAATTCATATTTAGATGTCCCCGGGATTACCGAAGAGGAAATCAGGGCAATCGAAACACTCCAAGCCGGTGTTGATCCTCTTATTTATGGCATGCCTTTTAGTACCGAGGCTTTTATAACCGAAAACGGTGAGATTAGAGGTTATTCTGCGCTGCTTTGCGAGTGGCTGACCGAACTTTTTGGGATAACCTTTACCCCTGCGCTTTACGAGTGGCTTGACTTGCTGGAGGGACTCGAGAGCGGAGAGGTCGCTTTCACCGGTGACTTAATCGCCACACCCGAGCGCAGAGATACTTACCATATGACAAGTGCAATTGCAACACGTCACGTTAAGGCTTATCGCCTGGCGGGAAGTGCTCCATTTGATGAAATTACTGAGGAACGCCCACTGCGTTGCGGTTTTATGGAAGGCACCGCAACTATCGACCGTGTTACATCCACAATGGAACCGGATTCATTCATAATCATAACACTTAGCGATTTTGACAGTGTTTATGATGCTCTTAAAAACGGTGAGATTGATGCATACTTTTATAGCGAGGTGGCGGAGGTCCATTTTGATCAGCACAGTGACATAGTTGTTTTGGATTTCTATCCTCTTATTTATGTCTCACTTTCTATGGCAACACAAACAGATTCTCTAAAGCCCATAATTTCCGTAGTAGACAAAGTTTTGCAAAATAGCGGCAAAAAGCACCTTGCGGATTTATATAATAAGGGCTATAAGGAGTACCAAAAACATAAGTTACAAAGCAGGCTCACCGACGAGGAGCGTGAGTATATAGCAAACCACACAACACCAATACCGTTTGCTTCAATTTACAGCAACTATCCGATTAGCTTTTATAACAGGCGTTACGACGAGTGGCAAGGTGTATTTTTTGATTTACTTGTTGAGATTGAAGCGCTAACAGGTTTGACATTTAAACAGATTAATGATCAACATACAGAATGGTCAGCTATCCAGGATATGCTCATCCGGGGCGAAGCATCTTTTGCATCGGAAGTTATCTGGACAAAAGCACGCGAAGAGTTTTTTATCTGGCCTGAAACATCTATTTCAACCGACCACTATGCTTTAATATCCCGGGCGGATTACAGGAACATTACTACAAACGAAATTTTGCATACAAAAATCGGTTTAACGCTAGGAACCGCTTATACGGCAATGTTTCATCAGTGGTTCCCCGACCACGAGAATACAGTTGATTACAACGGAATTGAAGAAGCTTTTATCGCTTTGCTTGACGGCGAAGTGGATATGGTAATGACTACAGAGAGACGGATAATGTTCCTGACACATTATCAAGAGCTGACGGGATACAAGCTGAACTATGTTTTCGACCAGAGTATAGATACCAGGTTCGGATTTAACCAAAACGAGGTTATTCTATGCTCTATTATTGATAAAGCACTTATGTCCATTGATACTAGTGGGATTACCAACCAGTGGATGCGCAGAACATATGACTACCGTGCAAAAATGGCAGAGGAGCAATTGCCTTTGCTTATAGGTTTATCGGGCCTGCTTGTACTCGTTATAACACTTATTGCCGTTTTGTTCTTCAGGAGTCTGCGCGCCGGTAAGCGTTTGGAGGTGCTTGTAGGCGAGCGGACACAGGAGCTTGAGCAAGCATCACAGGCAAAGACTGAATTTCTTGCAAAAATGAGCCATGAGATAAGAACACCTATGAACAGTATCATTGGCTTTTCCGAGCTTGGTTTGGGTGAAAATATGACAGAAAAAGCCCGCGACTACCTGACAAACATCCTTCAAAACTCGGAGTGGCTTCTACAAATCATTAACGATATATTGGATATTTCAAAAATCGAGTCAGGTAAGCTGGAGCTGGAGCGAATACCTTTTAATCTGCATGAATTATTTAATGACTGCCGGACAATGATTTTGCCGAAAGCCGAAAGTAAAGGGCTTTTACTGCATTTTTATGCCGAGCCGTCTATAGGCAGGGTACCTCTTGGCGACCCGACAAGGCTTTTCCAGGTGCTTGTAAATCTTCTGTCAAATTCAATAAAGTTTACAAGCTCCGGTATGATAAAGGTTCAATCTGCCATAAGAAAGGTCTCCGAAAGAAGTGTAACTATTCTTTTTGAGGTAAAAGATACGGGAATCGGAATGACGCAGGAACAGGTGGGGAAGGTCTTTGAGCTGTTCACACAAGCCGAGTCCGGAACGACACGCAAATATGGAGGCACAGGACTTGGTCTTGCCATCACAAGAAATCTGATTGAAATGATGGGTGGCGAACTTACGGTTTTGAGTACGCCCGGTGTCGGTAGCAAATTCAGCTTTGAGCTGACCTTTGACACAATCGACGAAAATGACGAGCTTGTACACGAGCTTAAAAAAGCACCTGTACATATGGATAAGCCGACTTTTGACGGTGAAATCCTCCTTTGTGAAGATAACTCTATGAATCAGCAAGTCATCACAGAGCATCTTTTAAGGGTTGGTATAAATACTGTCATCGCCGAAAACGGGCAGATAGGTGTTGACATGGTAAAAGAGCGCATAGAGTCCGGTAAGATGTTTGACCTCATTTTTATGGACATTCATATGCCTGTTATGGACGGTCTTGAGGCTGCTTCATTAATACTGGAGTTAAATACAGGTGTTCCTATTGTTGCAATGACGGCAAATATAATGACAAATGACCGTGAAGTTTACGAGAAAAGCGGAATGAGTGACTATATAGGAAAGCCGTTCACTTCTCAGGAGCTTTGGCACTGCCTGCTTAAGTATTTTAGACCCGTAACCTGGCAGGAGGAAAACAACGCAGAAAGAGCCGAGGCGGATAAAGAGCTGCGCCAGAAGCTTATTAATAATTTTGTAAAAAATAACAATAATAAGTATAGAGAGATAACGCAGGCAATAAACGCAGGAGATATCGAGCTTGCCCACAGGCTCACACATACACTGGCAAGTAATGCCGGACAGCTTGATATAGAGCTGCTGCAGCAAGCTGCCAGGGAGGTTGAGCAACATTTAAATGGCGGCACAAATCAAGTTACAAGTAAGCATATGGCTCTGCTTGAAAATGAATTAAATGCAGCTTTGGACAAACTTAGACCACTGATTACAGATGATGTTCATATTGTTTCAGAAGCAGATATGCTCAGCAGCTCCGAAGCACTGGCTTTACTCGACGAAATAACACCCTTGCTGCAAGAGGGAGACCCTGATTGCTTTGCGTTTATTGACAAGCTCAGATTAATTTCGGACAGCAAGGAGCTTATAGAGCAAATGGAACAATTTGATTTTAAGGCGGCGCTTGAAACCGTTGCTAAGCTTAAAAAACTCTCATAAAAGAGTAATACTTGGAATGAGGTGACTTTCGTGCAGGAAAAAAACAGCATACTTATTGTTGATGACGACCCTTCAAATCTTATGGAGCTTATCCATATATTAAAGGCTGATTATAAGATCCGTTCTGTTAAGGACGGAAAATCGGCACTAGAAAATGCTGCCGAATTTTTACCTGATATTATTTTGCTTGATGTTATCATGCCTGAAATGAGTGGGTTTGAAGTTCTCGAGGAGTTTAAGAAGCAAGAGAGGACAAAGGCAATTCCTGTCATTTTTATAACCGGTATGAAAGACAGTGTCAACGAGAGTGAGGGTCTTGCAAAGGGTGCTGTCGATTACATCCGCAAGCCTTTTGACGCAACAGTAGTAAAGCTCCGGGTTGGTCAGCAGCTCAAAATTGTTAATCTCCAGCGCGAGCTTGAAACAGCTTTAGCTGCAGCCGAAGAAGCTGCAGAGGTTGCAGAAGCGGCAAATAAGTCAAAATCCTCCTTTTTGGCAAATATGAGCTACGAAATAAGAACTCCGATGAATGCCATAATGGGTATAACCGATATTCTTATGCAAAGTGAAACACTCTCCGAAGAAACGGCGGAGGGTTTGGACAAGGTTTATGCTTCAAGCGAAATGCTTATTGGTATTATTAACGACATTTTAGATTTTTCAAAAATTGAAGCGGGTAAATTAGACATCGTACCTGCAGCATATCATGTTTCAAGCATGGTAAATGATGCCATTCATTTAAATATGATGCGTATAGGCAACAGACCCATTGAGTTTGAGTTGGTCATTGACGACAGCACTCCTGCACAGCTTGTCGGAGACGAGCTTCGTATAAAGCAGATCCTAAATAATATTCTTTCAAATGCGTTTAAGTATACAAGTACCGGCAGTGTAACTCTTTCAATTATCTCAAGCCAAAAACAAGATAGTAAAGATACCATACTATCTCTTGTTGTCAAGGACACAGGGCACGGCATGACAAAAGAGCAGCTTAACAAGCTATTTGACGAATATTCCCGTTTCAACGAAGGCTCTACCCGCAACATCGAAGGAACAGGACTCGGTCTTTCCATAACACAACGTTTAGTAAAACTTATGAACGGAGAACTGGACGTCGAAAGTGAGCCGGAGGTCGGGACAACAGTCACAATCCGGCTTCCACAGAAAATTACCGGTGATGATATTATAGGCAAAGAGGTTGCCGAAAACCTGCGTCGTTTCCGCCAGAGTAACTCTACATACAGAGAGAAAAACAAATTTAAACGCGAACCCATGCCATATGGAAATATACTCATTGTCGATGATACGGAGACAAACATTTTTGTCGCCGAGAAGCTGATGAAGCCGTATAGACTCAGTATTGATACTGCAATCAGCGGTCGCGAGGCACTTGACAAGTGTAAGGACGGTAAGGTTTATGATATAATTTTTATGGACCATATGATGCCGGATATGGATGGTATAGAGGCAACAAAGCATCTTCGAGACAAAGGGTACTCCGGCTGTATTGTAGCGCTGACAGCAAATGCAATTGCAGGTCAGGCTGAGATATTCCTGTCTAGCGGTTTTGACGAATTTATTTCGAAACCTATTGATACGAGGCAGTTGGACTTAATTCTTAACAGACATATTCGCGATAAACAATCGCCCGATGTTTTGGAAGCAGCCCGTTTAGAACAGGAGCATGCCGTATATGTACCCGATGCCGCTACAAAACTGGATTCGCGTCTTGTCGATTCTGCAGTAAGGGATATTCAAAAAGCAATTGATATAATCGAGGGGCTATATAAGAGGGATAACTTTGAAGATGCCGATGATTTAAGAAGCTTCTCCACAATTGTTCATGGTTTAAAAAGCTCGATGGCGAGCATAGGAGAGTCAGAGGTATCGGCTGTGGCAGGCGCTCTGGAGGATGCAAGCCGAGACGGAAATATCGACTTCATACGGCAGAAAACCCCAAGCTTTGTCTCTATGCTCCACACTTTACTTGAAGCGCTGAAGGCACAGCAGGTTGACATTGCTTCTTATAAAGAGATTGAGGATTTACAAGGATATATAATAGACCTTAAGGATATGTGCGCTCTATATAATCGCAAAGGTACACTCGATGCTGTTTCAAACCTTATTATCCATTTCGAACTTAAGAGAAAAGACTTTGAAAGTATAAAGGAACATGTGTTAAAAAGTGATTTTGAAGAAGCAGAAAGCGCGTTAGAAAAGCATATGTCCGAATAATTGTGATAGAATAGTCGTGATAAGGATGGGTAGTTTCTGATGAAAAGAGTATTATGCCTGCTTTTAGTTGCTTGTATCTGGTTAACCTTAATTTCTGCTTGCGGCGAGCGCGAGGCTCCTGTTGTTTTTATCTACACCAGTGCAGAGGATTTTCGCATAGAAGCTATGCAAAAAGACCTTGATACCCAGTTTCCAAGTTATGACATTCAAATAATATACTATTCCACCGGTGATTTGATAACAAAGCTTCGGGAGGAAGGTACAAGCACCGAGTGCGATATTATCGGTGAAATGGAGTACGGCAACCTTTCTACTATCACAGGGATTTTGGCTGATTTATCTTCATATAATTACGATATTTATTCCGATGACATGATTCCGGCAGAGCTTAAGTACTTGCCGTGGTACCGCAACGGTGGTTGTATCGCTATAAACAGAACCGTTCTTTCCGAACGCGACCTCCCCGTGCCCGAATCTTATGCCGATTTATTAAAGCCGGAATATAAGGGACTTATTTCGATGCCTAATCCCCGCTCCTCAGGCACAGGTTATATGTTTTTAAGAAGTCTTGTCAACGCATGGGGCGAAGATGAGGCATTTGATTATTTTGATAAGCTTTCTGAAAATGTCCTCAGCTTCACAAGCTCCGGCTCCGGTCCTGTTAATGCACTGATTGGCGGAGAGGTTGCTATTGGCTTTGCTATGACAGCGCAGAGTGTCGGTGAGATTAATAACGGTCATCCTCTCAGAATTCATTTCTTTGAAGAGGGTTCTCCTTTTTCCTTATACGGCTTAGGGATGATTGACGGCAAGGACACCCGCAAGGAAGTCAAAGAAGTTTTTGATTATATAGTTAACAGATGGACCGAAATGGACAAGGTTCTGTTTTGTCCTGAGAGAATATATAAAGACCGTGAATTTACACTCCCCAATTATCCGATGAATATCCGATATGCTGACATGTCAGATAACACCCCCGAAGAAAAAATAAGGCTTCTGGAGAAATGGATACACGGATGAGTATTAAAAAAAGAATCCTTATCCCTATGGTTATACTGGTAGTGGTATGCGGGGTCGCTGTGCTTGTTTCGTCCATTTTACTTTTCAGCCAAGAGCTAAACGACTCCATGCGGGAGAAAATCGATACTTCTATGAGTATGATTGAAGCTGAAATCGATGAAATGATTGCAAAAACCCGTCTTGCGGCATTCTCGGCGACAGATAACCAAAATTTGAGCGAAGCTATCATTAATAAAGACCGTGACAGAATCGCAGACATTGCGTTTGCCCTGCAAGCAATGGCTCTGCTTGATTTTTGTACTGTGCTTGATAGTGAGGGTGTGGTTATACTAAGAACCTACGACCTCGAAAGTTATGGCGATAGACTTGCCTCACAGTCTCATATTTCCACTGCACTTAGCGGTAGAATCAGCTCATATGTTGTACGTGGCGCTCCGGGCGAAACAATACGCCTCGGTGTCATGGCAGCTTCGCCTATTTATGATGACAGCTTGAATATTGTAGGTGTTATATCACTGGGACTTAGGCTTGACACTCAAAACTTTGCATATAAGTTAAAGGAACAAACGGGTTGCGAGGTAACAATCTTTCTTGCTGATGAGCGGGTTTCTTCAACTATCGTCGGCGAGGACGGACGTTCTGTTTTAGGGACAAAAGCGGCAGCGAATGTAAGCGAAAGGGTGCTGGCAGGAGAGTCGTTCTTCGACAGAATTAAACTCTTTGAAAAGGATTTACTGGCTAAGTACATTCCGCTGCGCGGATCTGATGATGAAATTATAGGTATGGTTTTTGTCGGATACTATACCCAGGAGGATACTCAAAAAATAATCGTCTTTATATTAATCGGTGTGCTTATAACACTTTTTGTTTTTTCAGCATGCGTAATTAGCGCAATAATTATCTCCAAAGCCATCGACCAAAGAATGCAAAACATGATGAGCGAAATACGCGCATCAGACGAATACGCACGTTTAATGTTTGACTCGACGCCTATGAGCTGCGTTTTGTGGGATGAAGACTTAAAAATTGTTAACTGCAACGAAGAGGCTCTGTCATTTTTTGGCGTAGAAAAAAGAGAAGACCTGGACGACAATGCTGCTCTTTCTCCGGAGTATCAGCCCGACGGGACAAAAAGTGCTACAGGTGAGTTTGAAATGGTCAGAAAAGCATTTGATGACGGTTTTGTGCGACGCGAGTGGATGCACCAGTCCTTGAGTGGTGAGCTTTTGCCTTGCGAGGTTACGCTTGTTCGGGTAAAACACAAAGACAGTTTTCTGGTTGCCGAATTTTTAAGAGATTTAAGAGAGCATAAGCTTCATTTGGCAGAGATAGAAAAAACACGCGAAGCAGCAGAGGCTGCCAATGCCGCCAAGTCAATCTTTCTTGCAAACATGAGCCATGAAATCAGAACCCCGATGAATAGTATAATCGGCTTTTCTGAGCTTGCTCAGGATGGTAATATATCGCAAAAAGCGAAGGAATATCTCGACAATATTCAGGATAGCGCAAAATGGCTGCTTAACATTATCAATGACATTTTAGACATCTCCAAGATTGAATCGGGAAAAATTGTTTTGGAACATATTCCTTTTGATCTGCCCGAAATTTTTTCACATTGTCAGCTATCAATCACACCGAAGGCAGTTGAAAAAGGCGTTTCTTTATACTGCTATGCTGAGCCTTATATCGGCAAAAAACTGCTCGGCGACCCTGTCAGGCTGAGGCAGATTTTGTTAAATCTGCTATCCAATGCCGTTAAGTTTACAAACAGTGGGATAATTAAGCTCTTAGCCTCGGTCGTTACTGCTGACGACAATAGTGCTACAATACATTTTGAGATTAAAGACAGCGGAATCGGTATGAGCACAGAGCAGATAGAGCGGATTTTTGAACCGTTTATGCAAGCGGACGATACAGTCACAAGGAGATTTGGCGGTACAGGTCTTGGGCTTTCAATCACAAAGAACTTTATCGAGCTGATGGGCGGGCAGCTTTCTGTAGAGAGCGCTGTCGGCGTCGGCAGTAAGTTCAGCTTTGAC
>Ga0123356_10003632_pt1 | contig 16095 bp, 7 predicted proteins | sample TergutEmb28metaG_2_FD_92546 | JGI IMG/M metagenome (GOLD analysis project Ga0123356, IMG submission 92546) | Embiratermes neotenicus P3 segment gut microbial communities from Petit-Saut dam, French Guiana - Emb289 P3 | ecosystem: Host-associated > Arthropoda: Insects > Digestive system > Gut ...
CCAGCCATTCGGCGCTGGCGAGCCCGAAACCGGAAAGTCCTCCGGCGACGAGGTAGGTGCCGGCGCTTTCCACGTCGATGGTCGGCCCGGCCGTTGCTCCGGCCGGCGCCGGATCGTTGCCGTCCGTCATATCGATGATGATCTTGCCGATATGTCCGGACGCCTGCATCAGCCGGAAGGCATCGCCCACTTCGGCGCGCGCGAAGCGCCGATAGGGCAGCGGGCGCAAGGCGCCGGAGCCGATGAGCTCGATGGTCTGCCGCATCAATGCGGCCGACAGGTCGGGGCGTTCCACCGCCAGCGTGTCGACGTCGATGCCGAAATAGGACACGTTGCGGCGCAGCGGCTTCAACCCGATGCGCGTGCCGAGAAAGAAGTCGCGCTTGCCGAGCTCGAGGAAGCGCCCGAAGGGACGCACGAGCGCGAGGCTCTGCTCCATCGCGTCGCCGCTCAAGGAGTTCAACACGACATCGACGCCCTTGTGGCCGGTCAAATGGTTGATGGCGTCGACGAAGGCGAGGTCGCGCGAATCGAGGACATGATCGGCGCCGAATTGCCGCAGGAACGCGCGCTTGGTCGGCGACCCGGACGTCGCAATCACCTCGGCGCCGCAATGTTTGGCGTACTGGATCGCAGCGATTCCGACGGCACCGGCACCGCCGTGGATCAGGACGCGTTCGCCGGGCTTCACCTGGGCCAGATGGCCGAGCGCGTAGATCACCGTGATGAAGGCCACCGGCAACGTCGCGGCCGCCGCAAAATCGAGACCGTCCGGCAACCGCGTCACGGTATGTGCCGTGGTCACGACATCGCTTGCCAAGGTCGCCGGAGCGATCGCCAGGACGCGGTCGCCGCGCGCGAAATCGTCGACATCCGGTCCGACCGCCGTGACGATGCCGGCACAAGCGAGACCGAGCGTCGGGCCGGCGTGGCCGCCGATGAGAGCCTCTTCCGGGAGCAGATCGAGCGCCCACATCACGTCGCGGAAGTTGAGATCGGCTGTGCGCACCGCGATCGCGACCTCGCCGACGCCGGGCGAGCGCGCCGGCGATGCTTGCCATTGCAGGCTGTCGATGCGTCCCGGCGTATTCACCGTCAGCCGCACCGGGCCGGTCTGCGCCGGCGCCGCGAGGCCGCGCCGCAGCCGCAACACGTGACGACCGGCCGGAGTGATGACGATTTCCCGCTCGTTGCCGACGGCAAGCAGCTCGGCCGCCAGTGCTCGCGCCGCGTCGGCCGTCGGCAAACGCGACGACAGATCGACGAGGCAGCAGTCCAGCTGCGGCATCTCGTTCGCCACGGTGCGGCCCAGACCCCACAGTGCCGCGTCTTCGCGCGATCCCGCGGCGCCCGCGGCCTGTTGGGCGTCGTCGGTGACAATCCACAATCGCGCGCGTGCACGGGTCGCCGCTGTCATTTGCGCGATGGTGATGATGCGCACGAGACTGGCGTTGGTTCCTGCCACCCGGTCGGCGCCGTCAACGCCGCGCGGCGGCAGGACAACGATCTCCGGCAATTCGGTGTCGAGCCGGCTCAGCACCGCGCAAAACAGGTTTCCGTCGCCGATCTCGGGCGGCACGATCACTTCGGCGATGCCGCCGGCGGCGACGAGGTCGCGTGCGAGGAGCGCCGCGCGCGGATCGTCATGCTCGGCAACGATGATGGCGACCACCGCGTTGGCGGCGGCGAGGCCGGCGTCCATCTCCGCATCGCGCCTCGCCGCGACCAGGCCGACGGGCCACGGATCGGCGGCCAGCGCCGCCGTCGTCGCGTCGGCGAAGCCGCTGTGCAGCAGCAATTCGCGCCACGCGGCGATCGGCCGCAGCGGCGAGGCGCCGGCCTCCGCCGCGAAGTCTTCCTGCCACCAATGGGGCTGCTGGCCGAAGATCCAGTCCCATACGGCGCTCGGCTCCGGCTCGGCCGCCAGGACGAGGCCGCCGGGCGCCAGCAGCTGGCGCAATATCGTCAGCGCGGTGCTGCCGAGATTCTGCCGCGTCATGGCATAGGCCGAGAGCACGACGTCAAAGCGCTGCCCCAGCAGCGCGACATCGGCGCTGCGCGGGTCCCACGCCAGAGCCGAGGCGGCGCCGATGCCCTGGAGCCGGGCGGCAAGACGCCCGGCCTGGTCGGCGTCGGCCTCGGTCGCGACGTAGCGCAGCGTGCCGTGCCACGGCGCCAGCGCATCGAGGATGCGACGCGACAGGATTCCGGACCCCGCGCCGATTTCCAGAATGCGCAGCGGCCGTCCCTCGGGCCAGTGCATTGCCAGGTTCACGGCGGCGCGGCGCAGCGCGGCGGCAACCCGGCTGCCGCTCGGCGAGGCGTAGTAGAACTGCTCAACCAACGACGGCGGCAGGACCCAGGCTGAGACGGTGCCCTCGCCGAGAAAGTCGGGCAGGGCCTCTGCGGCGGCGGCAGCCAAGGCGAGCTCCGCCGTCAGCACGGGCTCTTCTGCCAATATCGTGCGCCAGATCAGCGCCGGGTCGGGCAGATCGATGGCGTCTGCCAGGCGCCAGCCTTGTCCCGGCGTTTCGCTCGCCCCCTTATGGGCGGCAAGACGGTGCAGCAGATTGACAAGGAGCGGGGCGGCCTCGGCCGTGATCGCACCCTGGCCGACAAGGTCGTCGATCGTGAAGGGGGCGCCCGCGGGAAGGCGGTCACGGAGCGCCTTGTGCGACGCTGCGACGACAAAGCCTTCGAGCAGGATTGCGGTTTCCGCCGGCGGCGGCGGATCGAGGTTGAGCGCGGCGATGAGCGCGCCGGTGTCGGCGGGCGGCGCGGCATCCTGGCCGGGCGCAGGCATCGCCGCCAGGCCGAAATGAAAGGTGCGCTCGGCGTCGGTCTGGCGCAGCGACAGCCGCACGCGCCTGAACCAGCATTCCGCGATCTCGGCGACAGGCTCGCCCGATGCGTCAAAGAAGGCGATCGTGCCGCGCGCCGAGCGCGTGCCGCGCCCGGTCACCCGAAGTCGGGCCTGGCCGGGCGAGCGGCCGAACGGCGCGAACAGGCGGACGCCGGTGAAGCGCCAGGGGAGCAGACTCAGTCCGGGCTGGCCTTCGATATCGGCGCTGAGCAGGGCCAGGAACGCCTGCAACCCGCCGTCGAGCAACGGCGGCGGCAGGAGAAAGCCGGTGGTCGCGGCGCTGGCCGCCGGGATGAACGAGGCGTGCGCGACGTCGGCGCTCAGAATGTCGACATGGGATATGACGCGGAACTGCGGCCCGTAATCGAGGCCCAGCGCGCGCGCCCGCGCGTAGATCGCCGCGGCGTCGATGCGCTCGGCCCCCGGTGCCGGCATCAGCGTCGGCGGGCGCACGGTGGTCGGGGGCGCGATGCGAGCGACGGCATGAAGGACCTGGGTTTCGTCCACAAGACGCGGCCGGCTGGTCATCGTGATCGCGCGCTCGGCGTCGACCCGCACCCGCAACGTCTGCGCATGATCGGCTTCGAGCGCCAGGGCCTGGCGAATCTCCAGTTCGTCGAGCGCCAGCGTCGCCGTTTCGGGCTGGGTCGCCCGCGCCACGGCGAGACCGATTTCGAGCGTCGCCGCCGCCGGCAAAACCGCGAGACCCTCGATGGCGTGATCGGCGAGCCAGGGTTCGCGCTCAAGATCGAGCAGCTGGGTCCACTCGCTGCGTTCGCTGCCGAAGCGGAAACCGAGGAGGCGGTGATCATGGGGCGGCGCCGGCAGCGGGATCGCTTCGGTTGTCGCCTGATACCAGTGACGCTCCCGCTGCCATGGGTAGCGCGGCAGGCCGGCGATATCGACCGGACCCGCATAGTTGGCACGGGCCGCCAGGTCGTAGCCGGCGACGTAGCATTGGGCCGCGATCTTGACGAACGGATCGCCGTCCGCCAGCGTGCGGGACAAAGTGCCGAGCACGCGTCCGCCGGCGTCGGCCGCCCGCAGCCCGTCGCGAAGATAGGATTGCAGGATCGGGTTGGGGCCGATTTCGATGAAAATCCGGGTGCCGCCGCCGATCAGATCATCGACCGCGTCGCGGAACAGCACCGGCCAGCGGATATTCTGCCACCAGTAGTCGGCGGTGAGTGCGGTGCCGGCGAGCTGTTTGCCGGTGACCGACGACGTGAACCGGTTGCCGCAATCGCGTGCTTCGACGGCGCCGAGCTCGGCCAGCAGATCCTCGCGGATAGCGTCGAGGATCGGCGAGTGAAACGCGTATTCGATGTCGAGCGGGGTGTAATGCCAGCCCTTGTTCCGGGCCGTCGCCTCCAAGCGCTTGAGTGCGGCGCGGCTGCCGGCAACGGTGACGCTGGAGCGGCTGTTGATCGCCCCGATTTCGAGCCCGCCGCCGGTCCTGACGAGCTCGGCGGCGGCCGTCTCAGGATCGAGCGACAATGCCGCCATGCCGCCTTGGCCGTGCGTGCGGTGTTGCTGATGACTGCGCACCACGACGATGCGGGCGGCCGTCTGCAACGACAACGCGCCTGCCGCCCATGCCGCCGCGATCTCCCCCACCGAGTGACCGATACAGGCGTCGGCTTCGATGCCGGCGGCGCGCAGCGCTCCGGTAATGCCGACCTGCACCCCGAACAATAAGGGCTGGGCGACGTCGGTGTGACGCAAGTAATCGGGATTGTCCTCGTTCAGGCGCTGCTCGACCGACCAGCCGAGGAGCGGCGTCAGCTGCCCATCCGCGGCGCGCAGCGCGGTGCGGAACGCCGCGCTGTAGTGGAGCGCGTCGCGCGCCATGCCCAGAAACTGGGCGCCGTTGCCGGCAAAAACAAATGCCACCTGTCCGGCCGGCACCGCGAGGCCCGAGGTGGCCTCCTTCGGCTGCTCGCCGGCGGCGGCAGCGGCGAGCGTCGCCGACAGCTCGGCGGCATCGGACCCGGCAACGTGAAGGCGATGGCGGTGATGATCGCGGCGCCGCGCCGCGGCGCGCAGCAAGGGCGCCACGTCCCGTGCCGGAGCGGCGGCGAGGCGTTGCGACCACCGGCGCGCCAGTTCCGCCAGCGCGGTCGCCGAGCGGGCCGACAGCAGCAGCGGCGGCAGCGGCTCCAAGGCCGCCGCCGCGGCCCTCGCCGCCTTCGGTGCGGAGGCCACGATGGCATGGGCATTGGTCCCGCCGAAGCCGAAGGAATTGACCCCGGCGATCAGTTGGGCCGGTCGCTTCGGCAGCGCGCGCTTTTCCGCGGCGACCTCGAGATTGAGCTCGGCGAAGGGAATGTTCGGGTTAGGCGTCCTGAAATGAAGCGATGCCGGCAATTCGCGGTGCTCGAGCGCCAGCACGGTCTTGATCAGTCCGGCCATGCCCGACGCCGTCTCGAGATGGCCGACATTGGTCTTGACCGAACCGATCGGCAGGGGCGACCGGCGCTGGCGCGCCAGGTTCTTGCCGAGCGCTGCGAGCTCGATCGGATCGCCCGCCTGCGTACCGGTGCCGTGGGCTTCGATGAAGGCCAGGCGATCGGCGTCGATGCCGGTTCTGACGTAGACCGACTGGAGCAGCGCCGCTTGCGACGCCTCGCTGGGCAGCGACATCCCCATCGTGTGCCCGTCGGAATTGACACCGGTGCCCAGTATCAGGCCGCGGATCGGATCGCCGTCCTCAAGCGCAACGCGCAGCGGCTTCAGAATGACGGCGCCGGCACCCTCGGCCCGCACATAGCCGTCGGCACTGGCGTCGAAGGCATGGCAGCGCCCGGTCGGCGACAGCATCGACGCCTGGCAAAAGCCGAGAAACGAGAACGGCGCCAGGAGCAGATTGACGCCGCCGACAATCGCCACCGGGGCGCGCCCGCGGCGCAACGCCTCGCACCCGAGGTCGAGCGCCACCAGCGACGACGAGCAGGCGGTGTCGACGGCAAAGCTCGGCCCGCGCAAGTCGAAGACATAAGAGACGCGGTTGGCGACGATGCTGTTGGTCATGCCGGTCATGAAGTAGGCGTCGGCGCTGGACGGATCGCCGAGACGCAGCGTGGCATAGTCCATGCTCGAGACGCCGACATAAACACCGGCGCCGCTGCCGGCGAGTTTCGCCGACGGAATGCCGGCATCCTCGAGCGCCTCCCACACGGTCTCGAGCACCAGCCGCTGCTGCGGGTCCATTTGGCGGATCTCGCGCGGCGAAATGCCGAAGAAGCCGGCATCGAAACGATCGACATCGTCGACAACGCCGGCCGCCCACGTGTAGCTCTTGCCCGGCTGGCCGCGGCGCGGATGGTAGTAGTAAGCCTTTGACCAGCGCTCGTCGGGAATTTCGGTCACGGCATCGCGCCCCGACGACAACAGATCCCAAAATTGCTGCGGGTTGTTCGCGCCCGGAAACCGACAAGCGACACCAACAATTGCGATCGCGTCAGCGTTCAAAAGTCTACCCCCGCTTTTCTTTGCCATCTCTGCCGCCGGTGCTCCGAACGCCGATATGGCACAATTTGCCGCTTGGCAATACCTTTCGCCGCTTGGCAATACCTAAGGGAAACCGATGAGACAACTCACAAGTGTGCCGCCGCGTATACAAAACTGTAACCTCGTCATCCCGCTAAAGCCATTGAATTATCTGGTCCTTTGCATCCGCGCTCCGATTTAGCCATCAAATCTAACCGCGACTAGCAAGAGTCGTTCCGCGCTAGCGGCGCTGTAGAAAGAGGACAGGCAGCAACTGTACTTCGATTCATAATCCCATGCGGTGATGTGACGAGGCTGCGGTTATCTCGGAATGGTGAGCCCGGCGGGATTCGAACCCACGACCTCCTGATTAAAAGTCAGATGCTCTACCGGCTGAGCTACGGGCCCGAAACGCAAGCGTGCACGCACCTTAGGCAGCGTCCGTCGCGGGGTCAACCGCGCGGTGCCCGAGGCGATTCGTCCCGGAGCCCGCCGCTCCTCAAATGATTGCGAGCCGCTCCCCGCGGATGAGGCCGGCGCTCTTCCCCGGGCAATACCATTTTGCCGGCCATGCATACGGGGTTCTTCGTCTCCCGGTCGCCGCGCCATTGCCCACGATAAATTGCCTCTTGAGAAGTGGGCAGATTCTGAGGCCTTTAAGGTATCTGAATTTTATCGCACGCCCCAGGAGATTGAGTCGTCATGCCCGGTCACGATCAGCACGCCAGCCCGAAAAGCGACATCGAGATCGCTCAAACCGCCAGGATGCGGCCCATCGTCGATGTCGCGCGCGACAAACTTGGCATCGATGCAGGCATGCTCGAACCCTATGGTCACTTCAAGGCGAAGGTCGCGCTCGACTATCTCAACGGGCTGAAGCGGCGGCCGGGAAGCAAACTGATCCTCGTCACGGCGATGACGCCGACGCCGGCAGGGGAGGGCAAGACCACGACCACCGTCGGCCTCGGCGACGCGCTCAACCGGCTGGGCAAACGCGCAGTGCTCTGCCTCCGGGAGCCCAGCATCGGCCCCTCCTTTGGCATGAAAGGCGGTGCCGCGGGAGGCGGCTACGCGCAGGTGGTGCCGATGGAGGACATCAACCTCCACTTCACCGGCGACTTCCACGCGATCGGCACGGCCAACAATCTCCTCGCCGCCATGATCGACAATCACATCTACTGGGGGAACGAGCTCGGGATCGACACAAGGCGCGTGACCTGGCGGCGCGGCATCGACATGAACGACCGCGCGCTGCGCCAGATCGTCACCTCGCTCGGGGGCGTTGCCAACGGTTTTCCGCGGGAGGCGGGCTTCGACATTGTCGTAGCGTCGGAGGTCATGGCGATCTTCTGCCTCGCCACCGGCCTCGACGATCTGAAGCGCCGCCTCGGCAATATCGTGATCGGTCAGACCCGCGACCGCAACCTGGTGCGCGCCAAGGACCTCAAAGCCGAGGGCGCCATGGCGGCGCTGTTGAAGGACGCCATTGCCCCCAATCTGGTGCAAACCCTCGAAGGCAGTCCGGCCTTCATCCATGGCGGGCCGTTCGCCAATATCGCCCATGGCTGCAACTCCGTGTCGGCGACCCTGGCGGGATTGAAGCTGGCCGACTATACCGTGACGGAATCCGGGTTCGGCGCCGATCTCGGCGCCGAGAAATTCATGGACATCAAGTGCCGGAAGGCCGGCATCTCCCCGGACGCGGCGGTGATCGTGGCGACGGTGCGGGCGCTCAAGATGCATGGCGGCGTCGCCAAGGAAAACCTCAAGGGGGAAAATCTCGAGGCGCTGCGGGCGGGCTTCAGCAATCTCGACCGGCATATCGGCAACATCAAAAAATTCGGCGTACCAGCGGTTGTATCCGTCAATCGCTTCTCGACCGATACCGAGGCAGAGCACGAGCTGGTCAAGCAGCTTTGCGCCGAACAGGGCGTTGAAGCCGTGATCGCCGATCACTGGGCGCGGGGCAGCGAAGGCTCGGAGCTGCTCGGCAAGACGGTGCTCAAAACCCTCGAAACCAAGCCGGCGAGCTTTAAGATGCTCTACCCCGACGACATGCCGCTGCTCGAGAAGATCAAGACCATCGCCACCCAGATTTACGGCGCCGCGGGTGTGGCACCGGAAGCAGGGGTCAATGCGCGGCTGAAGGAGTTCGAGGCGGCAGGCTTCGGCAACCTCCCGGTCTGCATTGCCAAGACGCAATACAGCTTCTCCACCAATCCGGACGCGAAAGGGGCGCCGAGCGGCCATACCGTTCCGGTGCGCGAAGTCCGATTGTCGGCGGGGGCGGAGTTCGTTGTCGCGATCTGCGGCGACATCATGACCATGCCGGGCCTGCCCAAGGTGCCGGCCGCGAACCATATCTCGGTCGCCGCGGACGGCAAGATCTCCGGCCTCTTCTGATGACGGATGTCGCGGCGTGGCGCCGGGAACGCCGCCGCGTGCTGATCGCCCGGCGCCAGCAACTCGATCCGGCGCTGCGCCGGGCCTGGAACGCGGCGCTCGACAGCAATTTGCGCGCGGTGCTGGCGCCGTGCCCACCGGCGACGATCGGCTTCTACTGGCCGTTCCGCGGCGAGTTCGACACCAGGCCGTTGATCGCCGACTTGCTGGCGGGCGGGTGGCGCGCGGCGTTGCCGGTGGTCGTCGGGAAGGAAGCCCCGCTCGCGTTTCGGCTCTGGGCTCCGGGCGCGGCGATGGTCGACGGCGTCTGGAACATTCCGGTGCCGCGGGACGGCGCCGCGGTCACGCCCGAGATCGTCCTCGGCCCGCTGGTCGGCTTCGACGAGGCCCGCTATCGGCTCGGCTATGGCGGCGGTTTTTTCGACCGCACCCTGGCGGCGCTCCAGCCGCCGCCGCTGGCGATCGGCATCGGTTATGAATTCTCGCGACTGGATACGATCTATCCGCAGGCCTTCGATCAGCGCTTCGACGTCATCGTGACCGAGGCGGCGGTGCGACGATCGCCGAGCGCCGCTTCTTCGACATGAATCCGCCAGCCCGTCAGCATCGCGTTCAACCCGGTAAAGACCAGCGCGATTGCCCAGCCGCCGAACGCCAGCGGCAGGACCGCGATCTCGCCGGCCACGACCAGATAGTTGGGATGGTGCAGCCAGCGGTAGGGCCCGCGTCGCACCAGCGGCGCTCCGGGCAGGACGATGACCCGCGTGGTCCAATGGCGGCCGAGACTGGCAATGACCCAGAGCCTCAGCGCTTGCAGTCCGGCATAGAGGCCCAGCCACGGCCATACCGGCGGGCTGCGCCAGGGCACGAAAATGAGCAGCGAGAGCAGCCAGGCCAGGTGCATCGCCACGATCAGCGGATAGTGATTTGCGCCGAATTCCGCGGCGCCGCGCGCCCGGAGCGCCCGGGTGTTGCGCGCGGCGTAGAGGAGTTCGCCGAGACGTTGCAGCGCCACCAGCGTCAGAACGATCCCCAGCCAGCTCATGCCGCTTCGAGCAGCTGAAAGCCGGCGGTGAAACCGGGGCCCATCGCGGTCAGCATCATGCGCCCGTGCGGCCGCTGGCGCATCACGCGCTCGAGCACGAAGAGCAGCGTCGCCGCGGACATATTGCCATAGTCCCGCAGCACCTCGCGCTCGACGGTCAGGGTGTTTTCGGCAATGCCGAAAGCGTCTTCGAGCGCCCCTAAGACCTTGGTACCGCCAGGATGACAGACAAATCGGTCGACATCCTTGAGGGCAAGCCGCGAGCGCGCCAGAAAAGCCGATGAGGCGTCGCGCATCTCGCGTTTCACCAGCGCCGGAATGTCACGCGAGAACACGGCCTTGAGCCCGTCCTCGCCGACGTCCCAGCCCATGATGCCGAGCGTGTCGGGAAACAGGTGCTCGCCGCCCGGGCCGAATACAGCACCACCACCCCTGCCGTCGCCGGTGAGGACGGCGGCCGCGGCACCATCGCCGAACAGCGCGGTTGCCACAATGTTGCTCTTGCTGGTGTCGTTGCGTCGGAACGACAAAGCGCACAGCTCGACCACCAGGTAGAGCACGCGCGCGCCCGGCATCGCCCGCGCCCAATCGGCGGCGCGCGCCAATCCCAGGACGCCGCCCGCGCAGCCGAGGCCGAAGATCGGCAGCCGCTTGACGTCAGGTCGGAAACCCATGCGATTGCTCAGGAGCGCATCGAGACTCGGCGTCGCGATACCGGTGGTCGAGACCGTGACCACGGCGTCTATGTCACGCGGCGTCATGCCGGCGCGATCGAGACAATCGCGCGCCGCCCGTTCGAGCAGCGACTGCGCATGTTCGAGATAAAGGGCGTTGCGTTCCGTCCAGCCGCGCGGATTCTCGTACCACTCGATCGGCACGCAGGAATACCGGCGCTCGATCGTCGAATTGGCGAACACGGGCATCATACGCTCGAGGTCGATCGTGCCGCGTTCGGCATAGATCAGGCGCGCGCGGCGCGTCACCTCTTCTTGGCCCAACGCATGGGGCGGCACCGCGGTGGCAATGGCGGCTAGGCAGGGCTGGCGTGACTGCACGATCACCTCGCAACATTAAGCGTGCCGGCGCCACAATAGTCGCGGTCGCCTTCACGTCTCATCACTTTTCCGCTGACACGGGATGCGGGTGCCCGGTGCCGGCGACGGAAGGGGCGGCGCCCGCTCGACAAAACCGGACAACTCGTGTGCTACCTATCCCGGACAACTCATTAGCTTACAACAACAGGCGCGGCGGGCAGTTGCCTCGGTTCCTAAACCCCCATATAAGAATCGCGCTAAATTTGAGCGGCGAAGGCGGGACCGGGATGGCGAAAATCGTTTTGGGCATTGCAACCTCGCATGGGCCGCTGCTGTCGACGCCGCCCGATATGTGGCATCTGCGCGCCGCCGATGATCGCAAGACGAGCCATCCCTTTCGCGGGGGCACCTACAGTTTCGACGAGCTGGTGACGAAACGCGCCGGCGAGGACCTGGCCGCGAAGACCTCGCTCGAGGAGCGCCGCCGGCGCCATGCCGCCTGTCAGGCCGCAATTGCGACGCTGGCCAGGAAATGGGACGAGGTGAAGCCGGATGTCGCGGTGATCTTCGGCAACGATCAGATGGAGATCTTTACCGATCAGAACATTCCAACCTTCCTCGTCTATTACGGCGAGACGATCGAGAACGCGCCGTTCCCGGAGCAACAGCGCAAGCGTCTGCCGCCCGGCATTCAGATCGCCGAGCCCAGCCACCATCCCGATACCCCGCAGGTCTATCCCGGTCTTCCCGATCTCGGCCTCCATATCATCAACGAATTGATGGCGAACGATTTCGACGTTGCCACCGCGAAGCACCTTCCGAGCCGCGACAACCACACCTCGATCCCGCATGCCTTCGGCTTCGTCTACCGCAAGATCATGAACGACCGCGTCGTGCCCAATGTGCCGGTGTTCCTCAACACGTTTTACCCGCCGAACCAGCCCGCGACGCGCCGCTGTCTCGCGATGGGCAAGATCGTTGCCCGGGCGATCGAACGCTGGGCGTCCGACGCACGCGTCGCCGTGTTTGCGTCGGGGGGCCTCTCCCATTTCGTGGTCGATGAGGCGCTCGACATGGCGTTGCTCGAGGGCATGAGGAACAACGACGAGGAGGCGTTGATCAACATTCCGGCGGACCGCTTCCGCTCCGGTTCCTCGGAGATGAAGAACTGGATTCCGGTCGCGGGCATCATGATGAACCGCGGCCTGAAAATGAATCTGGTCGACTATGTTCCGTGCTACCGGTCCGAGGCCGGCACCGGCAATGCGATGGCGTTCGTCTACTGGGAGTAGCCTTGGAAGGAGGTTCTTGATGCCCGCAACGGTGCGCACCGAATCCGGCCTGGTTTCGGGCAGCGGCAGCGACGTCGTATCCTATAAGGGAATTCCGTTCGCGGCGCCGCCCGTCGGGGCGCTGCGGTGGAAGCCGCCGCAGAAGGCCCCATCCTGGAGCGGCACACGCGTTTGCACCGCGTTCGGCGACGATCCGTTGCAAATGCCGCGCAATGAAGGCCGGGGGCCGCGCTACAGCGAGGATTGCCTGACGCTCAATATCTGGACACCGGGCGGCGACAAGCGGCCGGTCATGGTCTGGTTCTTTGGCGGCGGCTTCATGGTCGGATCGAGCTCCTTTCCCATGTATGACGGCGAAGCGCTGGCGAAGAAGGGCGTCGTGGTCGTCACCGTCAACTACCGGCTCGGCATTTTCGGGTTCATGGCCCATCCGGCGCTGACAGCTGAGTCACCCAATCGGTCCTCGGGGAATTACGGCTTTCTCGACCAGGTGGCGGCGCTGAGATGGGTGCGCGAGAACATCCAAGGCTTCGGCGGGGATCCCGGCAACGTCACCATCTTCGGCGAGAGTGCCGGCGCGGTGTCGGTGGCGGCACACATGATCTCGCCCCTCGCCAAGGGCCTGTTCCATCGCGCCATCCTGCAAAGTCCCGCGATCCTGCGGAAGCTCTACACCCTCGATGCGGCAGAGCGGGCCGCCGTTTCGGTGGTCGGCGACGACATCGCAGGCTTGCGCGCGGCGCCGGCCGAGGAATTGCTGCCCAGGACCGCGCAGATCGGCGGTCCGCCGGGACGGCTGACGGCGCCGCAACCGATCCGCATGCTGGTGGACGGCTGGGCATTCCCCGAGGACGAGCGCGCCGCGTTTCTCGCCGGTCGTTTCGCCAAGGTGCCGATCCTGATCGGCGGCGTCGAGGCGGAGGGACCGTTTTTCGTCCGCAACATGCCGGTCAAGACGCATGCCGACTATGTCGCGTTCATCGAGGGCGGTTTCGGTCCATTCGCCGCGGAAGCCCGTGGCCTCTATCCGGCGCGAGACGATGGCGAAGCGGTGGCGGCGGTTGCGGCGTGCTTCGGCGATTCCCTGTTCAACTACGGTGTCCGTGGTCTCGCCCGGCTCAATGCCGGAGCCGGGCAGCGAACTTACCGCTATCTCTTCAGCCGGCGGCGCGGCGACAAGGCAACGCCGCCGAGCCATGTCGAAGAGATTCCTTACATGTTTGGCACGCTCGACGCGCCCTTCTTCGGCGGCAACCCGCCGACCGACGCCAAGGACCGGGCGCTGGCGGAGGCGATGATGGGGGCCTGGACCCGTTTCGCCGCGGCGGGCGATCCCAATGGCGGCGGCCTCGATTGGCCGGTCTACGAACCGAGCCGCGACAATTACCTCGTGTTCGGCGAAGCCATCGGCCACGGCGCCCAATGGCGCACCAGGGAGCTGGATTTCTTCGAACGGGTATTTGCCGCGGCGTAACATTGCAGGGGGGACGCCTCCGGACATGATATCGGCCGACCAATTTCGATTGGGCATGCGCCGCCTGCCGGCGGCCGTGACCCTGGTGACATGCCGCCATGAGGGTCACTATTTCGGCCTTACCGCGACCGCGGTCACGTCACTGTCGGCGACGCCCCCGGCGCTCCTGACGTGCGTCAATCGTGAAGCCTCGGCGCATCGGGTCATGCTGGAGTCGAAGGCCTTCGCCATCAATGTCCTGCCCCACGACAAGATCGCGCTCGCGCGCCTGTTCGCGTCGCGCCACCCCGAAGACCGCGACAATCGCTTTGCCACGGAGGAGTGGCGCGAGCTGACGACCGGTGCGCCGGTGCTGAGCGACGCGATCGTCGCCTTCGATTGCACGCTCGACCAGGCCATCGTTTACGCCAGCCACTCGATTCTGATTGGTCAGGTCCAGGACATCCGCATCGGCGACATCCACAAGCATCTGATGTATCTCGAAGGCGAATTCGCCAATCTTGCCGTCGGCGGAGAGCCGAAGCCGCTCTAAGAAAATCCGGGGCCGGCGTCGCGCAACGACGGCCCGCCGTCCTCGTGCCTATCCGGAGCGCAGGTAAGCCGCGGCCTGGTCTCGCTGGAACAGGTAGAGGAGGGTGCGCAGCGCCAGGCCGCGCTCGCTTTTCAATTCGGGGTCGCGCTCGAGGGCGCGCCGCGCGTCGTCGCGTGCCACCGCTATGAGCTCGGCATGGGCGGCGAGATCGACCAGCCGCATCTCGGGAATGCCGCTCTGCTTCGTCCCCAGCATTTCGCCGGCACCGCGCAGCCGCAAATCCTCGTCGGCGATGCGGAACCCGTCGTCCGTCTCCCGCAGGATGGCAAGCCGGGCCTTTGCCGTTTCAGAGAGCGGCGTGGCATAAAGCAGGAGACAACTTGCGGACTTGCTGCCGCGCCCGATGCGCCCCCGCAGCTGGTGAAGCTGAGCGAGGCCGAACCGCTCGGCATGCTCCACCACCATCACCGTGGCAGCGGGGACGTCGACGCCCACCTCGATCACCGTGGTCGCGACCAGCAGATTGATCGGGCCGCGGGCAAAGCCCCCAATGACACGGTCGCGCTCGGCGCCCTTGACGCGACCGTGCACCATTCCGACCTGCTCGCCAAAGAGGTCCCTCAGGCTTGAGAACCGTTCCTCTGCAGCGGCCAGGTCGATCTGTTCCGATTCCTCGACCAGCGGGCAGATCCAGTAGATCTTGGCGCCGGCGCCGATCGCACGCCGTACCGCTTCGACGACCTCGCCGAGGCGCGACAAGGGAATGGTGCGCGTCACCACGGCCTGGCGCCCCGGCGGCTTTTCGGCAAGGCGCGATGAATCGAGATCGCCGTAGCTGGTGAGCATCAGGGAGCGGGGGATCGGCGTCGCCGTCATCGCCAGAATGTCCACGCCCTTGCCTTTGTTGGAGAGCGCGACGCGCTGCTCGACGCCGAAGCGGTGCTGCTCGTCGATGACCGCGAGCATCAGGTCGCGGAAGACGACATGCTCGGCAAAAAGCGCATGCGTGCCGACCACGATGCCGACATCGCCGGAGGCGAGCCGCAGCAATATGTCCTCGCGCGCACGGCCCTTCTCGCGACCGGTCAGCAGCGCGATCGCCACCCCCGCCGGCTCGGCCAGCGATGCCAGCGTCGCATAATGCTGCCGCGCCAGGATCTCGGTCGGTGCCATCAAGGCCGCCTGTCCCCCGGCCTCGACGGCATCGAGCATCGCCATCAGCGCCACCACGGTCTTGCCGCTGCCGACATCGCCTTGGAGGAGCCGCAGCATGCGGTGGGGCGACGCCATGTCGCCCGCGATCTCGGCGATCGCCTGGCGCTGCGAATTGGTAAGCGAGAAGGTCAGGGACTTCATGACCTTGCTGCGCAAGTCCCCGGGTACCCTGATGACCCTTCCGGGCAGTCGCCTCGTGTGGGCCCGCAGCAGCAGGATCGCGATCTGATCGGCGAACAGCTCGTCATAGGCGAGACGCTGACGCGGCAGCGCGGTCGGCAGAATATCGGCCTCGCCCTGCGGCGCGTGCACGGCGCGCAGCGCCTCCTGCCAATCGGGCCACTGCCGCCGCGCTTTCAGCGTAGGGTCGATCCATTCGCCGATCTCGGGCGTGCGCGCGAGCGCCGCCGCAACGCCCTTCTGCACGGTGCGCAACGGCAGGCCGGCCGTCAGTCGATAGACCGGCTCGATTTGCGGCAGTCTTTCGCGGGCTTCCGGCGCCACGATGTGATCGGGATGGGTGATCCGGATCTCGCCGCCGAAGCGCTCGATCCGGCCGCTGACGACGCGTGTCGCGCGCACCGGCAGCAGGCGCGCCAGGTAGTCGCCCTTCGCATGGAAGTAGACGAGATAAAGGACGCCGCTCTTGTCGCGGCACCTTATCCGGTACGGCCGTCGCGGGTGGCCTGGCGGCAGATGCGCCTCCACCATCACCGTCAGCGTTGCGATGCGGCCCTCGGGCGCGTCA
>Ga0123356_10003633_pt1 | contig 16092 bp, 15 predicted proteins | sample TergutEmb28metaG_2_FD_92546 | JGI IMG/M metagenome (GOLD analysis project Ga0123356, IMG submission 92546) | Embiratermes neotenicus P3 segment gut microbial communities from Petit-Saut dam, French Guiana - Emb289 P3 | ecosystem: Host-associated > Arthropoda: Insects > Digestive system > Gut ...
ATTCCGATCGACTCCAGGTACGGCGACGGAAAGCGAGGCCGCCGAGACGGGCAAGCGTGATTCAGGCGACCTCGACGATCTCGCTCGTCTGCATGACCGGCGCGATGTTGGTGTAGTTGGCCACGTCGGCGATCACCTCGCCGGTCGCCTCGGCACCCAACGCCGCCTGGAGAGCATCGGCCGACTCGAACTCGAAGTGCACGGCGGCGACATACGGACCGTCGACGCCCGTGTCGATCTCCGCCTTGGTGAGTCCCCAGGTCCGCATGGCGAGCGGGACATGATGGTCCCGGTAGTACTCGTGGTCGAACGTGGCTCCCTCGGACGAGGGATAGAACACGGAAAATCGGATCACCTGGCGCTCCTTGTCTCTGGAGTGGGACAGTCTGCCAAGAGCATGCCCTGTCCGCTTGTCCTTTGAACCTCGCCGCGCCGACTTTCTGAAGGTGGAAGATCCAGCTGCCGCAGGGGGAGCTGAACGGTCCGGCCACTGACGAGGGCGGCAGGACCGTTCCTTCCCGTGGCTTCAGTCTCCCGTAGAGGGGTCGATGACCGTCGAGACCAGCGAAACGCTGTCGCAGGGGAAGCTGCCGCAGCGTGCGTGCTCGAAGATGACGTCCGGGTCTGGTGCGACGTAGACGCAGTAGATCTTGTCCTCGGTCACATAACTCTGGAGCCACTTGATCTCGGGGCCCAGACTCGCGATGACCTTGTTGGACTTCTCGCTGATGTCGTGAAGTTCCTGGGCCGTCAACTTGCCTGCACCTGGGAGCTCTCGCTCGATCACGTACTTCGGCATGCGCACAACCTCCAGCCTGATAGCATACTGAGAGTATCTCTCTCACATACGATTGGTACGTCATTATGCATACCAAGGGTACGGATGTCAAGGGGCGACGGGACCGCCGCGTCGCGCAAGGGGACGCGACCAGGGCATCTCTGGTCAAGGCCGCCCGGGAGCTCTTCGGCGAAAAGGGGTACGTGGACACCTCCATCGACGAGATCGTCGCCCGCGCCGGCGTCACGAAGGGCGCCGTGTACCACCACTTTGACGGCAAGGAGGGCTTGTTCCGGGCGGTCTTCGAGCAAGTCCACACCGAGGTCACGGACCAGGCGGCGGCCGAGTTCCTCGGGCCCGACTCGTGGACCGCGCTCCTCGACGGCTGCGCGCTGTGGATTGACGCGCACCTCGATCCCGCCGTACGCACCATCGCCCTGCAGGACGCCCGCGCCGTCCTGGGTTGGGACGAAGTACGGGGAATCGAGAACCGCTTCGGCGCCGTCGCACTCCGTGGGGCATTGCGCAAGGCGATGCACGCCGGCGTGTTGGAGCAACGGCCCCTCCGTCCGTTGGCACTGCTGCTGATGGGTGCGCTGGGTGAGGGATGCCTCTACATCGCCGAGTCCAATGATCCCGCCGACGCGCGCAGCGATGTTCTGGCGTTGATCACCGACATGCTCACCGCGTTCCGCATCTCAGCGGAACCGTCGAAGGCCGGACAAAAACGTCCGGCCGCTCTCGCGACTCAGGAGTAGCGCGCCGCCCTGGTCCCCGGCGGATGGAATTCGCCCGGGACGGCGTCGGGGTTCTCGACGCAACACTCGCACTCCTGGCCGTCGGGGTCGCGGAAGAACAGGCTCAACATCGGGCCGAAGTCGGTGACGAAGTCGTCCGCCGCCCCCCGCTCCATCAGCCGCTTGCGGATCGTCTCGAACGAGTCGAGCGATTCCGCCTGTAGGGCCAGATGGTCGAGCCGGCCGCGGCCGAACATCGGCGTCTGGCGGTCGGCCTCGGTGTTCCCCTCAATCTGGAAGACGTTGAGCTCGGCCCAGTCGCCGATCTTGATGATGGACATCCGTGCCTTGCCGCCGGGGGGACCTTCGGGGCCGTCCCGCAGGATCTCGGCGTCGAAGACCTCTTTGTAGAAGTCGTTCAGGCGGGTCGCGTCGTTCGTGAGCAAGCCGACGTGGTTCAGTCCCTTCAGCAGCATGGTGCTCCCTCCTTGGACGATCGAGCCGGTCTTTGGACCCGGCATGGTTCAGGCTATGACTTCGACACAAGAGCCGGTTCAGCGGAAGTCCCGGCTCGCCGGCACGGCCGTCCCCACGAAGAGCGCCTCGACCCGCTCGGCGTCGAAGCTCACTGCACCCTGTCCCTTGCGCACGCGGCCGCGGATCAACAAGACCGGCGTGTGCCGGGCTATGTGCTTCCAGCGTGCCCACGCGCCCCGTGAGAACACCACGTTCACGTGCCCGGTCTCGTCCTCCAGGTTGAGGAACACTGCGCCGCGCGCCGTCTCGGGATGCTGGCGGTGCGTCACCACGCCGGCCACCACCGCCCGGTCCCCGTCCCCGAACGACGACGACTCCAGAGCCTCCGCCGTCGTCACGCTCATCGCCTCGAGCCGCTCCCGGGCCAGGTGCATCGCCGTTCGCTCGGGTGCCAACCCCAGCGCCCACAGGTCGTCGGCGACGGAGTCGTACAAGCTCGGCTCGGGCAACGGCGGGGCCTCGGCGCCCACCACCACGCCGGGCAGCCGGTCCGGCGTCCCCATAGCCGCCGCCCCCGCCCCCCACAGCAAACGACGCCGCTGAGCGGTCACCGATCCGGGCACGTCCTCGCCCACGGGGTCCAACGCCCCCGCCGCCGCCAGCGTCTCGAGCTGGGCCTGCGTCACGCCGGCACGGCGCACCAGGTCCTCGCTCCCCTCCCAGGGCCGCTCCCGCCGCCCCGCCACAATCTGTTCGGCGGTCGCCTCCCCCACCCCGCGCACCGACCCCAGACCCAACAGCAGAACCGGATCCGACCGTACCCCCTCGAGACACGCCCCCACCTCCGAGCGGTTCACGTGCGGCCGGCGCACCCGCACCCCGTGACGCCGCGCGTCCGCCACCAGTGATTGGGGCGACCAGAAGCCCATCGGCTGCGAGTTCAACAGCCCCGCGGTGAACGCAGCGGGGTAGTGCAGCTTCAACCAGGCCGACGAGTACACGAGATACGCGAACGACACCGAGTGCGACTCGGGGAACCCGAAGTTGGCAAAGGCCGCCAACGCGTCGAAGACCTGGTCGGCCACCGTGCCCGTCACACCCCGCTCCTCCATGCCCTCGTACAAACGGGCGCGCATCTTCTCCATGCGCGCCGCCGAGCGCTTGGCCGCCATGGCTTGGCGCAGTTCGTCCGCGTCGGCCGCGCTGAAGCCGGCGATGGCGACCGCCATCTCCATCAGCTGCTCCTGGAACAAGGGCACCCCGAGCGTCCGTTCGAGAATCGGCTCGAGCAAGGGATGCAGGTAAGTCACCGGCTCCTCACCACGCCGGCGCCGGATGTAGGGATTGACCGCGTGCCCCTGGATCGGCCCCGGTCGGATCAAAGCCACTTCGATCGCGATGTCGTAGAACGTGCGCGGCCGCACCCGTGGCAGCGTCCCCATCTGCGCCCGGCTCTCCACCTGGAAGACCCCGACCGTGTCGGCCGCGGACAACAGGTCGTAGACCTCGTCCTCCTGGGGCAGCTGGGCCAGGTCGACCTCGACCCCGTAGAAGTCGTGCACGAGGTCGACCATGCGGTGCAGCGCTTCGAGCATGCCGAGACCCAGCAGGTCGAACTTCACCAGCCCGATGGCGGCGCAGTCGTCCTTGTCCCACTGCAGCACGGAGCGGCCCTCCATGCGTCCCCACTCGACGGGGCACACCTCGACGACCGGCCTGTCGCATAGCACCATGCCGCAGGAGTGGATGCCGAGATGGCGCGGCCGGTCCAGCACCTCGACCGCCAGCTCGGCCACCAAGGCCGGGACCCCATCGGGCCCACCCCCACCACCGGCCATACCCGTCCCACCCGTGGACGTCTCGTGCACCGCCGCCGCAGAGGACGGTCCCCGCCCGTGCCCCGCGTCGATCCCGGCCGACCACGCGTCCACCTGTTCTTGTGAAAATCCGAACGCCTTGCCCACGTCGCGCACGGCCGAGCGGGGACGGTAGGTGATGACGTTGGCCACCTGCGCGGCGTGACGGCGGCCGTAGCGCTCGTACACGTACTGGATCACCTCTTCGCGACGCTCCGACTCGATGTCCACGTCGATGTCCGGCGGCCCGTCCCGCGCCGGCGACAAGAACCGTTCGAACAGGAGGCCGAGGTCGACCGAGTCGACGTTGGTGACACCGAGCGCGTAACAGACGGCGGAGTTCGCCGCCGAGCCCCGGCCCTGGCAGTAGATGTTCAGCTCCCGGCACACCCGGGCGATGTCCCACACGATGAGGAAGTAGCCCGCGAAGCCGAGCGTGCCGATCACGTCGAGCTCGTGCTCGATCTGCTTCCACGCCCCCGGCACGCGCTCGCACCCCGGCAGCCCGTAACGCGCCCGGGCGCCCTCGTGCACGAGGTGGCGCAGGTAGCCCTGCTCGGTCATGCCGTCGGGGACGGGGAAGTCGGGCAGCCGCGGCGCCACGAGGCGGAGGTCGAACGCGCAGGCGCGCCCGAGCTCCGCGGCCCGTTCGACGACGCCGGGCCAGCGGGCGAAGCGACGGCTCTGCTCGCCGGCGGAGCGCAGGCAGGCCACCGGGGCCGGGGGCAGCCAGCCCTCGAGCTCGGCCAGGGGGCGGCGCGCCCGCACGGCGGCGAGCGTGGTGGCGAGGCGAAACCCAGCCGGCGTCGCATAGTGCACGTTGTTGGTGGCGACCGCGTCGACGCCCCACTCGACGGCCAGGCGCGCCAGCGCGTCGTTACGCGCGGCGTCGATCGGATCGCCGTGGTCCCACAGCTCAAGGGCGACGTTGGCGCGCCCGAAGGCGTCGATGAGGCGTCTGACTTCCTTGGCGGCCGCGCTGGGCCCGGCTTCCATCAGCGCGGCGGGGACCGCCCCTTTCCGACAACCACTGAGCACCAGCCAGTGGCCGCCCGCGGCACGGGCCAAGGCGTCGAGAGTGAAAACCGGCTTCCCCTTCTCGCCTCCCTCGAGGTGCGCGTCGGCCAGCACGGTGGACAGCCGGGCATAGCCGTCGGGGTCGCGGGCGAGGACGACAAGGTGCGCGCCGGTGGGGTCGGGCTCGCCCGTGCGCAGGCCGGCGGGCGCGAGCGTGACCTCGGTACCGAAGACCGTCGGCAGCCCGCACGCCCGCGCCGCCTCGGCGAAGCGCACCACGCCGTAGAAGCCGTGGTGGTCGGTCAGCGCGAGTGCGGCCAGCCCGAGCCGGTGCGCCTCGGCCACCAGCTCCTCGGGATCGCTGCTCCCGTCGAGGAAGCTGAACCCCGAGTGCGCGTGCAGCTCGGCGTACTCGTGCTCAGTCATAGAGCGCCTCCACCCACCACCGCCCGCGCTCGGAGCAGAGCAGCCGCGCCACGCCGTCGGTGGTCACGACCTGGAGGCGGGCCCGGCGGCGGCGGACGGACCACCAGCGCTCGGTGACCGGCCAAGGCCCCGCCCAGGCCGCGACCTTCTCCCAGGGCCCGCCGTCGACCGACAGCCGGTCGATCGGCGCGGTCAGGAGCCCGCGCCCGCTCACCACCATGGCGTTGTCCTCGGCGTCCACCAGCTCGGCGCGCCGGGGCACCGCCAATACGTCGGTCGGCGCGGGCGGCGGCAGCCGGCCCGGCCATGGGGCGCCGGGCGCCGGCCCGCCCGGGCTCGCGGTGCTGTCGGGGTCGGGGCTGCCCCAAGGCACCAACACCGACTGGCCGGCGGGGTCGCGCCCGCCCCGGAGACGACCGATCAGCACCGCCTCGATCCCCAGGCGCTCCTGCACTGCCACGATGGAGCGGGCGGCGCGCGCGTCGGCCTCCGACGCGCCGCCGAAGAAGCCGGGCTGCGAGGGCGGAGGCGGCGCGCCGGGCGGGCGGTCGGGGTCCTCGCCGCGTGCGATGCGCAGCCGGCGCGCGATGGCGCGGTCGCGCAGCCCGGCCAGCTCGCCGATCTCGCCACGCGCCACCGCGTGGCAGGCCGCCGCGTCCGCGCCGAAGCGGTCCGAGACGCTCGCCGCCGGCAGCGCGGCGAACTGTCCCAGCGTGGTGACCCCGAGGCGCTGCAAGGTGACCGCCAGGTCGGGGCGCGCCAGCGTGGCCACCGAGCTCGGAGCGAGGAAGTCGGCCGTGCCCCCCGGCGGGACGATCAGCTCCGAGCGGGCCGCCAGCAGCGCGGCGAAGAGCCCGTCGGCAATGCCGATCCTGGCCTCCTCACCGACTTTGTCGGGGTTGTCGAGGTCGTCGACATTGTCGACCTTGTCGAGTGCGCCGATGACGGCGGCCAGGCGCGCCACGACCGCCTCCTCACCGCCGAAGAACCGGGCCGGGCCGCGGGCGGGCAGCGCGCCGACGCCGAGCCGGATCGGGTGCACCCACGGGCAGAGCTCGCCTGCCCGCGCCAGGACGCGGGCGAAGCGACGGGCTTCCTCACCCCGCGGTCCCTCATCGAGGAGACCGGGGCACCAGATGACGACCAACCGTTCCACTGCGTTCCACCGCTTTCTGCTTCTGCTTCTGGTTCTGCTTCTGCTTCATGCCGCGCCGTCCGGCGGCGACTCCGCCGCCGCCACCGCGCCCGAGCCGGCGGGCAGCCACAACGAGCACTCGCTCACGCGGCCGGCGGCGCGGCGCCCGCTCACGCGCACCTCGGCCCGGCGGCCGCGCAGGTACCCGTGGCCGCGACCGACGCCCTCCCACTCGACCGCTCCCACGGCGAGGGCGAGGTCACCGCCTTCGGGCCAGCTCCCCGCCCCCTCGAGCAACACGACCAGCGCGGCCTGACGGTCGCGGGCGCGTGCGGTGAGGTGACGGGCCGCGGTGAGGCGCGCCCGGCCGGGCGGGCGGACGAGGACGGCGTCGACGCCGGAGAGAAGGTCACCGGCCGCCTCGGCCCAGCCGATGCCGGGGTGGGGTACGAAGACGACCCGGCGCAGATCGAGACCGAGGCCGGCCGCCGCGAGCACGCCGGGGTCGGGCAGGCCCACGGCGGCACACCAGCTCCCCGCGGACGATGCCGCGCCGAGGAGAGCGAGCGCCAGGGTTGTCGCGCCGTGGCCAGGCGGCCCGGACACGACGGTCGTCGTGCCGCGGCGCAGCGAGCCGTTGGGGAAGAGCGGGGCGAGCGGCGCGGGCACCGGCAGGGTCCGCCCGGCGACCGGCGTCGTGGGCCGGACCCGGTCGGCCAGCCCGTCGGGGAGCTCCCGGGGCGCCCGGGGGGGCTGGGGGTCCCGGCGAGGGGTGAGCGGATCGGGGGATGGCGCTGCCCCGGTGGAGGAAAAAGCGAACATATGTTCGTACTGTACCGAGGCGCGGCGCCGGCTGCTCGGGGTGGCGAAGCCGCAGGTCAGGGGACGTCACGTGCGGATCGGGCGCGGTGGGTCACAATGCTGCGGCCATGTGCGGACGCTTCGCCCTCTACACCCCGCCGGCGCGGATCGCCCGCTACTTCGAGGCCACCCTGGCCGAGGGTGAGGACTCCGGGCACCAGCCCAGCTGGAACGTCGCCCCCACCGACGAGGTCCTCGGCGTGCGGGACCGTCCGCAGAAGGACGGGGGCGACCCGGTGCGGACGCTCATGACCTTCCGGTGGGGGCTCATCCCGTGGTGGTCAAAGGACTCCAAGGGAGGCAGCCGGCTCATCAACGCGAGGAGCGAGACGGTGGCGACGCGCGCGTCGTTCCGCGAGGCGTTCAAGGAGCGCCGCATCATCGTGCCGGCGGACGGCTTCTTCGAGTGGCGCCGGCTGAAGACCGGGGGCAAGCAGCCCAACTACTTCACGCGTGCCGACGGCGCACCGATGGCGTTCGCCGGACTGGCCGAGCGCTGGCGCGACAAGACGGCGCCCGAGGACGCGCCGCCGATCAGGAGCTGCACCATCATCACGGCGCCGGGGGGCGCCGACATGCAAGGCATCCACGACCGCATGCCGGTCATCCTCGACCCGTCGACGTTCGATCTGTGGCTCGACCCGGCCAACGAGGACGTCGAGGAGCTCAAGGCGCTGTTGCGCCCGCCGCCGGCGGGCACGGTGGTGCACCATCAGGTGGGACAACGCGTGGGGAACGTCAAGAACAACGACGCGTCGCTGATCGAGACCGTGTGAGCCCGAGCCGCTTCGACCGGCGGACGCTGTTGCGCGTTGCGCTGGCCACCGGTGGAGCGGCGGTACTCGCGGCGGCGGAACGGGGTGACACCGCCAGGGCGGGGGCGGCGCTGACCAGGGCGGCGGCCTCGACAAAGGCGGCCGGGTCGGATCTGGGCGCAGTGGAACACGTCGTCTTCTTGATGCAGGAGAACCGCTCGTTCGACCACTACTACGGGACATACCGGGGGGTGCGCGGGTTCGACGACCACCCGGCGGGCGACCTCGGCGTGTTCGCGCAGCGCTGGCCGGGCGGGCGGGACCGCACGCTGCTGCCGTTCCACCTGGATTCGAAGAGCGGGGCCGGCGAGTGCACGACGGATCTCGACCACAGTTGGCGGGGCGAGCATCTGAGCCGGGGGCCGGGCGACAACAGCGCCTTCGTCGCGACCCACGTGCAGCCGGAGTTCGAGGGACCCGAACAGGGTGTGCTGACGATGGGGTACTACGGGCGCAGCGACCTTCCCTTCTATTACGCGCTGGCTGACGCGTTCACGATCTGCGACAACTATCACTGCTCGGTGCTCGGGCCGACGCACCCGAACCGCCTGATGTCGCTCTCGGGCACGATCGACCCGGACGGGCGTGCGGGCGGGCCGGTGCTCGTGACCGACTCGTCGCCCGATGCCGTGTACAGCGTGCACTGGGACACCATGCCCGAGGTCCTCGAGGACGCAGGGGTGAGCTGGAAGGTGTACTCGCCCAAAGGGACTCTCTACGAGCAGCCGTTCGTCGAGCAGCACGGGATGGGGACGACGGACGGCATCCTGCCGTACTTCGCGCAGTACCGGAACCCGTCGTCGGCCCTGTACCAGAGGGCGTTCGTTCCGACGTACCCCGACGAGTTCGTGGCGGACATCGCGTCGGGGTCGCTGCCGACGGTGTCGTGGCTGCTGCCGCCGGCAGGCTACGACGAGCATCCGTCGTCACCGCCGGCACTCGGCGAGTACTTCACCAGCCAGGTGCTGTCCGCACTGGTGTCGAATCCGTCGGTGTGGTCCAAGACCGTGCTGTTCCACATGTACGACGAGAACGACGGCTTCTTCGACCATGTGCCGCCGCCGGTGGCGCCGGCCGGGACGGCGGGCGAGCATCTCGCTGCGACGTCGCTGCCGGCCGACGCGCACGGCGTGCGCGGCCCGGTCGGGTTGGGGTTCCGGGTGCCCCTCCTGGTGATCTCGCCCTTCGCCCGGGGCGGCCACGTGGCCTCGCAGGTCTTCGACCACACCTCCCAGCTGCGCTTCTTGGAAACCCGCTTCGGGGTGCGGGCGCCCAACATCTCGGCCTGGCGCCGCCGGACGGTGGGCGACCTCACCTCCGCGCTGCACGGCGGGGGCGACACGTCGGTGCCGGCGCTTCCCAGCACCGCCGGCGACCAGATGGCCGACATGGCGGCGCTCGGCTGCACGAATGCCGCGATCTACAACGTGGCGACGGACCTCCCCGCATACCCCGTGCCGGTGCACCAGTCGATGCCGCGCCAAGAGGTCCGGTAGCGGTCGCCTCCGGTGAGAGCGATGCGGCGGCGCGCGTGGGTGCTGGCGGGTGCCGCGCTGCTCGTGGCGGGGTTGGCCTCCTCGCCGGGCGCCGGGGCGGCGACGGCGTCGGCGGCGTCGGCCTCGGGAAGCCACGACGGCCTCACCCGCCCGCTGGTCGGCGCGTACTACTACATGTGGAACCCGGAGAACCTGATCGCCGGCGGGTCGCTGCGCCAGCAGCTGGTCCCGCCCCAGAGGCCGCCCTTCGGGCTCATCGATTCGAACCAGACGTCCACGGCCACCCGCGACATCGCGAACGCACACAAGGCCGGCATCGATTTCTTCGCCATCGACTGGTGGCCCTACGACCCCGCCTTCTCGGGGCGCAACTACCTCACCGCCGACGCCGCCATGAAACAGTTCCTCGCCGCGCCGGACCTGCACGAGATGAAGTTCGCGATGTTCTACGAGACCTGGAACCTCGGTTTCGACGCCGGCCGCGAGTCGACACCCGTCTCCGAGCAGGCGGAGATGCACTTCGACTCGGACATGCTGGCGCTGGCAAAGGCCTACTTCTCCAATCCGTCGTACCTGCACATCGAGGGGCGGCCGGTCGTCTATCTGTATCTGACCCGGACGCTCACCGGCGACGTCGCGGGGATGATCGGCGGGGCCCGGACGTATCTCGAGCAACACGGGTACGCCGACCCGTTCTTCATCGGCGACGAGGTGTACTGGCGGGTGACGCCACAGATCCAGATGCCGAATACGCCGGTGTTCACGGGGCAGCCGCAGGTGAGCCGGATCGAGCAGTTCGACGCCGTGACCGCGTACACGCTGTACTACGGCGACCCGCAGCAGGCGAACGGGCCGGCGAGCGACTCGACGGGCTATCCGGGGACGACGCACATCGCGGCGGACCAGCGGTCCCTGTTGACCCTCTACCGCAACGCGACCGGGAACAAGGTGCCGGTCCTCCCCGTCGTGCAGCCCGGTTTCAACGACCGCGGCTTCCGGCTGGCGACCAACCATCCGGCGCAGCCGCGCCAGTGGCTGCCGGGGGACGGGCCTTCCTCCACACTCGATCAGATGCTCCGCTGCGTGGCCATCCCCGAGGTGGACCCCGCCCTGCCCATCGTGATGGTCACGTCGTGGGACGACTGGAACGAGGACACCGGCGTGGAGCCGATCCCGGGCACTCCGACGACGAAGGACGACAGCCCCAGCGGGACGGACTACACCCAGGGCTACCAGTACGGGGGCGAGGGCACGAGCGAAATGCGGACGCTGGCACGCGACGTGAAGGTGCTCGACCGGGCCTACGCGCGGGGAAAGATCGGCGGGGCAGCGCCTGCGCCGGCGCTCGGGTGCCGGGAGCCGTGAACAAGTCTCAGCCCATTGTCTTCTGACCGTCGAGGGTCTCGCGGAGGATGTCGGCGTGGCCCGCGTGCTGCGCCGTCTCGGTTGCGATGTGCAGGAACACCCGCCGGGCCGACCGGCGCGCGTTCGGCGGGAACCAGGGGGCCTCGGGCAGAGGGTGGGAGATGTCGAGTGAGGGAATGGTGGCGACGAGCTCGTCGGTCGCCGCAGCCACCTCTTCGTAGTGGGCCAACAAACCGGCCAACGTCTCACCCTCGAGCATGCGGAAGCCGGCGGCGCGTGCCGCCATGGCCTCCGGGGTCGCACCCGACATCGCGCCCGGCCCTTCTTGGATGAACCTGACCCAGGCCTCCTCCACCGAGGTGACGTGCTTGACGAGGCCACCCAGGCAGAGCTCGCTGACAGTCGTGCGCTTCGCCGCCTCTTCGTCGCTGAGGCCCTGGACCGTGAACCGGAGGAATCTCCGGTGCGCCCGCAACGTCTCGATGATGTCGGCCCGCTCCCGCTCCAGGTCGCTGGGCTGGTTGCTGCGCTCGGTGTCGGTCATGGTCATTCGGCCTCCTTGGTCGGCACGTTCCTGATACGGCCATGATGCGCCACAAAAGTGGCCATGTATTGGCCAGTTATCCCGGGAATTCGCGGCGGCGGGCGGCGCGCTCAGCCCCCTGGCGGCGACGCCGTGGCCACGATCACGTCGGTCTCGGACGGACGTCCCCCCACCCCGACCCGCCGGCCTTTCCAGCCCGTGCGGGCCAACGCCGCGTCGAAGTAGCGCACGTCGAAGCCGAGCTCGAGCCAGCCGTAGGTGCGGCTCGACCAGACGGAGAGGCCGTCGAGGCGCGGCCCCCACGGGTAACCGAGCCGCTGCACGGGCTCGGCCGCGAAGAGGACGGCGCCGCCCGGCCGGACGATGCGGTGCAGGGCGTCGAGCAGCACGAGGTGGTCGGCACAGTGGTGGAAGCTCTCGTAGAACACGGCGGCGTCGAAGGGCTCGTCGGTCGCGAAGCCGAGCATGTCGCCCTGGTGCACGGTCAGCTCTCCCGGGCCGTCCGCGCACCGCCGGCCGATGAGCGTGCAGAACTTGGGATCGAGCTCGACCGCAGTGACATCGATCCCGGTCGCGACGAGGTCCGCGGTCAGGTTGCCCCAGCCGGCGCCGAACTCGACCACCCGGGAACGCGCCGTCGCCGGCCCGTTCGCGGCCGGGAGGGCCCCGGCCAGGGTGTCGAGGACGTGGCCGCGCGCCCGGAGGTCGCGCCCGACCATTCTCAGCGATCCGCTCTCGTAGGGGAACGGTCGGGTCAGCGCGCGCCCGAGGTCGAACGGCGAGGCCTCGTGGGCGGTGTCGTAGCCGGCGCGGCCCGAGATGCGCCGGTACAGGTCCCACGTCCACGTGCGGTAGGCATCGGAGAACGGGTCGGGCGGTGGCGCCGCCGGCAGCGCGACCGCGAACCCGCCCAGCAGCGCCTGGGCCCGCTCGGGCGACGTCCCCATCAGCGCGGTGGCGCGGTCCAGCTCGGCGTCGAGCGCATCGAAGCCGATCTCCCGCTGACCCGGCCGGCCAGCCAGCGAGCGGACCTGCCGGGCCAGGGCCGGCGGCAGGGCGCCCACCCCGCGCCCGGCCAGGGCGCGCAGCGAGGCCTTCAACCGGGCGGGAGCGCGGTCGCCTCGAACATGGACGCCGTCGCCCCCGTCATGCGGCCGAGGTTCCGTTCGGCGAACTCGGCCTCGTGCGGCTGCGCCAGGTGCGCGTCGAGCAGCTCCTTGGACTCCCAGCACTCGTAGAAGCAGAACGTGTTCGGGTGCTCGAGGTCCTCGGCCCACCAATACTCGACGCAGCCGGCGTCGCCGCGACTGGCCGCGGTCACCTCGGTCAGGCTCGCCAGCACGTCGGTGCGATCGGCCGCGGCAAAGGTCATGGAACCGGCGACGATGATCATCGCCGGAGAGTACAGCGGCTCAGGTCACGGCGTCAGGGCCGCGCCCCGTAGACGATGTTGAAGGGCGTCTCGGCCACCCGGGCGAAACGGCTGAACCCTGCCTTCGTCACGATGTCGCGGATACGCGCCTCGCCCGCCTGCGCACCGAGGGCGAGCCCGACCTCCTGCGACAGCGAGCACGGCGTGCACAGCAACGTCGAGAAGCTGTAGTAGGCGCGCCCGACGGGGTTGAGGTTGTCCTCGACGCGATCGCCGGCGGCGGGCTCGACGATCATCCAGGTGCCGTCGTGGGCCAGCGACTGGCGCACGTGACGCGCCGCCCCCTCGGGGTCGCCCATGTCGTGCAGACAGTCGAACATCGTCACCAGGTCGTACCCCTGGCCCGGGTACCCGCTGGCGGGCGCCACTTCGAAGCGCACCTGGTCGGACACGCCCGCCGCGTCGGCGCGTGTGCGGGCGGTGGCGATCGATCCCTCGTGGTAGTCGCAGCCGACGAAGGACGACGCTGGGAAGGCCTGGGCCATCAGGATGGTCGAGGCACCGTGCCCACAGCCCACGTCCGCGACGGTGGCACCGGCCGACAACCGATCCACCATCCCCTCGAGCGCAGGCAACCACTCGGTCACCAGGTGTGCGTTGTAGCCGGGCCGGAAGAACCGCTCGCAGCCCTCGTGCACGTCGCTCACGTGGTCGTGCCACCCGAGGCCGCCACCGGTGCGCACGACCTCGGCGATGCGGGGTGAGTCCATGATCGACCCGAGCGCAATCTGGAAGAACCCGGGCAGGTACGCCGGGCTCGACTCGTCGGTCAATGCGACGGCCTGCTCGGGCGGCAGCGAGTAACGACCGGTCTCGGCGTCGTACTCGACGAACCGGCCGGCGGCTTGCGCGTTCAGCCACTCGCGCACGTAGCGCTCGGTGGTGCCGGTGCGGTCCGCCAGCTCGGCGGACGTCAGCGGACCCGCCCCGGCCATGGCGCGGTAGAGACCGAGCTTGTCGCCCATCACCACCAGGGCCGTTCCGAGGGAGGCACCGACCTCCTCCACGGCCCGGAACACGAAGCTCATCAGCTTCTCCGTGTCCACCGTCGTCGGTTCTGCGGTCGCCGCCATGATGCCCCTCCCGTTTCCGTCCGATACCTCGATTCGGTCGATCGACCGAAGCTCCTATCAACTGAAACACGGGGGTTCTTGACTGTCAAGAACTAAAAATGCAAAGGTTCTTCGTAATGATTTCGGTCGATCGACCGACCCGGGCCAAGACCGGCGGTACACGGCGTGGCCGGGGCGAGACCCGTGCCGCGATCCTCGAGGCCGCCCGCCGGCGCCTGCTGGTCGACGGCTTCAGCGGGCTCTCGACCCGGGCGGTGGCCGAGGCGGCCGGCGTGCCCCTGAGCCAGGTGCACTACCACTTCGGCTCGAAGCAACAGCTCGTCCTGGACCTGCTCGAGGCCGAGAACACCCGGCGCCTCGCCCGCCAGACCGCGATGTACGCCGAGGACGTGCCGCTCTGGCAGCGCTACGAGCAGGCCTGTGACTTCCTGGAGGACGACCTCGAGTCGGGCTACGTGCGCGTCCTCCAGGAGATGATCGCGGCCGGCTGGTCCGATGCCGCGATCGGGGCGCGGGTCCGCGAGCTCCTGTTGGGGTGGCTCGATCTGCTGACCTCCGTGGTGCGCGACGCGGAGCGGGAGCTCGGCTCGCTCGGTCCGTTCACGGTGCGCGAGTTGGCGGCGTTGATCGGGCAGGCCTTCCTCGGCGGGGAGGCCGTGCTGCTGCTCGGGTTCGACCGCAGCCAGGTGCCGGTGCGCAGCGCGCTCCGCCGGGTCGGGCTGCTCATCCGGGCCCTGGAGGGTGCGACGGGGACTCTGGTCCCCGGTGATGCGCCAACGGACATGGAGGGACGATGACGATCGATCTGACGAACACCGAGGCGGCCGCGCCCGAACAGAGCCGGGCTTGCTCTCCAGACGAGAGCGGATTCGTCGAACGCGACGGGTGCAAGCTCTACTACGAGGTGTACGGCTCGGGCGACCAGACCGTCTTCCTGCTCCCGACGTGGTCCATCGTCCACTCGCGCCATTGGAAGATGCAGATCCCCTACCTGGCCAGGCACTGCCGCGTGCTCACCTTCGACGGACGCGGCAACGGCCGCTCCGACCGGCCACCGGAGGGGTACGACGAGCGCACCTTTGCCGCCGACGCCCTCGCCGTGATGGACGCCACCGGCGCCGAGCGGGCCGCATTGGTGTCGCTGTCCATGGGCGCTCAACGCGGACTGATCCTGGCCGCCGAGCACCCCGAGCGCGTCGAGGCCGCCGTCTTCATCGCCCCGGCCGCGCCGTTCGGCGGCCCGGTGAAGGGCCGCGACATGGCCGGCTTGTGGGATGTCGAGCTCGACACCGACGAGGGCTGGGCGAAGTACAACCGCTTCTACTGGCTCCGGGACTACCGGGGCTTCCTCGAGTTCTTCTTCACGCAGATGTTCAACGAGCCGCACTCGACCAAGCTGATCGAGGACTGCATCGGCTGGGGGCTCGAGACCGACGCCGAGACGCTCGTCGCCACCCAGCTCGACCCGGGCCTCGGCGAGGACGAAGGGCGCGCCCTGTGCGCCCGCGTGCGCTGCCCCGTCCTCGTGATTCAGGGGACGGAGGACGCGGTCACGGGGAGGCACCGGGGCGAGGCGCTGGCCGAGGCCATCGGGGGGCGGCTCGTGCTGCTGGAGGGATCCGGGCACGGGCCGCACGCGCGCGACCCGGTCAAGGTGAACGCGCTGCTGCGGGACTTCCTGCTCCCGCCGCGCCGGGAGCCACACTGGGTGCGCGGGCGTTCCCGCGCCAAACGCGCGCTCTACATCTCCTCTCCCATCGGCCTGGGCCATGCCCAGCGGGATGTGGCGATCGCCGAGGAGCTCCGGCGGCTCCACCCCGGCCTCGAGATCGACTGGCTGGCGCAGCACCCAGTGACGAAGGTGCTCGAGGCGCACGGCGAACGCATTCATCCGGCCAGCGCGTTCCTCGCCAGCGAGTCGAAGCATATCGAGAGCGAGTCGGCGGAGCACGACCTGCAGTGCTTCCATGCCCTGCGCCGGATGGACGAAATCCTCCTGGCCAACTTCATGATCTTCTGTGACCTCGTCGGGGACGAGGACTACGACCTCTGGATCGGCGACGAGGCCTGGGAGCTCGAC
>Ga0123356_10003634_pt1 | contig 16092 bp, 15 predicted proteins | sample TergutEmb28metaG_2_FD_92546 | JGI IMG/M metagenome (GOLD analysis project Ga0123356, IMG submission 92546) | Embiratermes neotenicus P3 segment gut microbial communities from Petit-Saut dam, French Guiana - Emb289 P3 | ecosystem: Host-associated > Arthropoda: Insects > Digestive system > Gut ...
CGGAAATTCGGCACCGCGGCGCAGAAATGCGCGCTCATCAGGCTGGCGAGATCGCCATAGAAGTTGTGCGGCGCGCAATTCACGTCGAACGCGTCGGCGACCGATGCGACCCGCACGCTCTCCCACAGGCCGTTCCACGGCACGTCGACGATCGCGACGTCGACCGCCTGCTCCTCGAAATAGGGCCGGAACTGCTTGACGCCGTAGAGGGTTTCGAGCGACGCGACCGGGGTCGAGGTTGAGCGTCGGATCGCGGCAAGGCCGCGCGGATCGTGCAAGTCGATCTCCACCCAGCTCATGTCGAATGGTTCGATCGCCTTGGCGATGCGCTTATAGCCCTCGATATGCTGGCTGAAATTGAGGTCGATCATGAGCCCGGTCTCGACGCCGGCGCCGTCGCGGAACGCCGCAAGCTGGTCGGCGATGGCGAAGACCAGCCTGTTGTCGATATTCTTGTCGAGCATCGCCGTACCAGGCTGGAAACCCGCCGGCGCCATCCGCGGCCTGTCGCCATCGAACAGCAGCGGATTGGTCTTCAACGCCTTGAAGCCGCGCTTGACCGCTTCCTGGCCGAGGGCGCGGACATCGTGGAGAGTCTTGATGGGCGGCGTGCCGAGCTCCTTCTCGAAGAGCGCGGCGTGGGTGACCCGGAAACTGCCGCAATGCGACCAATAGAGCTGAATGCGTTCGCGAAACGGGCCGCCGAACAAGGCACAGACCGGGACGCCGAGCGCCTTGGCCTTGATGTCGAGGCAGGCGTTCTCGATCGCGGCAATGGCCTGATTGTTGAGCCCGCCGGGCGCCAGCTGCGTCTGCGCCCGGAGCGTGGCGCCGATCTTGCCCACCGGACGGGGATCGAGCCCCACCACCGCCGGCGCGAAGCGCCGGATCACGTCCGTTGTGCCGCCGGCGCCGAAGCCTTCATAGAACTCCGACCAGCCGACCAACCCTTCGTCCGTCGTGACCTTCAGGTAGGACAGGGTGCGCCAGCCGCCATCGGCATGAAAATCCTCGAGCTTGACGATCTTCATGGCGGATGCCGTCAGGACCAGACGGCGAATGCCGCGCCGATCCCGGTGCCGGCGGGCGTCCGGTAGAGCGGCTGATACTCCATCCAGCGATTGGCCATGCCCTCGACGGCGCCGGCGACGCAAATCCAATTGCGGATTTCCGAGGAACCTGAATTCAAAGCACCGGCGGGCAGGTTGCGCAGCAGCTCGGCCTTGCCTTGCTCGAAGCCCGCGAGCACGCGCCGGTCGAGATCCTCGTCGACGGTGAAATGGCTGAGACCGCCGGAGGCCATGACGGCGACCCGCAGGTCTTCCCCGCTCGCCTCGATGCACTGGCGCAGAACGCGGCCGATATCGTGGCAGCGCGAAGCGCGCGGCGCGTTCGGCGGGTAGTAGGTGTTGAGCAGCAGCGGGATCACCGGGATCTTCTTGCCGCGGAAGATCCGCGTCTCGACGAAGCCGACGCCATGACCGAAGCCGGATTTATAGGGGTCCTGGATCTGGGCCGCCGCCCCGACATCGATATCGTGGTCGATGAACGCCTCGATCAACGCGCGTGCGAAGCCCGCCATGGCCGGAAACCGCCGCGGCTCGTCCATGCCATAGGTCTCGAGCATGGTCGGCATGAAACTCGGCATCGGATCCGGCCGATGGCGCGGATGCGTGATGATCTCTTCGCCGTAGTAGATGGATACCGCAGGCGTATTCATGCGATCGAACAACTCGGTCTCGTCGTCGGTCACGATCACCACGACGTCGGGATCGGCCTTGGCGATGTCGTCACCGAGCCGGTCGAGCGCACGCTGGCAGGCGTCGCTCTTCGTGATGAAGGTCTCGAGCGTGGCGACGTCGGCATAACGCCCGCCCCGCAATTTGTTCAGCTGCTCGTAAGTGACCCAACTGCCGTCCGACAGGTTCAGATTGTCACGCGTATAGTCGCGCGCGATATATTCCTTCCACTTCTGCGCTTCGAAGGTCAGGAGCGGCGTATGGGAGGTGCCCACCCCCATGATGATCTTGGCCATGTTACCTTGCTCTCAAGCCGATAGTCGTTCGTCGCGTCGCATCATAGGACGCCGCCGCGTCTGCGTCACGCGACTACGGTCGCCGGCGCGACCGCGCCCGACCGGTCGCCGACCGCGGTCGAGCCGCTGAGATGGAAAGCTGTGAAAAGAACCGCGATGTGCGAAAACGCCTGCGGGAAATTGCCGACCTGGCGCTTGATGCGCGGATCGTATTCCTCGGCCAGCAAGCCGACATCGTTGCGCAGCGACAAGAGGCGCTCGAACAGGGCCGTCGCCTCGTCGATGCGGCCCTGCATGACATAATTGTCCGCAAGCCAAAAGCTGCATGGCAGGAACGCGCCCTCGCCCGGCGGCAGGCCGTCGACATTGCTCTCGCTGCGATAGCGGGCAACGAAGCCGTCGACGACGAGCTCGCGCTCGATCGCGGCGATGGTGCCCTTGATGCGCGGATCGTCGGGCGGCAGAAAGCCGACGATCGGCATCATCAGCAGGCTGGCGTCGAGCTCGCTGTCGCCGAAGGACTGGGTAAAGGATTGCTTCTCGCGGTTGAACCCGTCGCGGCAGATGGTGCGATGGATCTCGCGGCACAGCTTGCGCCAGCGATCGATCGGTGCCTCGAGCCGGTATTTTTTGGCATCGCGCAAGGCACGCTCGATGGCGACCCATGCCATCACCTTGGAGAAGGTGAACTGGCGCCGGCCGCCGCGTACCTCCCAGATTCCTTCATCGGGCTGCGACCAGATCGTCTCGAGATGTTCGACGAGCTTCAGCTGCAGGCTCCAGGCCGACGGGATCGAGGCCAGGCCCGCATCGCGGGCGTGATGCAGGGCATTGATGACCTCGCCGTAAACGTCGAGCTGGAGCTGATCCGAGGCGGCGTTGCCGACGCGCACCGGCACCGAGCCGGCATAGCCCGGCAGCCACGGCACGCGTACTTCGGTGAGCCGGCGCTCGCCGGCAATGCCGTACATGATCTGGAGCTGATCGGGGCTCCCCGCGACGCTGCGGTGCAGCCAGTCGCGCCAGTCATGCGCCTCGTCGTAATAGCCCGCCTGCATCAGTGCCAGGAGGGTCAGCGTCGCATCCCGCAGCCAGCAGAATCGATAGTCCCAGTTGCGGTTGCCGCCGATCTGCTCCGGCAACGAGGTGGTCGGGGCGGCGACGATGCCGCCGGTATCGCGGAAGGTCAGGGCCTTCAGGGTCAGGAGCGAGCGCATCACCGCATCGCGGTAGGGTCCGCGATACTGGCAGCGCGACGACCATTCCAGCCAGAACCCTTCGGTGGCGGCGAGCGCTTGTTCAGTGTCGATGGCGGACGGTATGGGCCGATGCGAGCGGCCGTATGACAAGACGAAGGGCAAAGACTGCCCCTCCGCCACGGTGAAGCTGGCGGTGGTGGCGAGGTCCTCGCCGCGGGTTTCGACCGGCGAGCGCAGCACCGCGCGATGGGGTCCCGCGATGGCGCTGATGCCGAGGCCGTCATCGAGCTTCGTTACCCACGGCACGGACGATCCGAAATCGAAGCGCAGCGCCAGGTGGAGCTGCATCGCAACCTTGCCGCGCCGCCCTTCGACGACGCGGACGATGGCGGTGCGCGCGCTGACCAGGCTCTGGCCATGCAACATCGGCATGAAATCGATCAGCGCAACCGTGCCGCTTCCGGTCTCGAATATTGTCTCAAGCACCATCGTGTCGCCGCGATAGCTGCGTTCGACACGAATGAGGGGCTCGGCGGGCGCGATCGACCAGTGGCCGTGATTTTCATCGCCGAGCAACGCGGCAAGGCAGGCATCGCTGTCAAAGCGCGGCCAGCACAGCCAGTCGATCGAGCCGTTGCGCGCGACCAGGGCCGCCGTGACGCAATCGCCGATCAAGGCATAATCTTCGATCGGGCGCGGATAGTTGGAAGATTTCTCGGCCATCGCGATACGGGAAATTCCTTAAGACGTTTCGCCTGATTTAACAATCTGCGGGCGAGCTATCATACCCTGATCCTTTGCGGCAGGCGCGCACCCGATTGCGCTCCCCGGCGATCCACGCTTGGGCCGGCGGCGGAAATCGGCTTATCATCGGACCGTCTGTTGCCCCGCTCCCGCCCTGGAGGAAGCATGAAATTCGTTCAATCCGACCAGCTGACCTTTGTCCGCGGCCTCGAACACCGCGGCGGCACTTTTCATTCGATCATCATGATGGAAGGCGCGCCCGGCACGGTCGACAATTTCCAGGTCTCCTACGGCAAAATCGGCGGCGATTTCTTCTCGCCGCGCCACCGGCACAATTTCGAGCAAATTCGGTGCCAGGTCCAGGGCACTCTTGATTTCGCCCGCGACGGCAAGCTCGAGGCGGGAATGGTCGGCTACTTCCCGGAAGGGGTTCCCTACGGCCCGCAAACGCAAAGCGCCGAGGGCGAGGTCGCGACCATCGTGCTCCAATGCGGCGGCGCCAGCGGCAGCGGTTATCTGTCGCAAGACGAAGTCCGCGCCGGCGCGGCCGCACTCAAGACCGAGGGGGAGTTCAAGGGCGGCGTCTTCCACCGCCGCGCCGGCGCGCCCGGCAAACGCAACGTCGACGGCTATCAGGCCATCTGGGAGCATGTGAACGGCCGGCCGATGACCTATCCGAAAGCGCGCTATTCGCGTCCTTTCATAATGAACCCGGAGCATTATTCCTGGGTGCCGCTGGAGCAAGCGCCCGGTGTTTCCGAAAAATCGCTGGGAACATTCACCGAACGGCGCAGCTCGGTCTCGTTTCTCAAATTCACGCCCGGCGCGCGCCACTATGCCTTCGGTCGCACCGTGTTCGTGGTTCTGACCGGCGCGGGAAGGGCGGGCGACCATCCCCTGCGCCGCCTCTCGACGCTCTACCTCGACCGCGGCGAGCGGATCAACCTCGAGGCCGATGGCGCGATGGAGGTGCTGCGGCTGGGTCTGCCCAATCTTGCCGATCTGTCGCAGCGCGTCACCAGGCGGGCGGCGTGAGGCAAGAATGCCGTGGCCGCTGCTGGCCATCGGCGCCGAGCTGTTGAACGCCGCCAGGACTCAGAGTGCGGGCCGCGCCGTCACCATCGGCGAGGTGCCGATAAACTCGCTCTCGAGCTGTGCGGCAAGGCGAAACAGCAGCGCATCCTCGCCAAAGCGTGCCGCGCATTGCACGCCGATCGGTAAGCCGAGACTGCTTTTCACCAGCGGCAGCGACCCCGGGAGATTGCGCGGCATGGAGGATCGGCCTGGCCGCCGACGTCACGGTGCAGATGATGCTGGCCCGCACGCTTATTCGAGCGCACGGCCGGTCCGATCCTTTAAAGGCAATACCGCGATCACGCCAATGAGGGCGGCGGCCGTCACGTAATAGGCCGGCGACAGCACGTCGCCGGTATGGATGATCAGCCAGGCGACAATGAACTGGCCGAAACCACCGAAGATCGCCACCGCGATATTGTACGAAAGCGCCAGCGCCGTGTTGCGCACGCGGGTCGGGAACAGTTCCGCCAGCATGGCCGGCGACACCGCCGTATAGGTCGCGATCAACAGGGCAAACACCGTTTGGATGATCAATAGCCGCGTCAGGCTCGGTTGCGCCGCGAGAAACGCAAACAGCGGATAGGTCAGGATGACGAGGCCGATGCCCGCGGCCAGCAGCAGCGGCTTGCGCCCGATGCGATCCGAGAGCCACCCCGCGACAACGGCCCAGGCCACCGCGAGCAAGCTCATGTAAGCGGTGGCGGCGAACGCATCCGACTGCGGCAGATGAAACTCCCGCGCGGCGTAGCCGGGCAGGAACAGGATGAGCACGTAGATGCAAACCGTGCCGAGGACCACGGTGCCGAAGCCGCAGGCGATGACCTTGAAATGACCGTAAAGCGCCTCGCCCAGCGGCGACGCGGCGCGCTTCTGCTGCGCGACGAAGGCGGGCGTATCCTCGAGGCGGCGGCGGATGTAGAAGCCGACCGGCCCGATCAGCAATCCGATCGCGAACGGGATGCGCCAACCATAAGCGGCAAGCGCGTCGGCGCTGAGATAGCCGGTGATCAGCGCCGCCACCACGGCACCGAGCAGCGACGCCATGAACTGGCTCGACATCTGCCAGCTGACATAAAGGCCGCGCTGATGCTGCAGGGAATATTCGCTGAGATAGGACGTCGTGCCGCCGAATTCGCCGCCGGCCGAAAACCCCTGGAACAGACGCGCCACCACCACCAGGACCGGCGCCAGCATCCCGATCCGATCGTAAGTCGGGGCAAAGGTCAGAATGGCGATCCCCACGATCATCAGGGCGATCGTCAGGGAGAGTGCCGCGCGACGTCCGCGCCGGTCGCCATAGACGCCGAGCACGATGGCGCCCAAGGGGCGCATGAAGAAGCCGACGCCGAACGTCGCCAGGCCGATCAGCAATTGCGCGTTGGGGGCGGCGGCGGGAAAGAACAGCTTGCCGATCAGCGCCGCAAAGAAGCTGTAGACGATGAAATCGTACCATTCGAGCGCGCTGCCGATCGTCGCCGCGGCCACGGCGCGCTTGCGCGTCCCGGCCGTCGCTGCCGGGACCGAAGCCGCGCTGACCCCGGTTTGTGTCGTCATCGGCCTTCTTCCCCAGTTGCTTTGTCGAAACCCCCGGCGCCAGTAGGCGACGCACACGGCTCGATGGTAGACCTAGATGCGGTGGAATCAATACCGCTCAATGGAGGAGGACGCGCATGACGGGTAATGCGCCAAGATTTTCCCGGCTGTCGCCGGAGCAATTGACCGAAAGCCAAAAGCCGGTGGTTGCCCGCCTCGCGAAATCGGTGCGCAACGGCCTCGGCGGACCGTTCGACATCATGCTCCGCAGCCCGGACATGGCCCAGGGCATGGTCGAGCTGTTCGAGTATTATCGCTTCAGGTCGAAATTGCCGGCCCGGCTCAAGGAGCTTGCGATATTGATTCTGGCGCGCGCGTGGACCGCCCAGTTCGAGTGGTTCGCGCACCGGCAAGCGGCGAAGGATGCCGGCCTTGCCGATGCCGTCATCGCCGATTTGCGTCTCGGTAAGAGACCGGCGGCAATGGCGGGGGACGAAACCGTCATTTACGATTTTGCCACCGCGCTGATCCGCGACCATGAGGTGAGTGATCCGGTCTTCGCCCGGGCGCGCGATCTCCTGGGCGATGAACAGCTCGTCGATCTGATCACGCTGATCGGCGAATACATGAAGGTGGCGCTGGTCCTCAACGTCGGACGCATCGGCGTGCCGGAGGGAAACGAGCTGCCGCTGCCGCCACTCTCCCCGGGAGCTTTGCCATGAGCGAGATCCGCTGCGTCGTCGACGCCCACGCCGCGATCGGCGAATGCCCGATATGGGACGACTGGTATCGGCTGCTCTATTGGCTCGATATTGCCGGCAAGAAGCTGCACCGTTTTGATCCCTCGACCGGCCATGACGCTGTCTGGGACATGCCCGCCGAGGCCGGCGCGGTCGGCTTGCGCGCGGGAGGCGGCGTCGTGCTCGCGATGCGCCACGGCTTTTATACCTTCGACTTCACCGACCCGACGCCGCGCCTCCTCGGCACGATCGAGGGAGAACCGGCAACCAACCGCCTCAATGACGGCCGGGTCGACCCGGCCGGCCGCTTCTGGTCCGGCACCGCCAATCACGCCAAACGGGAGCCCACCGGGGCCATGTATTGCCTCGGCATCGACGGCAAGATCGAAAAGAAATTCGGCGGCATCGACATTTCCAATTCCCTGTGCTGGTCGCCCGACGGCAAGACGATGTACCACAGCGACAGCTTCACCTGGAAAATCCGGGCCTGGGATTTCGATGCCGCGACCGGCGCCGTCGCCAATCCGCGCATCTTCGTCGACATCCCGCGCGAGGAAGGCTTCGCCGACGGCGCCGCGGTCGATGCCGAAGGCTGTCTCTGGGTGGCACATTGGGGCCACGGCCATCTCCACCGCTATGATCCGGAAGGCCGACTGATCGAGGCCATCCGGCTGCCGGTGACCAATATCACCTGTCCGTGCTTCGGCGGGGACGATCTCACCACGCTCTACGTCACCAGTGCCACCTTCGGCCTGTCGGACGATGCGCGCGCGCGACAGCCGCAAGCGGGCGGCGTGTTTGCCGTCGAGACCGGGGTGAAGGGACTGCCGGAGCGCCGCTTTGCCGGCTAGCGGTAGTCGGCAAGCGCGGTTTCGTCCTTGTCGTCGGCGGCGCCCACGCCGCGGAACACCATCGTCAGCGCTGAAGCGACGGCAAGGTTGAGGATCAGCGAGTAAACCGCGGCATAGCCGGGCATCGTGAAGCCGCCGACCGCGAGCGGATAGGTCGAGCTCTTGAAGTCGAGCGCCGCCGCCATCCAGGTGCCGCTGGCGATGCCGGCCAGCAAGCCAAGCAGCAAGGCCTTCGGTTCGAGCCAGCGCGAATAGAGGCCGAGAATGACGGCCGGCAGGGTTTGCACGATCCAGACACCGCCGAGCAGCTGCAGCTCGATGGCGTAGTGCTGGGGCAGCAGGATGACGAACAAGAGCGCGCCGAATTTCACCACCAGCGACACCCATTTGGCCATTTGCGCTTCCTCGCCGGCCGGGCAGTCGGGTCTGAGATAGGCGCGATAGATGTTGCGGGTGAAGAGATTGGCCGCCGCGATCGACATGATCGCCGCGGGCACGAGCGCGCCGATGCCGATGGCGGCGAAGGCAAAACCGGTGAACCAATCCGGGAAGGCGCGAAGGAACAGCGCCGGCACCGCGCCGTTGGCGCCGTATTGCGCGAACAGCGGGGCAAATTGCGCTGCCTTGCCGACGCCCGCGGCGAGGGCCATGAAGCCGAGGAGCGCAATGAGCATCAGCGCGAGGGTATAGGCGGGCAGCATCGCCGACGTGCGGCGGACGGCACGGCGGCTCGCCGCGCTCAGGACACCGGTCACGGCATGCGGATAGAGGAACAGCGCCAGCCCGGAGCCGAATGCCAGCGTGGCGAAGGCACTGTAGCTGCCGAACGTGCCCGGCCCGGGTTGCGGCAGGATCAGCTTCGCCGGGGGCACCGCCGCGAAGATGCGGCCGAAGCCCCCGAGCTGCAGAGGAATGACGACGATCGCGGCGACCGCAGTGACATAGACCATCACGTCCTTGACGATGGCGATCGCCGCGGGCGCCCGCAGCCCGCTGGAATAGGTGAAGGCGGCCAAGCCGATGAAGGCGATGACGAGAGGCAGCTCGCCGACAAGTCCGCGGGTCCCCACGCCCATTGCCGCGATCACCACTTCGATGCCGACGAGCTGCAGCGCGATATAGGGCATGGTCGCGACGATCCCGGTGACCGCGACCGCCAGGGCAAGACTGCGGCTGCCGAAGCGGCCGCGGACGAAATCCGCCGCGGTGACGTAGCCGTGCCGCCGCGACACCGACCACAGGCGGGGAAACACCACGAAGACGAAGGGAAAGGCAAGGATGGCGTAAGGGATGGCAAAGAAACCGATGGCACCGGCGCCGAAAGCGAAGGCCGGCACCGCGATGAAGGTGTAGGCGGTATAGAGATCGCCCCCGAGAAGGAACCAGGTGACGAGGGTGCCGAAGCGGCCGCCCGCCAGGCCCCACTCGCTCAGGACATCGAGATCGCCCTTGCGCCAGCGCGCCGCGGCAAACCCGAGGATCGTCACCGCGCCGAAAAACAGCACGAACACGATCAGGGCGGTCCAGTGGACGGCCATGCTAGTCGTCTTTGGTCATGACATAGGCGAGTGCCGTCAACGCCGCGCCGATGACGATCGTCAGCGACAGGAACCAGTAGAAGAACGGAAAACCGGCAAGGGTCGGCTCGACCCGGTTGTAAAGCGGGACCCACATCGTCAACGGCAGAAGAATGAGGAGCAGCCACAAGCTCCAGCCGCCCCGGCGCCGCTCGGGTGCCGGTCTTTCTTCGGATGAATTCGGCATGCCTTCCCCCCGGAGCTCCCTCTCGACCTCGGGTAACACAGCGTCACCGGGCTGACAAGAAACGCCGCGACCGGGAACGCCGCGGCCGGCGCTGTCGGCGCCGCCGCGTGAGCCGCATTGGTTCGACGATCGGACGCGAACGCGGCGGCGGCATGGGGGAGCGCCCGGCCGGCGCTTCATTCTTGGCGCCGGCGCCACGGCGCTCTACACTTTGACGGCGATGAGCCGTCAGGATTTGTTTCCGCCGATCGAGCCCTACGCCTCCGGGATGCTGCGGCTCGACGGAACCTACAGCATGTATTGGGAGCAGTCGGGTAATCCTCACGGCATCCCTGCGGTGTTCCTCCATGGCGGACCGGGTGCCGGAGCGACGTCGACCCATCGGCGTTTCTTCGATCCGGACGGCTATCGCATCGTGATTTTCGATCAGCGCGGGGCCGGCCGCTCGACCCCTCTCGGGGCGACCACGGACAACACGCTGGCCCACCTCGTGGCCGACACCGAGTTGCTGCGCGAGTATCTCGGCATCGAACGCTGGCTCCTCTTCGGCGGCTCCTGGGGCTCGACGCTGGCGTTGGCTTATGCCGAGACCCATCCCGAGCGGTGCTCGGCGATCGTCCTGCGCGGCATCTTCCTATGCCGGCGCTCGGAGATCGATTGGTTCCTCCACGGCATGCGGACGATCTATCCGGAAGCATGGCGCGCCTTCGCTGGCCATTTGGCGGAGGACGAGCGCGGCGACATTCTGGCGGCCTATCATCGGCGGCTTGCCGATCCCGATCCGGCGGTGCATCTCGCCGCGGCCCGCGCCTGGAGCAGCTATGAAGGCAGTTGCTCGACGCTGTTGCCGAGTCCCGACACGGTCGCCGCGTTCGGCGAGGAACGAATGGCGCTCGGCCTGGCACGCATCGAGACGCATTACTTTCGCAACAACCTGATCCCGCCCGAAGAGGACCTGGTGGCGCGGGTCGGCCGCATTCGCCATGTGCCGGCGACCATCGTCCAGGGGCGTTACGATATGGTTTGCCCGATCGTCGGCGCCGACGAGCTGGCCCGCGCCTGGCCGGAAGCCGACTACATCGTCGTACCGGATGCCGGCCATTCGGCGATGGAACCAGGTATCCGCGCCGCGCTGGTGGCGGCGATCGAGCGGCATCGCCGGCGATGACGGCGATGTGCGAACGCTGCGGCGCCCGGTTCGAATGCCGACCGGGTCAGGATTGCTGGTGCGAAGCGATGCCCGAGACGCTGCCGGTGCGAGGCCAGGCCTGCCTTTGTCCTGCCTGCCTTAAACGCGCGATGCGGCGCGCCGAAACGCCGACCGGCAGCGATGCCGGTCGCGACGGACCGGCACCAGTGCAGTCAACGCCGTTCGCCGGCCCCGACAGCCGCCTCAGCCCTTTGCCACCGAAACCAGGGCGGGGCGCAGCAACCGGTCGTGAATGACGTAGCCCGGCTGCAATACCTGAACGACGGTGCCGGATGGCTGGCCTGAATCGTCGACCTCGTACATCGCCTGATGATAATTGTGATCGAAACGCTCGCCCTGGGGATCGATGCGTCTGATGCCATGACGCTCGAGGGCAGCCTGCAACTCCCGTTCGGTTGCGGCAACTCCAGCGAGCAGGTTGCGCGTCAACGCGTCCCATTCGCTTTCAGCGGGCGCGCTCGCGAGCGCGCGATGCAAATTGTCGGCGACGTCGAGCACGTCCTTGGCGAAGGCCGATGCGGCATATTTGCCGGCATCCTCGCGTTCGCGCTGCGCCCGCTTGCGCAGATTTTCGCCGTCGGCGAGCGCCCGCAACAGCTTGTCCCGCGTCGCGGCCAATTCGGCTTCGGCTTCCGCGAGCCTTGCTTCAAGGCCGGTGGTGCCGTCTTCCGGCGGCGTGTCGTTCCGAGGGATGTCGTTGTCGTCCTGCATGATCCTATCCGAGGAGCCGCCCGATCACCTTCGCTGTGTAGTCCACCAGCGGGATGATCCGGGCGTAGTTGATGCGGGTCGGGCCAATCACGCCGATCACCCCAACCACACGTTCGCGACTGTTGCCGTAAGGCGCCACAATCATTGAGCAGCCGGTGGCGCCGAACAGCGGATTGTCGGCGCCAAAAAATATCTGAACACCCTCGCCGTCGCGCGTCGCTTCCAGAAGCCTGACCATCGCCTCCTTGGTCTCAAGCGCATCGAAGAGCACGCGCAAGCGCTCCAGATCACCGAGCGCGGTGACGTCCTCCAGGAGCTTCGCCTGTCCGCGCACGATCAGAGCGGGAGAGCCATTGTCGCCGGCCCAGGAGGCGAGACCTGCTTGCACCAGCCTTTGGGTCAGCTCGTCAAGCTCCGCGCGATTGGTTTCGATCTCCGCGGCGATGAGGTGACGCGCCTCGTCGGCGGTGCGACCGATCAGCCGGGAGCCGAGGAAATTGCCCGCCTGGACGAGAGTCGAATGCGGCGTGCCCAACGGCACCTCGATCAGCCGGTTCTCGACCAGCCCATCCTCCGTCACCATCACCACAAGGGCGCGGCCCGGCGACAGCGGCACGAACTCGATATGCTTCAGCGGCCGGTCGATGTTCGGCGCCAGCACGATGCCGGCGGCGCGCGCGAGGCCCGACAGGGTCTCGGTCGCCTGCTCCAAGGCGTCCGGCAGGCTGCGGTTCCCCGGGGCGAGACGGCCCTCGAGGTCGCGCCGCTCCTCTTCGCTCAGACCGCCGATCTCGAGGATGCCGTTGACGAACAGTTTGAGACCGGCTTCGGTCGGCAAGCGTCCGGCCGAGGTATGCGGGGCGAACAGCAACCCGGCCTCTTCGAGATCGGCCATCACATTGCGAATGGTCGCCGGCGACAATTCGAAGCGGCCCCGGCGCGACAGGGTGCGCGAGCCCACGGGCTCGCCGGTCTCGACATAGGACTCGACGATCATCCTGAAGATTTCGCGACTGCGCTCGTTCAGCTCGGTAATCATGAGACTTGTGATAAGGCCTGAATACGGGGCCCAAGATTTAGGGGCGACGCTGCCGATGTCAACCTCGGGGACTGGACGCAGACGGTGTCCGTTACTAACCTTCCGCCGTCAAGGAAAGGATCGAATCAATATGACGCGACCATCCGGGCGCGCGGTCGACGCGCTGCGCGCGGTAGCACTGGAACCGGGCTTCAGCAAGCATGCCGAAGGCTCTTGTCTGGTACGGTTCGGGGACACCCATGTCCTTTGCACCGCCAGCGTCGAAGACCGGCTGCCGCCGTTCCTGCGCAACACCGGGCGCGGCTGGATCACCGCTGAATACGGCATGTTGCCGCGCGCGACCCACACCCGCGGCGACCGGGAGGCCGCGCGCGGCAAGCAATCGGGCCGCACGCAGGAAATCCAGCGCCTGATCGGTCGCAGCCTGCGCGCGGTGGCCGATCTGACCAAGCTGGGCGAGCGCCAGATCGTGATCGACTGCGACGTCATCCAGGCGGACGGCGGAACGCGCACGGCGGCGATCACCGGGAGCTATGTTGCTGTCCACCAGGCGCTGACCAGGCTGATCCAAAACGGCGCGATAGCGGCGATGCCGCTCTTTGACGCTGTCGCGGCCGTGTCCTGCGGAATCCATCAGGGCGTGCCGATACTTGATCTCGACTATGCCGAGGACTCCGCCGCCGAGGCCGATGCCAATTTCGTGCTGACCGCGTCGGGCGGCATCGTCGAGGTCCAGGCGACCGCCGAGCGGACGCCCTTCGCGGAGCCGGTGCTTGCCGAGCTCTTGGCGCTGGCGCGCAAGGGCGCGGCCGAGCTTCACGCTCTACAGCGCCGGGCGCTCAGCCTCGAATAGGCGCTCAGAAACCAGGTGCGGTCTTTGTCGTGCGCCGATAAACGCAAGTCCGCTCGAACCGACGCGTGGTCGACAACGCTCAGCGGCTGTCCTGCATGTAGGGCTTGATCAGCGTGCTCCATTGGAGCCAAACGTCGCTCCCCTCGCTGGGAACAGAACATAGGTTGACATTTATGCTATTCAGCGATGCAAGCGGATCAAAAGTACCCAGTTTTTCTGGCTTCACGACCCAGCACCAAGCTGCGTGCGGCTCGAGTTCGTGACTGTTCTTGTTCTGCTCTAGTATAACAAAATTTGCGATCAATCGGTTGTCGTTGACATCCCACACCGTCATCAGTTCCTTGGTCGTAACCAGTTGATGCGTCCGGATCGGCCGGCGATGATGGCGGCGGGCGCCGACATGACGAAGGCGGCGAGCGGCGACATGATGATGGTGGCGGGCTCCGGCATCGCGCTGACGGGTGGGGTGAACACGCATCGTCGTGCGGTCAATGAGAGTCGTGTACGTCCACATGAAACATTTGTTGAACGTCGTGCTATAGTGGTTCTGGAACTCCGATTCGCCTTTTTGCTCGTTTGAACCCCGCCGCAGGAGGCCGTTGGTCCTGGCTTTGTCGAAAAAAAGCGCGTCGAACAAAGCCGCCGCGTCCTTCCCGCATTTCTCCTGCAAGGCATACAGCATCTTGTTCTGCTCCGGCGTGCCCGCCGGGTTGTCGGCGAGCGTTGGCATCGCCGCCAGTAGCATTGCCGCGGAGACAAGCACGGTCGTCCTGAGAAAGCCTGTCATTGCGAGCACGACTTTGGCGGGGTTCTCGCGCGTCATCGCTCACCGGCGATGTGGACATCGCGGTGGCGGGCGGGCGAAGGCTTCGATGATGGCGGCTCCGTGGCGCCGCGACTGTGAGAGCGCAAAGGCAATCACGGCAATGGGAGCGTGCCGATGGAGACTTATCCAGGATCGTCCCTTGACATGGTCAAGGGGGACATCCGCGCTCTTGTCTTGTGTCGCAAGTGCCGCCAGGAGCGGCACAAGCCAACTACCCGGTCCCGTCTTCCAACTCTTCTCCATGGTCGGCCCTCTGCGCAGCCGACCGACTATGAATCACACAAAACCGAGCGTGGGAATCCCAAAACCACAGGCCGCTCAAAAAATCTGCCAAGTGGGGCTGATGGGGTCCTGTGTCTGATGGTTCCAACGCGATTCCGACAACGGGCCAGCGCAGCGGCAAATGCCGCCGGCATTGCGTTCGCCTTCAAACACAGCGAACGCCGACGCTGCACAGCCAGCGTGATCGATGCAAGCGACCGCTTTCATCACGGGACGGGAACGAATACTGTTCCGCGGCGGAACGGCATTCCGCACGCGCCGTTCGAGAGCTTTTTCTGCCGGTCCGATCAAGGGGCGAAGCCGGGACCACCTTCGGGACACTCGGGAGCGCCCAAATTGATAACCCATTGAATTAACGCGATGTTTTCAGACCCCGGACGCACCATGCACGCCTCGAACAGGCTCTCCGACCGCCGCTTGCTGATCGCGACGCACAATCAGGGCAAGTTGCGCGAGATCGCGGAGCTGGTCGCTCCCTTTGGCATTGCCGTGGTCGGCGCTGCTGATCTCGGCCTGCCGGAACCCGAGGAGACCGGGGCGACCTTCGAAGCCAATGCCGAATTGAAGGCGTGCGCCGCCGCGACCGGGAGCGGCTTGCCCGCGCTCGCCGACGATTCCGGCCTTGTGGTGCCGGCACTCGACGGCGCGCCGGGCATCCATTCGGCGCGATGGGCAGGCGCGTCGAGGGATTTCTCCCTGGCGATGGCGAAGGTCGAAGAAGCCTTGGCCGGCAAGCGCGACCGCCGCGCTTATTTCGTCGCCGTGCTCGCCCTCGCCTGGCCGGACGGCGCCGTGGCGGCGTTTCGCGGCGAGGCCCACGGCGAGCTGGTTTGGCCGCCCCGTGGAAAATACGGCTTCGGCTACGATCCGATGTTCCGGCCCGAGGGCTGCCTCATGACCTTCGGCGAAATGCCGCCCGCCGAAAAGCGCAAGGTGAACCACCGCGCTCGCGCGTTCGCGAAGTTCGAGGCGGCATGTTTGCGATGACACCGCTCGCGCTCTACATCCACTGGCCGTTCTGCAGATCGAAATGTCCGTACTGCGACTTCAATTCGCATGTGCGCGCTAGCATCGACGAGCCGCGCTGGCGGGCGGCAATGCTGCGCGAGCTGGCGAGCGGCGCCGGGGCGACTCGCGGGCGCGAGCTCGGCTCGATCTTCTTCGGCGGCGGCACGCCGTCGCTGATGGCGCCCGCCACCGTGGCGGCGCTGTTGGAGGCGGCTGCCGC
>Ga0123356_10003635_pt1 | contig 16092 bp, 12 predicted proteins | sample TergutEmb28metaG_2_FD_92546 | JGI IMG/M metagenome (GOLD analysis project Ga0123356, IMG submission 92546) | Embiratermes neotenicus P3 segment gut microbial communities from Petit-Saut dam, French Guiana - Emb289 P3 | ecosystem: Host-associated > Arthropoda: Insects > Digestive system > Gut ...
CCATTGTGAAAGATTCCCTACTGCTGCCTCCCGTAGGAGTCTGGGCCGTGTCTCAGTCCCAGTCTGGATGATCATCCTCTCAAACCATCTAACGATCGTCGACTTGGTGAGCCTTTACCTCACCAACTATCTAATCGTACGCAGGCCATTCCCAAACCGGATTACTCCTTTAATCCGAAGATCACATGCGGTATTAGCTTCTCTTTCGAGAAGTTATCCCTCAGTTTGGGGTATGTTCCCACGCGTTACTCAGCCGTCCGCCGCTCGACAACACGCTCACTATTTGCTCAACGCTTTTTTGGTGGACGACCGATTCGATTCGAATCCCCGTCTCGCAAAAATTTAAGCAAATGGTGAGCGCTTGTTTCCGCTCGACTTGCATGTATTAGGCACGCCGCCAGCATTCATCCTGAGCCAGGATCAAACTCTCCATTAAATTGATTCCCTCATGCTAGGCACGAGCGAATCGGATATTTGAGTCCAAATTGAAAACTCATAAAAACTGACGATGACGTCACCATATTTCAATGGTGACCAACCTATCGAAATGTGGAATAACGATAGGCCTGTTCGCTCCAAAAAATGGGCGAACATAATATTGCACAAATAAATTGTTAATAACACTTCCATACTCGCAAGAAAAGCAACGCAAGTTAGGCTTTCCTAATGATACCAAAACAACAATCTTAAGTCAAGGGGTAATTTTTGAGATTCCATCAAAAAACTCCGCAACGCGTTTATGATACTGAGAGCGAGCCACTATTATTACTTTTTGGGCTGCTACCACAAACACGTTTTGCGGAGTTTCGTTTGTTTTCGTTTTTGTTTTTGAGGACTATCGGTCATTGATAGCCTACTATCATCATACACCATCAAAGCGATTATGTCAATCTCATTGTATACAAAGTTTATACGGTACCTACCTCTGTTATTGTATATAAAACACCAAGATTCCGATTGCCAAACCTATTATTGTACCCACTACCACTTCCTCCAGCTTATGTCCTCGCACTACGCCAGGAGCCTCGCCCATCTCGCCCTTCTTCATGACTTTTTTCATCGCCAAGCCCAACTCGCCCACGGCATATCGCACATTCATTGAATCGTAAATTACGATCGAACCAATCGCAAATGATAACGCAAAAATGGGCGAATTGATTCCCTCCTCCAAAAAGAAAAATGCCATCATTGCCACAAAACTTGCCGTATGCCCGCTCGGCATGCCGCCCGTCAATGCCGACTTACTAATCGCATCCATCACATTCTTCGTGCGCGAAAACGTCAACAAAAACTTAATAACTTGTGCTACCAGCCAGCCCGACAAAAACGCAATCAAGGCCATTATTCCATTTTGACTATCCATAAGTACTTATATTGTAGCATGGCGCGGTTCAATATTCCCACGTCTTTCTTTCCTGCAGCCAAACGTAACCCAAAGCAAGCACGTCGCGATCAGCACCACCATTGCCGCCTTCAGCCTGCCTCGAGTCATCGCAAAATAGTCAATTTCCCGAATGGCTGTTCCAATCTTAGTGGATCCTTCCCTAACCGCCGCATTTACGACTGCCTCGGCATCGCCCGCACTAGAAATGCCATTCCCATTATCTGTGCCAGACACCAAAGCGAGCACTTCCTCATCAGAGTTTTTTCGACGCACCTCTAACCATCCCTCCGCAGCAGCGGAAGTCCCGCCTTCGCTGCCTTCCACCACTGTTATTATCTCAATATCACCTTCCTCATGATCACCAAACCCACCATCATTATCCTGATCATCCACTGGCTCGCCAAGCCTACCGTCATCCGAGACTCCTCCTCCAATTATTTCGTAATCAAATCGACACACCGTCCCCTCCTGCCAGCCGGCTTCCGCTAAGCACTCACCAAAATACAGCCTGCCGGAATCCTCACCCTCCTCCCCCGCCCACCTATAGTCAATGTACGCCCATTCAACCCCAGCGGTCTTATTTATCGTCAATGTTCCTGATGTGGCGACTAATTTGACTTCCTCCAGACCATCAAATAACCTCCCTTTATCAAGGGTCATATTCGGCATTACCCACACCCCTGACGGTAGCCCTCTGATTATTTTCGATGAAATAAGCATAAACGGCTCTGTAGATGTATTTTTTACAATAATATATGCTTCACCTGGCAAACTAGAAGGCTTGATCTCTATTATCTGTATGGGCGTTGTCGACGATGCCGATGCAATGTCTGTAGCAGTCCCATTCAACAACATCACACATACAACCCCCAGCGCCACCTTCAGCCACTTACTAACCATATTCTTCTCCTATTTTCAGAGAGAATATCGCTGCTTGCCACCATCAGCAAGCATAAGCGTCAGTTATTTCTCAGTAGCAGGCTTTTTTGTCTTCTCGGGGACTACAGTAGCTTCAACCGCTTCGGCTTCTTCTTCCTCCTCTTCGGGAATTACCCCTAGAGATGCTACAAAGTCACCGTCGTTCAATTTCATCACACGCACACCCTGGGTAGTACGCCCAAGCGTCGGCAACTCCTTAATCGCCACCCGAATTGCCTGTCCCTTCTCCGAAATCATGATAATCTCATGCGCATTCGGGTCCAACGTATGCACGGCCACAATCGGCCCAGTCTTTGCCGTCACTGCTGCTACCTTAATACCCACACCACCCCTCTTATGAGTCGGGAAATTGTTAACTTTAGTCGCCTTACCATACCCATTGCGCGACATCACGAGCAGCTTCTGATCATCGCTCACGACCACGTCCATACCCACAATCGTATCGTTCGGGCGCAGTTTAATACCCTTCACACCCCTGGCGCTTCGCCCCATCGCACGCACATCAGACTCACCAAACCTCACTGACTGACCAGCTGAGGTCGAGATAATAATCTCATCGCTTCCCGTTGTCTCCTTCACCCAGCGCAGCTCATCGCCGCCGTCAAGCTTAATCGTAATCAAGCCATTCGTGCGTATATTATCATACTGCACTAGAGGAGTCTTCTTAATCGTTCCCTTCGATGTCGTCATAAACAAGAACTTATCAGCCCCGTCCGAACCCCTCTTGATAATCGAAGTAATCTTCTCCTCTGGGTGCAAGCTCAATAGGTTCACCGCCGCCACGCCCTTCGCAGTCAGCGACGCTGCCGGCACCTCGTAAGCCTTCTGGCGGAACACACGGCCCTGGTTCGTGAAGAACAGCAAGAAATCGTGAGAATTCGTAGTCACCATCTGGTCAATCACATCCTCTTCCTTCGTAGTCATCCCCCTACGGCCCTTGCCGCCGCGGTTCTGTCTACGAAAATCACTCTGCGGAACTCTCTTAATATAGTTTTCGGTCGTCAGAATCACCACACTCTCTTCCTCAGGAATTAATTCCTCATCAGAGAACTTACCAAGTTCATGCTTGAACACCTTCGAACGGCGCTCATCACCAAACTTCTTCTTCATTTCGAGTAGTTCGTCCTTAATCACACCCAGAATCTTCTCTTCACTAGCGAGCAGGTCCTCAAGATATGCAATTAGCTTACGCAACTGTGCCAATTCATCTTCAATCTTCTCTCGTTCCAGACCCTGCAGCTGCTTCAATCGCATCGCCAAAATCGCGTCTGCCTGAATCTGAGTCAACCCAAATCGCTCCATCAGTCTCTTATCGGCGTCGTCGTAACTCTCGCGAATTGTCTTAATCACCTCATCAATATGATCCAGTGCAATCTTCAAACCCTCTAGAATATGTGCGCGTTCTTTCGCCTTACGGAGATCATATTCCGCTCGACGACGCACCACCGACTGCCTGTGCTTAATAAACTCCGCCAAAATATCCTTCAATCCAAGAATCTTCGGCTGAATCCCATCCACAAGAGCCAATACATTATAATGAAAACTCGTCTGTAGCGGCGTCAACTTATACAGCTGATTCAATAATTTCTTCGGGAAAGCGTCTTTCTTGAGCTCAACCACCACCCGGACCTTGCCGCGCGACGATTCATCGCGAGCATCCGCAATCCCGGTCAACTTCTTATCCTTCACCAGCTCCGCCACCTTATCGATGAAAGCCTCCTTGCTCATCCCATAAGGTACCTCTGTTATTACAATCTTGAAGCGACCTTTCTTGTTCTCTTCTATGTTCGCGACTGCGCGAATCGTTACACTGCCTCGCCCCGTCGCATAGGCCTGCTTCATCGGCGCACCACCATATACTTCCGCCCCTGTCGGGAAATCTGGCCCCTTCACGTGCTTCAACAGCTCATCAACCGTAATCTCCGGGTTATCAATCTGCGCCACCGTCGCATCCACCACTTCGCTAAGGTTATGTGGTGGTATATTCGTAGCCATACCAACTGCAATGCCCATCTGACCATTCAGCAGTATATTCGGTACCGCCGCCGGCAACACTACTGGCTCTTTGAGCGAACCATCGTAGTTATCGCGCATATCGACAGTCTCTTTATCAAGATCCGTCAAAAGCGACGCGCCGACTCGATCCATTCGAGCCTCCGTATAACGACTAGCCGCTGCTTCATCGCCGTCCATCGAACCAAAGTTTCCTTGACCCTCAACTAACGTATAACGCATAGACCATGGCTGGGCCAAACGGACCATCGCATCATAAATCGCCGAGTCGCCATGCGGGTGATAATTACCCATCACATCACCAACGATCTTCGCAGACTTCACAAACTTCGAGCCAGGACGTACGCCCTTTTCTTCCATTGAATATAATATACGGCGATGCACCGGCTTCAAGCCATCACGCACATCCGGGAGCGCTCGATCAATAATTACACTCATTGAATAACGCAAGAAAGAGTCTTCCATCACGTCTTCAGCTGTTCGAATTTCGATTCCCTTCTCGGTACCACCTGTTGTATTTTCGTCAACACTAAACGAACCATCAAATTTATCAGGTATATTTTTTACAACACCCATATCTTCACCATTATCACCAATATTTTTCACAACATCATCCCTATTCTCATCTTGGTTATCTGTTGTATTTTTTACATCATTCATATCATACCTCCTTATACATCCAGATGGTCCAAATCAATCGTTTTTGCGCGTGCTTGTATGAAGTTTCGTCGAAGTTCAGCCTCGTCACCCATCAATTTCGAGAAAATCGCGTCCGCCGCCTCCGCATCTTCCACCTCAACCCTCACCAGAATGCGATTATCTGGGTCCATCGTGGTATCCCACAACTGCTGCGCGTTCATTTCACCAAGACCCTTGTAACGCTTCTGAGCTGTATACCCAGCCTGCTTGTAGCGCTCGTCGTTCTCGCTAATCTTTGTCCCCTTCTCGCGACGTTCCGCAATCTTCACGTCCAACCAACTCTCCAAATCATCCTCGCTATATATAAAATCACTTGGCGCACTTCCAGCACGCGTCAACTCAAACAGTGGCGGCTTCGCTAAGTACACGTGCCCGCCTGCAATCACCTCCGGCATATATCGGAAGAAGAACGTCAGGAGCAACGTCGAGATATGGCTGCCGTCAACATCAGCATCCGTCATAAAGATAATCTTATCGTAACGCAGACCCGAAATATTGAACTGATCGCCAATCCCCACACCTAGCGCCTTAATCAAGCTCACAATCTCGTTATTCGCAAACATCTTGTCAAGTCGCGCCCTCTCGGTATTCAAAACCTTGCCGCGCAACGGCAGAATCGCCTGAATCTTGGAGTTTCGCCCTTCCTTAGCCGAACCTGCTGCCGAGTTGCCCTCCACTATATATAATTCGCAAATCGTCGGGTCCTTGCTCGAACAGTCGGCCAGCTTAGAGGGCAGGTTTAGGCCGTCAAACGCACCCTTGCGGATTACGTTGTCTCGCGCCGCTCTTGCGGCCTTGCGCGCCCTCGCCGCAAGCGTCGCCTTGCCCACGATCTTCTTTGCAATCGCCGGGTTCTCTTCTAGGTAATACGAGAAATACTCGTTCATCACCTTGTCGACATAACCACGCACTTCTGGGTTGCCCAGCTTGTTCTTGGTCTGTCCCTCAAACTGAGGATCAGGTAATTTAACCAATATCACAGCCACCAAGCCCTCTTTGATGTCATCCCCGGTCAAATTCTCTTCTTTTTCCTTCAGAAGCCCATTCTTGCGCGCATAGTCGTTCACCACGCGATTCAGGGCCGTACGGAACCCCACTACGTGCATGCCACCATCTGACGTCAATACGTTGTTCGCAAATGGACGAATCGCCTCTACGAACGTATCGTTGTACTGCACCGCAATTTCCACTACAGAATCCTCTATCTGCTTCTCCACATAGAATACGTCGTCCGACAGCACTTCCTTGCCCACATTCAGACGCTTCACATAACTCTTAATACCGCCTTCGAAATAGAACGAATCACTCGCACCAGTGTGCTCATCAGATAATCGAGTCAGGATACCCTTCGTTAGGTAAGATTGATGCCTGAGATAGTTCACAACCCAGTCGTAATCAAAGCTCACCGTCTCCTTGAAGATCGTAGCATCAGGATAGAATGTAATAGAAGTACCCTTCCTACTGGTCTTGCCGATAACTTTAATGTCACCCTGCGGCACTCCCATCACATATTCCTGATGATAAATCTTTCCATCCTTATACACTTCCGCAATCATTCGCGTAGACAACGCATTCACCACACTAGAACCTACACCGTGTAGACCCGATGAGACCTTGTAGCCGCCGCCGCCAAACTTACCGCCAGCGTGCAGTACGGTCAGGACCGTCTCTAGAGTACTCTTCCCCGTCTTCGGGTGAATATCTACTGGAATACCGCGTCCATCATCATCGATTCTCACCCCACCATCCGCGAGCAAAGTCACATCTACAGTAGTCGCAAATCCCGCAATAGCCTCGTCAATCGAGTTGTCAGCAATCTCTTTTACCAAATGATGCAAACCATCGTAACCCGTAGAGCCAATATACATTCCCGGACGCTTGCGAACAGGTTCCAGCCCATCTAGTACTTGAATTTGTGAGCTGTCATAGTTTGCGGACCCACTGCCGTTATCTGCCATAAAAACCTCTGCTTTAGATGATTATATTTGTATATATTCTATCACACAGAGGTCAGAAATTCAACCTATCTGAGCTGAACATGGGTCTCATCGTCGCTATTTCCCTTGCGGACATTATGAGAATCGTCAGTCCTATCTGTTGTATTTTTAACAACAGCCTCTGAATCATCCACAGCTTCATCATTTGCAGGTTCCGCACGCTCAACCATAGGCTCAGCTTGCGATATCATTTCCACAACACTATCATCCTTGGCTGCTTCAGGTGTTGTATTATTCACAACACTGCCCTGTTGCTGTTTCTTGCCCCATGACGTAACGAAATCATCTTCTTCCTCGTCCACCTTCCTGACATTTAGTTCCTTTTTCGATGGTTCCGCTACCGGCTTTGGCTCATTCGCAGATGCACTCGCCGCTTCCCGTTTTTTCTCAGCCTCCACGCTGCCGCCCATTACACGCGCATTTATTTCTGCATCAACTTCTGCCCGCGGTCGACCATACATCGCTGCCGTATATCCCTTCATCGAATCAAACAGTTCCTTATTCTGCTCCCCCATCGGCGGCAATAATGACATTGAGAATGGCGCGCTCGGCACACTATTTATCAGCACCTTCGCAACCGCTTGATAATTAGGCAATCTCGCTAAGTCCTCGGCCGTAAATACTCCCGTGAATGCCTTCTGCAGCAACTCAGCGTCCGTGATACCGATTCGGCCCGAGATAATCGTCCCGATGTTTCCAATAATCGCCTCGCGTATTTTGTCAGTCAACTGCGTCATAAACTGGTTCGCTAGTACTAGCGACAGTCGATACTTTCTAGCCTCAGATAGAATCGATTCAAAGCTCTCAGTCGAGAAGTTCTGGAACTCATCTACAAACAGACAGAAGTCTTTGCGCTCGCTCTCTGGGGTATCCGCCCGACTCATCGCTGCCGCCTGAAACTTCATCACGAATATCATACCGAGCAGTTTCGAGTTCAGTTCACCCATTTTACCCTTCGACAAGTTCACCAGCAAGATCTTCCCGCCGTCCATAATCTGGCGAATATTGAACCCGCTCTTGGTCTGGCCAATGATATTGCGCATCATCGTATTAGACAAGAACGGCCCCCACTTCGACACAAACCAGCTCGTCACTTCGCCTGCCTCGCTCGATTTCTGGCTTGCCGGCCACTCCTTCGTCCAGAAGTCATACACAGTCTTGTCTGTTACATACTGTAATTTCGTATTTCTATAGTCCGGATCAATCAGTACTCTCGGTACATCCACAAAAGTCCCTCCTGCGGGATCAGACATCAGCAACAGCGCCGCATTACGGAAAATATGCTCTCCACGTGGTCCAAAGATGCCTGTATGGCCAGGATCGTACAGGCTATACAGCATATTAATTCCCTCTTGCACGATGAAGTCTTTCTGGTCCGGGTCTGTGAACTCAAACATGTTCATACCTATCGGATTACTCATATCGCCCGGGTCGAAGTAAATAATGTCGTCGATGCGTTCTTCTGGCACCATACTCATCAGCTCTTCCACCGCATCACCGTGTGGGTCCAAGAACGCGAAACCTCGCCCATCCATCATATCCTGATACGCCAAGTTATGCAGGAAACCCGTCTTACCAACACCCGTACCACCAATCATATACAGATGGCGACGTCTGTCTGTCGTATCTAGGCGTATTTCCTTCTTCTCCCCGCGGAACTCATTCACCCCTAGGAGCACTCCCTCTTCCGGCAACATCGCCGGCCCATCTACCTGCCTGAACATCTGTTTCTGTACTTTTGACGTAGGAATCGCATTCTGGCTCGGCAGGTGGTAAATCGTCGCCAACTCCACACTATTTAGAATTGTCTTTATCTCCCCCTTCGGCATTCTTCTCAGCATATAATCCATCGCCACCGCGTCAGTATCGCGCAAGATATTGTATTGAAAACCGTTATTCACGCTTGAGTTGAACTGTGCAAACACCGCCACCAGTCCGTTCAGAATCGACTCCGCCTTCGCCTTATTCGACGACGACGCTACTAGCCGTATCACCACCTCAAAGCACGGATAACGCACTTTATCCTCTATCGCCTCAATCTCTGCCTGCTGCGCATTTGTCAGCGGTTCTTTTTCTTCTTTCTTCTCTGGGTCCTTCGCTCCTGGAGGCGTCCAGAGCGCCGAGAAGATCTGCGGGAAATATGCCAACCCACCAGACGACCTCGATGAGTTCACCTTTCTACCATCCCGGATCTGCTTCGCCGCGTCATTTGCCCGCTTCTTCCAGTCGCCAATCATCGGCCTCACCAACACTTGCATCCCCACGCCATCACCGGCCTTTACCACCGATAGGGCGTTGATTATTGCTAACGCCGCGTCCTTCTTAGTCTCTTTGTAAGTCGCGATTGGATAAACCGCATCAGTCCTCAAAATCATCTCCCCACCAGCCGTACCACCACGCCCAGTCTGTTGATTGAAGATATTCGGATCATCCACCGCCTCTAATCGCGCTGTCGGATACGCCGCCGTCACTGCCTGCCGTGCAATCTCCACCAGAGAAATTGGCACATATATATAGTATTCGATACCTTCAGACCTGGCTACCACCTCGAATGAAATCGCTTTCTGCCCGAAGAACTTTGCGTTGGACGACTTGTTCACCGTCGAAGCAATTATTCCATACATCGACTCGGCGACGCTAATCTCCTCCTCGGCCACTGCTCGCGCGTCCTTGCCTTCACCGTCAACGTCATCAGTTATCGGAGGCAAGTGTATCAACAAAGGCACCATTTTAAGACCACGTTCATACGACTTGTCTCCCACTTTTGAAGCCTTATGTATAGACCAGGCAAACATCCCTCCTGCGCCCAGGATAGCAACAATCCCTATTGGAACCATTACTCCACCCAAAGGATTCATTACTTTCCTCCGCCCTTCGCCGGGATTACTCCACTCTTATGCTTCATATCCGTAATTCCACCCTGGGTCTCGAAGTATCTGCCAGTCTCTCGATTCCAACCCTCAAGCTTCTTTACATCCTTCACGGCAGTTGACTTCACGGTCACATTCTCCCAATCCACTTGCCGCAGTGTCGGCGCATCCATAGGTATAGTCCCCTGTTCTACAGGCCTCCCACTCAACGACGGTTGGTTCTCTACCTCAGTCTGTGTTTTTTCTACAAGCTCATGCTTTTCTGGCGACTGAAAAACCTCGCCACCACCAGCCCGCACTTCAGGGCTCCTGAATTGCGCTTCTGGAGACGGATTTGGGCCAAAAGACGGTCTAGATTCCGATCTTTCCATAAGCGTATTGTATCATATACGCGACACTAACACACATCCGATACTAACAGCAATCAAGCTACACATAATCCCGATAATCCAGCCGCCGCCAAAATTGTGCGTTCCCACAAGCAAAATCGGCAAAAAGCCTATTACGAGGCTGTATTTCAAACACATCTTCTCGCCCATTTTTTTGCCCCAAACCGACATCATCACGAGCAAGCAAACGTTCACAGCCACGATATACACACACAACAACAAAACTAACACCACAGCCGGACCGGCGTCCGACGGCGACGTTAGGTTTGTTATGGCAAGAATAGCTATCCCAGCTAAAACGCCTATGAACGCTAATACTTTTCGTAGCATACGAAAATTATACCATTCAGCTCATGCTTCCCCCAAGTATACAGGGCCAAGGCGGCGGGTTATCCGGCCTGTGTATATTACTCTACGCCGCAACCCATCCACCCTGGTATTGACCGCTCCACATATAGTGGGGCAGATTTGTCGATCTCCTCAAGTCTATTCTTCTGATTTTCGAAAGTGCAAATAGGCTTTCCGTTGATCCGCCTTGCTTCTTTGTTTTGCAAAGCTCGAGACTATCGTTAGTTGTATTTTATGGCTAGCAATAATCTCCTCGCGTTGCTAAACCTTCCTCGCCTTTTTCACTCGTTTTTATGGTTTTTGTTTTTGTATAGGCACATCCTCATACTAGCACACTTTATTCAAAAAGTCAATATGTGCGATGTGCCTTTGTGACTATTTCACCACTGTGGAAAACCCCATGAATTATACACAGATTTATACACGAATCATATTGACACTAGCCGTTTGGTCGGTTATTATAGAGGTAGATTTTGTATAAACTAATTGTACAAAATCTCAAAAACAAAAATAGCCAATAACTCCATACTCTACGCTCGAAGGTCCGGTTTTCCTCGCAGTTGCCGGACCTTCACCTTTTTACCAGAATTATGACATCAAAAAAGCCGCATCTAGCGGCTCTTTTGGTGGAGCTGGAGGGTATCGCGCCCTCGTCCGACAGCTTTACTACTACCACTTCTACAAGCATAGTCTATTCTTTATTTGAGGTTTTGGATGTCTAGAATAGACAAACCATCCGAACCTTCGACTAAATTTTCATCACGAGACTTCGTCACTTCCCTCGCGCCTATCATCAAATATGATACTGATTTCCGCTATGATGCGTCACGGGTCAGCAGCCTAATTAATAGTTAGGCCATCGCGAAAGCTGGGCTATAAGCAAAGCTTGCGCTCTTAGATTCTGTGCGATCTAATTACATACACTTTCGGTGTAAATCGACTTGCAATGATAATGTAAATACTACCGTCTAAGCTATTCAGCCCCGACTATGCTTATTATATCATGTCCACCTCTGTTACACAATATTATCCCTCGCTTATGCTTTTGTGCGTATATCTGGTGTGTTTTACTACTCACATGCTATCCAAGGTTTTGTCAGCAATTCCGTTAGGCTACGATGCACATCTCATCGAAGTCGAAGGTGACAGCAATCGCGGTCTCCCTCGTTTCTCAATCGTCGGTATGGGTAATCGCACCATCGACGAGAGTCGCGACCGCGTACGAAGCGCGATAGTCAATTCAGGCTTCAGCTTCCCCGACTCTAAACTAACTGTCAACCTCGCACCAGCTGAACTAGCCAAGGATGGCACCTTTCTTGATTTACCAATCGCACTCAGTGTATTGATTCTCGGTCACCAACTACTACCAACCGACGTCAAAGACAAACTATTTATAGGAGAATTATCATTAAACGGCGAGCTCCGCCCAGTCCCGGGAATCATTAATATCATCGAAGCTGCAAAACTACGTAGGATCCAAGAAGTCTTTGTGCCACTAGCCAACCTCCCCCAAGCTAAACTCATCACCGACATCACAATACACGGTGCCCCTGACATCAAATCACTATTTTTACACCTCAAAGGTGTTAAGCACCTCGAACATCACGAAGAGTTAACTGTAGAAAAAACCAATACACCGATAAGCACTACCATTTACGACCATATCCATGGCCAACTCGTCGCCAAGCGCGCCCTCACTATCGCAATGGCCGGTCATCATAATATTCTTTTGTACGGACCACCCGGGTCTGGCAAAACTATGCTGGCTCGAGCTGCCAGCAATCTCCTACCCTCGCCCTCAAACCCAGAGCTCATTTCGATTACTAAAATCCACTCTCTTGCTGGCCTCACCGACTCGATTGTCCCCACTCGCCCATTTCGCACACCCCATCATACCTCCAGCCAGATTTCCATCATTGGAGGAGGGGCCCGAGCGATTCCAGGCGAAATCTCACTAGCCCACAAAGGCATCCTCTTCCTCGACGAAATCCCAGAATACGGCCGCGCAGTCATCGAATCACTACGTCAGCCACTCGAAGATCACGAAATCAGCATCTCACGTATCGGCGCCCGTGTCACATATCCAGCCGACTTCATGCTCATCGCTACTATGAACCCGTGTCCATGTGGTTTTTACGGCTCGCCTACTCGTCCTTGTTCTTGCACCACCACCCAAATCCTTAATTATCAAAAACGTCTCTCCGGCCCCATCCTCGACCGCATCGACATGTTTATAGAAGTCGGTAAGGTTGATCCTACCGATCTCACCTCCGAATACAACCAATCCACCGTCCAGCACGACCAAGCATCTGCACAAATCAACGCTGCGCTAGGCATGCAAAATATCCGTTTCAACCATTCTGACCGATACAACAGCAACCTCTCCACCCAGGAGCTTAGAGCATCTTCTTGCCTCTCTGCAGAAGCCAAAAAACTTCTAGCCAGAGCCACCAAATCCTTAGATCTTTCCGCGCGCAACTATTATCGAATTATCCGAGTTGCTCGCACGATTGCAGATATCGAATCAGCTCAGACAATCAACCCAGAGCACATCGCCGAAGCACTCCAATATCGCAAACGCGACCCCTTGTCGTCCCCATAGGGATTTGTTATAATGTCACCAATGACAGTTATTAGAAAGGACTCCGACAATTAGCACTCGTAACCGTATCAACGGCGAAATCCGCTATCCCGAAGTCCGAGTCTTAGGCGCAAACGGCGAACAACTGGGCGTTATGTCCAGCCGCCAAGCACAACAACTTGCTTCCGCCTCTGGTGAGGATTTAGTAGAGATCAGCCCCAACGCCAACCCTCCAGTGGTCAAAATCATCGACTGGGGCAAGTTCCAGTACCAACAAACCAAGGAAGCTTCCCGCGCCAAGAAAAAGTCTCGCGCTTCCGAGCTTAAGCAGATCCGTCTCGGTGTCAAAATCAGCGACAATGACCTCAATATCAAACTCCGCAAAGTCCGCGAGTTCCTCGAGGAAGGCGATCGCGTCAAGATCTCCATCGTCTTCAAAGGAAGAGAAATGGCCCACCGCGAAATCGGCGACGCCCTAGCCAAGAAGATCATGAACCTCGTCAGCGAATACGCCGTCCAAGACCAGCCACCCCAGATGGCCGGCCGCAACCTGTCCTTTGGACTCCGCAGCAAATAAGCAATATATCTCCAGCAAATCAGAGAAATAACCCTTGTCATTTCCCCTTATCTAGTGTATAATCTACACATTATGCCAAAATTAAAGACCCATAAAGGCACTGCTAAGCGCATTAAAGTCACCAAGACCGGCAAGCTTGTTCGTGAGCGTGCTTTTGGTAACCACATCCTAGCCAAGAAGAGTAAGTCTAGGAAGCGCAACATGAAGACCGCAGCTATCATCCGCGGTAAAATTGCCAAAAATGTCAAAACTGCACTAGGAAAGTAAGGAGTATATATGCGAGTTAAACGAGGCGTCCCAGCACGCGCAAAACACAAAAAAATTCTACGTGCCGCCAAAGGCATGCAACACTACCGCACCCGTAGTTTTCGCCTCGCCAAGCAAGGCGTCATCAAGTCACTACGTTACGCATATCGCGATCGCCGCAACCGCAAGCGTGATTTTCGTTCCCTTTGGGTCACACGCATCAACAATGCAGCCCGCGAAAATGGCACCAACTATTCCCTTCTCATCAAGGGCATGAACGCTGCCAAAATCGAACTAGATCGCAAGGTTCTAGCCGAAATCGCCGTCAGCGACAACAAGGCCTTCGCCGCTATCGTCAAAGCTGCCAAATAAACTGTTTATGTAAAAATTACAGCAAAAAGGACCTCCTAAATTAGAGGTCTTTTTTGGTGAGCTCGATAGTAAGCCGGGTTCTGTAGTCTGGGAGGTAAAACTCAGACTTAGCGACCATCTATCTAGTTCCATCGTTGCCGACAGACTCTAGCGGTGAGCGACCCTCCGCGGGACGCGGGTTTTTAGGTCTCCTTGCAGTGGATAGGGTTTGCCCCCGGCATGTGTCACCACATACCGCTGTGGTCTCTTACGCCACTCTTTTCACCCTTACCGGCAAGCCGGCGGTATAGTTTCTGTGGTACTTTCCCTAGGATTACTCCCGGTAGCTGTTAGCTACTATCCTTCCCTGTACTGCCCGGACTTTCCTCTAGGTAAACCTAGCGATCGCCTCTCGAGCTCCCCTATATTATATCACATTTATGCTTTTGCGGCATCAGTACGTCGTGCCCACTCGTCGATCACCCTATTTACCTCATGGTCGGCATAAGTATTCTCTGAGCGCAACACATGTCGCACATCCCAAGCTTCAAACTCCCCGAGTAGCTTACGCACATCATCATAAACCAGCATCAGATCTCGGTTTTTCACTTTATATACCCCATTTAGCTGGTTTACCACCATTAAACTATCAGATATAATCCTTACCTGCTTCAACCCCAGCTCAATTGCCTGCTCCAGCCCTTCCTTCACCGCAAAGTATTCCGCCATCCTACTATTATTGTACCCAATAAACTCCCCACCCTGTCTGAGCACACTCCCGTCCGCACCCACGATGTAGTAGCCAATACCAGCCGGACCGGGATTTCCGCGACTCCCGCCGTCCACATATACAATCGCGCTGTTTGCCACCGCTCGAAGCTCGCCTGTCGCAGGCTTCGCCACTTGACCGAGAATCCTCAACACATTACTCGACGCCTCATTCAAGTCAAAACCAGCAAGTTCAGTACTCTTCACCCACTTATACGCCGAATACCTCTCCCCCGATACCTCAATTCGGCTATCTTCGCGAATTTTCACACCATATATAATATATAGATTTCCAACTTGGCTCGATCCCTCTAGGTAGGTGAAGGTCACTACATCCTTCAGGACTATCTCCTCAGCCCTAACTCCAGCATACTCCCAAAAACCTCGGCCAAATGCCTCCTCTGGCTGCTCACCAAATAACACCTTAGCCGTCGGCAACTCATACTTTGGTATCTCAAGCGAACGCCCCGTTGCTCGCTTGAATACCAAAACTTCACCCCCCTTGTCTACTATTCCTACTACCCTGATTCTTTGTTGCATCTACTCCACCCTATTAAGGAACCCTGACGACTTTGTTCCCGCCACAAAGTAACGGTGGATATGCCCTCATACCTCTAACCCACAGGTTAAAAATCTCGAGCTTCCCTAATAAATGTATTAGGAAACATTTGGCCGCCAGGGCTACTAATATTTTATCACGCAAACGGCGATAAGAGAATCTGGAAGAATTCCAGTATCCCAGACTGTGCCCAATCTAGTATCATTCTGAACGCATTACCACTTAGGAGCACCAGTAGTAGTACGATCACAATCCCAAAACTTTCCATCTGGAGCATATACTTCCTGATGAAATCCGGCGCCAAAGCATATATCACCCTCGACCCGTCCAGCGGCGGGATTGGTATTAAGTTAAATACCATGAATCCGATA
>Ga0123356_10003636_pt1 | contig 16088 bp, 11 predicted proteins | sample TergutEmb28metaG_2_FD_92546 | JGI IMG/M metagenome (GOLD analysis project Ga0123356, IMG submission 92546) | Embiratermes neotenicus P3 segment gut microbial communities from Petit-Saut dam, French Guiana - Emb289 P3 | ecosystem: Host-associated > Arthropoda: Insects > Digestive system > Gut ...
ACCATCGGTGCCATGACAAAACTAAGAGAATGCCTGCCGGTAATCAGAGTGTCACCCTCTTTGACGATAAGAGCATCCACGTCAAGATCAAAAAACTGGTTTAGTAAAGTCATAGTCTTGTTATTACACACGACCTTGACACCGGGATAACGAAGGAGAAGCTCTTCCAAAGCAGCCGAATGATCCGGCTCCATATGTTGCAAAACCAGATAATCAAGCGACCTGCCATTGAGAGCAAAAGCTACGTTCTCCAAAAACCTTCGGGTCACAGCTTTGTCAACGGTATCGAACAATACAGTCTTATCATCCAATAAGAGATATGAGTTATATGACACACCATCAGGGACAGAGTAAACACCCTCGAACATGGCAAGACGCCGGTCATTTGCGCCAACCCAAATCAAATCGTCAGTAATTCTCTTTATACAATGCATTCTACATATACCCTCCCGATTTAATCGTTAGTATAAAAAACTATACCACAGCCACTTCAATTTGTTAAGCTTAATCAGCTAGAATGTATAAACTGAGCTTCTATTCATAAAAAAAAGACGAAGATAAGGAAAAAAATGAACTTAAATTTGAACTAATTTTGTTGTCCATAATGTCGAATGGTGATATAATCGAGCGAAGTGAGAGTCTCGACCAAGCATAGCTCGTGCATGACCAATTCTCACCCACAACCAACACAAAGGAAAGCATTATGAGTAGTGATGAAAACCTTACAACAGAATACGAACTGGCAAGATATAAAGCTTTCAGCGAGACTATCGGTATTGCACTTTGGGATATGGAAATCATTGATGGTGACCTGAGAAACCCTGATAACAAAATCACCTGGTCACCGGAGTTCAGAGAAATGCTTGGTTTTAAAAACGAAGAGGAATTTCCAAATGCGTTGAGCAGTTTAATGGAAAGGATCCACCCTGAAGATCAGGAACTGGCGGGTCATATATTTGATGCTTTTATTAGTGATGAGACCAGGGAAAGACCATTTATTATAGAGTGTCGTATTAAGCAAAAAAACGACACATACAAGTATTATCATGCTTTTGCAACTGCTCTGCTTGACAATAGCGGAGTTCCGTTCAGGTTAGCCGGCACGATGATGGACATAAATGAAAAAAGAGTGATCGAAAACGATTTAAGAATCATGTCAAGTATTGTTCACAATGCGCCGGAATTAGTCGCATACAAGAAACTTGATGGCGAATGCTTATATATAAATCCGGTAGCATCCGTAATTACAGGTTATTCTCATAATGAACTCATGGCAGACTACGTTGGGCTGTTGTTTGGTGACAAAGCAGCAGAATACTCGGGGGAAGTGCTCAAAGACATTGACGAGTACGGTATCGCTACATTTGAATACCCAGGAAAAACCAAAAGCGGAGAAGAAAAAGTGATAGCGGGAACCTCATTTATGGTTGAGGACGACGCCTTTGCAACAATAGCCATGGATGTTACAGCAGCAAGAAAAATTGAAGCTGAACGTACTTTGACACTTGAATCCATGAAGATAATGACAGAAAATGTCGAGCAAAGCAATAAGCTGCTGCAAGCAGTAAATCAAGCAGCGTCATTGCTGCTTACGACAGAGGAAAACGAGAACGTATCAGTGACGATCATGAAATCAATGGAACTGATAGGTAATTCATTAAAAGTAGACAGAATACATATCTGGCGTAGTGAAAATAGTGATGATGATGAGATGCAGTTAATACGTGCTTACAGTTGGTTTAGCAAAGTTGGGAAGAAGAAAGCACAAATACCTACAAGTCTAAAAAATACTCACGAAGGATCTATGCTATGGCAGCAAAAGTTTCTAAACGGAGAGAGCGTTATAGGTACTATTTCGAAGATGCCGCCGGGGGATCAAGCTTTTCTGAAACCCCTGGAAGTAGAGTCGGTAGTAATTCTTCCTCTGTATCTTGATGAGCAGTTCTGGGGACTGTTCAGTGTAGATGACTGCAAGTTTGAACGTGAATTTACAGACGACGAGATAGACATTCTCACTTCAGTAAGCCTCATGATGGCAAGCGCAGTAAACCGATATGCCCTGGTGGAAAAAAGAACAAATGAACTCGCAATGCAAACAATAAAGCTCAAAGAAGCGCAGGAAGCAGCAGAAGTAGCAAATAAAGCAAAATCAGCGTTCCTAGCAAAAATGAGCCATGAGATACGCACACCTATGAACTCCATAATAGGCGTTGCGGATATCATGATGCAAACAGATGACCTTCCTGAGGATATTGAGGACGGATTAGGCAGGATCAATAGCTCCTGCAACATGCTTCTTGCGATAATAAATGACATACTGGATTTCTCAAAAATCGAAGCAGGAAAACTGGACATTGTGCCGGATAATTATGTAGTAGCAGATCTGATAAACGATACTGTGCAGTTGAACTTGTTGCATTTGGCTGATAAACCTATCGAATTTGAGGTCCATGTGGATGAAAATCTCCCGGCAAACCTGATCGGTGATGAACTGCGAATAAAACAAATCATGAGCAATCTACTAACAAACGCATTTAAATACACAGCAGAAGGAAGAGTTCTTCTAACAGTCGTTTGCGAGCCATGGGGGATCTCTGATGAAGTAACGCTGATAATAGTCATCCGTGATACAGGATTCGGTATGACGCAAGAACAACTGGGGAGTCTGTTTTCGGAATACTCACGTTTTACTGAAAATTCAACAAAAACCATCGAAGGTACAGGCTTGGGACTTGCAATTACTCAAAGCCTGGTCAACTTAATGGGTGGCGGAATAAATGTAGAAAGTGAACCGGGTACCGGTTCGGTGTTTACGGTGCGATTGCCGCAAAAAATGATTGATGATGAGGTAATTGGCGAGGAAGTAGCAGAAAAACTCAGACAATTCCGATTAAATTATCTGTCCCGCAGCAGAAGAGGTCAAATCATCCGTGACTTCATGCCATATGGAAAAGTCTTAGTCGTAGATGATGTGGAGCCAAATCTATATGTATCTGAAGGATTGATGAAACCGTACGGACTGAGTATAGAGACTGTAATGAGCGGCATTGAAGCGATCGACAAAATAAAGAATAATAATGTATACGACATAATCTTTATGGATCATATGATGCCGGAGATGGACGGCATGGAGGCGACAAAACACCTGCGTGATATGGGATACACCCACCCGATAGTAGCGCTGACCGCAAACGCTGTAGTAGGGCAGTCAGAGATATTCCTTAAAAACGGCTTCAACGATTTCATCTCGAAACCTATAGACGTACGTCAACTAAACGCCATTCTCAATAAGCACGTGCGCGACAAGCAATCACCCGAAGTCTTGAAAGCAGCAAAAAAGCAAAAAGATGATATAGGTGTAATAATCCTGGATGGACACATAATTGAACATGAGGTTTTTGGTCAAAACATAATAGGTGAGCAACAACAAAGAATAGCGACGCCGGTATACCAAGGAGAAATTTTAAAACTTAATGATAAAACAATAGACGGGCTGGATATCACAAGGGGCCTTGAACGATACGAAAACGATGAGGGGACATATATCCAGATTCTTCGATCATATGCTTCAAGTGTACGATCTATGCTTGAAATCGTCGGAGCCTTTAATGAAAAAGACATTGATGACTACAAGATAAAAGTTCACGGAATCAAAGGTGCCAGCTTTGATATCTTCGCCGAAAGAGTAGGAGAAGCAGCAAAAGAACTGGAACAAGCGGCAAAAGACGGAGATATAGGCTTTATTAATAAAAATAACCAAAGGTTTATCGAAATCGTAGAAGCGCTTTTAGATGACCTTGACTCCATGTTATCGGCAATTTCCACCGGCGAATCAAAAAAGAAAAAAGATAAACCGGATGCTGAACTGCTGTCAAAACTGTTTAGCGCCTGCAGCACATACAACCTTTCAGATGTTGAGGAGACAATGGAAGCAATAGAAGCTTATGAGTATGAAAAGGACGACGGACTTGTCCCGTGGCTTCGCAACAAAGTCGATCTGATGAGCTTTTCTGAGATCATCGATAAGCTGACCGGAGAATAATAACCCGCTAATATTATGTAATAACTGTAAAGGATATGATATAATGCCTATAACTACTTTTTTGGGAGGATACCTTAGTTTGAATAAATTCAAACTAACGAAAGCAATGTGCCAATTGCTCCCCTAGCGGGAACCGCAATTGATGCACGAAATGACCATCCTTTTTCATGGTTGTTTTGTGCTAGAGTAGAATCGAAAGGAAGGTCATTGATATGAATAGCATAAATGAAAAATATTTTAGTCATCTTGGGGGATTTGGACTGGACAGTCAGTTGGGCATTGTCACGTATTTTCTCGAGTATATTGAAGATAACGATTTTGCTCTAACAGAACCCAGCGTTATCAAAAGGTATGCCATTGCTGAAGAAAGAAAAATCAGAACCATAGAAGGATACGGTGAAAAATACACAAAAAAAGTGACAGACAGCCACTACGAAGAAGTCGTGCAGGACTCCGGAACCATATGCCGCAGTACGATAGCCGGTGCAATTAAAGACTTCGCACGGACTTTAGCTCTCAACGAGCCCGATTTTGTCGAAAAAACAAGTAAAAAAATGTTAGTCTGGATAATCGATCAATTTATCGGTCTGGGCTTACCCCTCGAAGTTGCTGAGCCCTTGGATGCAGATACGACATCGTAAATAAGACAGGGGACAAGACAGGGGGACGGTTCTACTCAAAAGACAGGGGGACGGTTCTACTGTCTCACTCATTTCGATGAGCGAGACAGTAGAACCGTCCCCCTGTCTTGAGCGAGACAGTAGAACCGTCCCCCTGTCTTGGAACCGTCCCCCTGTCTCATTACCGATCTAGCTAGTAGTCATAAAACATTTGCTGAATCTCTTTGGTGTCAGTGGTTTGTGTCAAGGCAAGCAATAAAAGAACTCTTGCTTTTTGCGGGTTTAAAGTACCTGACACAACAAAATCCAACTCATCATCATTAGCTTCACCATTACGAGCGACAATACCGCTTCCCACCCTTGTACTGCGGATAACGATAACACCATTACGACGCGCTTCAACAAGAGCCTCCAACACCTCGCCGGGAAGGCTGCCATTACCTGTACCTGCATATATAACACCTAGTGAACCGCTAGCTACAAAAGCGTCAATAGTAACTCTTGTGACATTTGCATAACTGTACGCAATATCAACCTTTGGCAACTCGTCGATCTCCAGCTTGCTAAAAATACTGTTGACAGTATGAAGACCAATGGGCTCTTTATAGAAATGCGCCTCATTCGATTGGATATATCCAAGCGCACCCAGCCCCGGAGCCTGGAAAGCATCTGTAAGGAAAGTACTCGACTTAGTCACTTCCTTGGCGCTATAAATCGTATCATTCATAACAACGAGAACGCCTTTTCGTCGTGCATTACTGCTGCCTGCTAAAACAACGGCATTATACAGATTGTACGGACCGTCGGCACTCATTGCTGTCGAAGGGCGCATAGCACCAACCAGCACCACCGGTTTTTCGCTGTTTACGACTAAATGGAGATAATACGCTGTCTCCTCCATAGTGTCTGTTCCGTGTGTAATGACAATACCATCAACATCCGGACTCGCCAGCAACTCATTGACCTTTTTCCCCAGCGACAACCATATTTCGTTATTTATATCCTGACTTGAAATACAAACGACTTGCTGCCCTGAGATATTGGCTATTGCCTTGATCTCCGGCACTGTCTCGATGAGTTTTTCAACAGTGATCGCAGCTGAAGTATACCCGACGGTTGTAGTGGCATTACCGGCGATCCCCGCAATCGTACCGCCGGTAGCTAATATAGCAATGTTTGGCAATTTTTCCATAACAATGTCGCCTCCCTGAGACGACAATTGTATCATAATAAACTTTGAAATGCTACTCACAAAACCTTCTCTAAAAAGCTCTGTAATCTTTCACTTTTTGGAGATGAAAACAACTCCTCCGGAGTATTTTCCTCAACGATCTTACCCTCATCCATAAAAATAACACGTGTCCCAACTTCTTTTGCAAACCCCATCTCATGCGTAACGACGACCATAGTCATACCGTCATGTGCAAGCTGCTTCATAACATCCAGAACCTCGCCGACCATCTCAGGATCAAGAGAAGATGTAGGCTCATCAAACAACATGACATCGGGATCCATACAAAGTGCGCGCACTATGGCTACCCGCTGTTTTTGTCCACCTGAAAGCTGCCCGGGATATGCATTTGCCCTGTCCTCCAAATCTACTCTATCAAGGAGTTGCATGGCCTTTTCTTCAGCTTCTGCGTTTGTCTTGCCCAAAAGCTTCATTGGGGCTAAAGTCAAGTTTTTCAGTACAGTCATATTCGGAAAAAGGTTAAATAATTGAAATACCATACCCATCTTTTGTCGATGGATATTGATGTTGGTTTTAGGGTTCGTTATGTCTACACCCTCAAATATTACTTTCCCATCGGTAGGAGCTTCAAGAAGATTCAGACATCGAAGAAAAGTGGACTTACCACTTCCGGAAGGCCCGATAACAACAACCACTTCACCCTTGTATATTTGTGTCGAAATTCCGTCAAGAGCCTTGATCTCTCCGCCGGCAAAATGTTTGGTCAAGTTTTCTGTTTTTATAAGGACATCACCGCTCACTTACCCTCAACCTCCTTTCGAGCTTGCTTACAAGCCAGGAAAGCACCATGACAAAAGCCAAATAAATAAGCGCTACCGCAATCAAAGGCATAAACGGCGAATACGTACGTCCGCTGATAAGCTGACCGCCCCTGGTCAAATCCTGTACCCCTATGACACCGAGAATCGAAGTCTCTTTTAGAAGGACAATAAACTCATTTGCCAGTGTAGGCAAGATATTCTTAAAGGCTTGCGGGATTATTATGTATCGCATTGTCTGCACATAATTAAAGCCAAGGCTTCGTCCGGCTTCAAACTGACCGGTGTCGATAGACATTATACCGCTGCGAAATATCTCGGCAATATATGCACCGGCGTTGATAGTAAAAGCAATAATACCAATTAACTCACCGCTACTTACCCTTACAAGTACAACAAAATAAAAAATGAGCAACTGCACCATGACCGGAGTACCGCGAATTACAGTCAGATAAAATACGCATATCCCATTAGAAAACATAAGTAAAAGCCGTCCCAAGCCCGGTCTCATATCAACATAGTTCTTTTCATATGTAGAGCGCACTATAGCGACAACAATGCCAATCATAATTCCAAAAATCAACGCAAAGAAAGTGACTCTTAACGTGATAGCAAGACCATCGAGAAGAAATCTCCAACGGTCATCGGAAATAAAGTTAAGCACAAACTGTCTTCTTATCTCATCGAACAAGTTCTGCAAATATCTCACCTCATTTGAGCAAGCCCCACTTACAAGGCTTACAGTAATGTTCGCATTACAAAAAAGGGCGGACAAGCCGCCCTTTTAAAAGTCTTAGTCTGCTTTTATATACTTATCGACTATCCTTTGAACGGTACCATCTGCGATAAGAGCACTCAACGCAGTGTCGATAGCGTCCTTTAGTTCTGTATTACCTTGTCTGATTGCAATTGCGTAGTCCTCGACAGCAAACTCAGTCTCAAGTATTTTGAGCCCCGTGTTTGCAGCAACAAATGCCTTTGCCGGTTCATTGTCGATTATCACACAATCGACCCTACCGGTAAGTAGAGCTTGAACAGCATCGGCACCCCTTCTGTAGCGATGCACAGTCGCAAGCCCCTCGTCCTCTAAATCCCAAGTCGAGTACAAATCTCCCGTAGTTGACGTTTGCACACCGATATCAAAAAACGCACCGTCTTCAAACAGGTCGTCCGCACTGGTTATTTCTGAATCTTCTCTGACAATAACAACCTGAACACCTGTAGCATAACTCACGGAAAAATATACGCTTTCCAAACGCTCATCTGTAATCGTCATACCTGCCATCCCGATATCTGCTCTACCTGCAACTACAGCAGGAATGATCGAGTCAAAATCTATATCGTCGATCCGCAGCTCCAAACCCAGTTTTTCCGCAATCGCTGCCGCAATCTCTGCGTCGATACCAACGATCTCGTTGCCTTCCCAAAACTCATACGGCGGGAAATCTGCGCTTGTCGCCATGACCAGCATCCCGGATTCAACAGTTTCCAAACCGCCATCATTTTGACTATCATCGCTGCATGCCATAACAAATGTTAGTAAAATCACTAAAGCAAAAAACAGCACCAAAGTCTTCATATACCCCTTCATCTTGTACCTCCCAGTATACCTTCCAATTAATAATTATGCACCGGTTCGTGCCGGACTGGATAATTATACAGCCCGACCGGTAAGTTTTCAAGATTATTTTGAATTATTTCTCATTCGTGCAAATGATGAATTGTTCATTTGATTTTATCAATTTGTTTGCATTTCAGGATTATTTTTATGATATAGTGGTAGACTGCTACACATGTTGCCTCTAATAAACTGCAACACGAGCAGCATGACCGGTGCATGCCAAAGTGTTTCCACCGGGAGCTATATAAAAAAGAGGGAGGGAAAGTATGGAAGGTATCGACCTGGTACTGATGGAAAAAAGCCTTAAAACTCGAGATCAGTTATTAGCAGCAACAAGCCGTGCTGCTCAGGAACTTCTCTCCGGCGGCAAAGACTTTGATGAAAGCGTCAACACAGTGCTGACCATTTTAGGCGAAGCTACGAACGTGGACAGAGTCTACGTCTGGAACATACATGAAAGCCCTCATCCGGAGATAAATCCGGAACTGCACACAACACAACTCTATGAATGGTCACTCGGAGCCGAACCGCAACAGGACTTGGAGATATGCACCAACAGACCCGTTTCAGAAGCTATACCAACATGGATAGACACATTTATGTCCGGTAAATGTGTCAATAATCTTGTCAAAAATATGCCTATCCTTGAGCAAGAGCAACTGTCACCGCAAGGGATAATCTCAATAATGACAGCTCCAATTATTTTTAGCGGAAAACTGTGGGGCTTCATTGGTTTTGACGATTGTCACTCAGAATATATCTGGTCAGAGCCGGAGGAAAACATACTCAGAGCTGCAGGAATGATCGTCGGTGCAGCCATCCACAATCACATGATAAACGATGCACTGGAAGAAGCAAACGTCCAGCTTGCAGAAGCAGCGGAAAAAGCCCGTGAACTTGCCGAGGAAGCAAGATTGGCAAATGAAGCAAAGGGCGATTTCCTCGCAAATATGAGCCATGAAATACGCACACCAATGAATGCAATAATGGGAATATTGCAATTGGTTTTAAAAACGGAGCTACAGGTGCAACAGCGGGAGTATCTGGATAAAATCGACTTTTCAACAAAGGCGCTGCTCCGGATAATCAATGACATACTGGACTTTTCAAAGATAGAAGCCGGAATGATGGATATGGAAGTTATCCCCTTCAAAGTCCAGGACATCATCACAGGTGTTATCGACTTGACAAAGCACCGGGTCGAAGATAAAGGCCTTACAATGACTGTTGAATTGGATCCGAAAGTAAATGAACTATACTTCGGCGATGCATTGAGACTTAATCAGATATTAACGAACCTGTGCACAAACGCAATAAAGTTTACTTCAGAAGGACAAATAGCAATCGAAGTAAAGCTACTAGCGAGAAGTGAAATTGAAGCAACCTTGCTTTTCTCAGTGACAGACACCGGTATCGGTATGACCAAAGATCAGCAGAAAAAGCTATTCTCCGCATTTACTCAAGCAGACACATCGATCACCAGACGTTACGGGGGCACCGGCCTAGGGCTTGCTCTATGTAAAAGGCTTGCAAACCTTATGGGTGGTGATATATGGTGTGAAAGTGAAGCCGGCAAAGGTTCGACATTTTCGTTTACGGTCAGATACAGTATTCTCAGCAGCGGGATAAACATTGACGAAATCGATGCCCTGACAAGTTCGAAAATAAGTCAACAGGAAAAAGAACTTGACATAATGAAGGATTTTGAGAACAAACGTATACTTCTGGTTGAAGATAACGAAATCAATCAAATCGTAACAAGGGAGCCGCTTGTACAGGCAAACCTGACGGTGGACGTTGCAAATAACGGTATTGAGGCTCTTGAAGCCATTAACAAAAACGAATATGATCTAATCATCATGGACATCCAAATGCCAGAAATGGACGGTCTGACTGCTACAAAACTCATCAGGGAAAAAGAGGAATTAAACTGGCTGCCGATAATCGCCTTGACCGCACATGCCATGTATGATGATCGCGAAAAAAGCAAGGATGCAGGTATGAATGCCCATATGACAAAACCCATAAACATATTGGAACTTTTTCTGTGCCTTGCAGAATGGTTGGGTAAAGGACAAAAAGCCAAAGAAGCGGGAGTTCCGCTCAGCCAACTGTAAGACACGGGGACGGTTCTTTTGTCTCACTTCGATGAGACAAAAGAACCGTCCCCGTGTCTTACGTGTCTTATCAAAGAAAGGATGGATACACAAATGACAGAAACATTAAAAAACATCTACGAAAGATACACATGCCGTGACTTTAAAGAAACACCACTTTCAGGGCAGCAAATTGAGTACTTGGTAAATGCGGCACTTGCATCTCCCAGCGCAATGAATCTGCAACCATGGCATATAATCATGGTTACAAATAAAGCATTGATAGATGAGCTTGATGCAGAAGGAATGAATATACTAAGTACTGCCGAAGACCAATCGATGTACGAGCGTATGATGTCCCGTGGTGGTAAGATGTTCTATAATGCGCCATGCCTTGCCGTCATATTGTCTGACGGTTCCAAGTGGGGAACACTTGACTGCGGAATACTCTGCCAAAACATGGTACTTGCAGCAGAATCACTTGGACTTGGCACCTGCATAGTCGGAATGGCCGGTGTGCCGATCAATGGACCAAAAGCAGAAGAATATCAAAAACGATTGGGCTTCCCGGAAGGACACACATTTGCAATAGGTGTCCTGGTGGGCGAAATCATAAGCGGAAAAGAACCACACGAACACGAAAAAAGCAAAATATCGTACATAAAATGATATTCACAATTTGTTAACAGTTAGTGCGGTTTTTATGTATAAAATTAGCACTAACAGAAGGTATATACAATGCCGGCGAAAGAAGGCAGTATGGAGCAGCATAAAATTGAAGTCTTTGGGGACTCAATACTAAAAGGCGTGCAGCTTGATGGCGAAAACAAACGTTATCACGTTGATAACAATATTGATGTCAATATGCTGGAAGAAAAGTTCAAGCTAAACATCAGTAACTTCTCAAAATTCGGTTGCACCATATCAAAAGCCCTTTCACTCATAGAAAAGCGAATCAGAAAAGGCGAGCTCCAATGCGATGCCGTCGTATTGAATCTGGGTGGAAATGACTGCGACTTCGACTGGAAGGCAGTATCTGAGTATCCTGATGCTGACCATCAGCCCAATACACCACTTGACGTGTTTTATGACACATACTGTAAAATCATTGAATACCTAAAAGAAAACGGGATACGCCCAATCATAACGACCTTACCGCCTCTTGATGCACAAAAGTTCTTCAACTGGTTCTGCGGAAGCCTTGAAAAAAAAGCAAACGTGATAAAATGGCTGGGTACAGTGGAGACTATATATCGTTGGCAGGAGAATTATTCCAGAACCGTAGAGAAAATTGCAGAAGAGACAGGAACACTTTTAGTCGACTTGCGCGGAGCTTTCTTAAAGCATAGGAAACTTGAACACCTATTATGCGCAGACGGCACACATCCAAACACAGAAGGACAAAGAGTAATAACCCAAAGCTTCCTTGAGTTCATAGAAATGGCAAACTCAAAAGGAAAAATAGTCCTATTTGCATAATATACATAAAATTATTAATAAAAATGCGCAATGTTGTACGATATTGATATGAAAAAACATTGCGCTTTTTCTTGTGAGAGGGTAGAATGTAGAACACAAACGAACAAGGAGAAGTGAAGATGAGCCTACAGGATTTAAAAAAGTTTAAGTTTTCAAAAGAAATAGCAGAAGTGATCGATAACTGCAAATCGGTGAGAGTCCCGAAAAGCAGAGATGAAATAGTCGGTATGACGCTCGGAACTCCTTATGCAAATGAGTTTGACGTCTCTTACGATTTAAAAGGTAAGAGCTACAAAGAAGTCACCATCGTACGCTGTAAAAACGGTGTTGCGGTGAATTATACTGAAGACTATATGAGAAGGAGAGACCCGGACTGCCTTATAATAGCGGACGATCTACCAACGGATAAACCAAGATTCAAAGATGAGTATGGTTATGAGTTTAAGTCACTGAGGGAAGAAACATACCGCTGGCTTGAACAGCAGGAACTTATAGTTGTACCGTTTATGGCAGGTGGAGAATACGGCGGATATCCCGGAATACTCGTCGCACCAAAAAATGCGTCATTCTTTGCAGCAGGTCTTGCAGGCTTGCAGTTATTTGTAAACATAGACGAGTTTAAGGGCAAGTTCGAACCCAAGGTCGTGATATTCCTGGCACCGCCATTCAGGCATACACATTTTGACGGCAAACAAATCGTCGTACACAATCGAACTCCGGATCTGTACGAAATGTTCTCATACAACCTCTATCCGGGACCTAGCGCAAAAAAAGGCGTATACGGATTCCTGCTTGACATCGGCGAAAGGGAAGGCTGGGTAACCACGCACTCCTCCGCAGTTAAGGTCATTACACCATATGAAAACGAAATCGTCTTTATGCACGAAGGCGCCTCGGGCGGCGGCAAAAGTGAAATGGGTGAGAACATCCACCGTGAACCTGACGGCAAAATACTCATTGGACAAAACCTGACGACACAAGAGAACTTTTACCTCAATCTGGAAGAATCATGCCAGCTCCAACCAATAGCAGACGACATGTCGCTTTGCCATCCCGATATGCAAAATGAAAGTAAAAAGCTGGTAATAAGGGATGCAGAGGACGGTTGGTTTATCAGGCTTGACCATATAAAAGAATACGGCACCGAACCGTTTCACGAAAAGATATATGTCCACCCTTCAGAGCCTCTCGTATTTATCAACATACAAGGAGTACCGGAATCAACATGCCTTGTGTGGGAGCACACGATCGACTCGGACGGCAAGCCCTGCCCAAACCCGCGTGTGATCCTGCCTCGCAAGATGGTCCCGGGAATAATAAGCGAACCTGTCGAAGTCGACGTAAGAAGCTTCGGAATCCGCACACCGCCATGTACATCGGATCGCCCGAGCTACGGCATACTGGGGATGCTGCATATTCTCCCACCTGCACTTGGCTGGTTGTGGAGACTTGTTGCACCGAGGGGTCATAACAACCCAAGCATAATCGAAACCGAGGGAATCACAAGTGAGGGCATCGGCTCATACGGACCGTTCCTTACAGGCAAATGGGTCACCCATGCCAATCTACTGCTAAATCAGATAACAGGATCACTAAACACAAGATTTGTGCTTATACCGAATCAGCATATCGGTTGCTACAAAGTCGGATTCAAACCGCAATGGCTGATGCGCGAGTATCTTGCCCGACGCGGCAGCGCAAAATTCAAGCCTGAGCATCTTGTGCCTGCACGTCTGCCACTGCTCGGATACTGTCTGGAAAACCTGAAAATAGACGGACAGTTCATCAGAACAGCATTCCTCAGACCGGAAACACAAGCAGAAGTCGGACTCGACGGTTACGACAAAGGTGCAGAGCAACTGGTCGAATTTGTTAAAAGAGAGCTGGTAAAATACGATACAGACGAGCTCGACCCGCTAGGAAAGCAAATCATCGAGTGCGTCAAAAACGACGCCACCCTGCAAGACTACTTAGATTTGATTCCGATAAGGTATTGATTTCGATCATATAACGGAAGAGTATAGCAAAAACAATGAAACTGGGGTATAATTATAGTTATGTAATATACCCCGGTTTTCGCTATTTCCGTCAATATACAGGGAGTTGTAAATGAGAAAGATTACTAAAATCATCAGCACTTTACTTGCAATTCTTCTAGTTCTAAATGTAGCCTGTAGTGCAAATGATTTGTCTGAGATTCAGGCTCCTTCGATCAATGAACAGCATGAAGCACCATCACCTTCAATTGAAAAGACGCCCGAATCGCAGATCGTACCCGATAGCGAAGACGAGGAAAATAGCAGCATAAACGATCTTCCGGAAATACCAAAGCCGGGACTGGGTATGGAATTCCCGGTCCAGGGTGGTTTGATACTGCATGCATTTTGTTGGTCATTTAATACCATTGCTGAAAATATGGCAGATATAGCGGCTGCCGGTTTTACTGCTGTCCAGACTTCGCCGATATCAGAGTCGATCACAGACAGCCCATGGTCACCACAACCCACGGGAATGCAGATAATGGGTGATGGAGCATGGTGGTTTCATTATCAACCGGTATCATACAGGATCGGAAACTTTCATCTTGGCACAGAGGAAGAATTTGCAAAGATGTGCGACGTAGCAAATGAGTTTGGTGTAAAAGTCATCGTTGATGTCGTTGCAAATCACTTTACATCTGAGTTTGATAAGATCTGCGATACGGTCTTGGAGATAGAAGGCGGCGCAGTGCGTCTGGAAAATGTATCCGGAAGTGGTCGCTTACAGCAAACAAGGGGAAGACTACTTGGTCTTTATGACGTGATCACTGAAAACCCATATATGCAGCAGGTCGTTTTAGACTATCTGGAACGTTGTATCGAGCTTGGCGCGTCCGGATTCAGATATGACGCAGCATTACATATTGAACTTCCTGATGAACACGAAAGCATTCGAAGTGATTTTTGGACTGTGGTACTGGAGAATGGCTCCGAGTTTCAATATGGTGAAGTTCTTGATGCCGGTCAGGCTTCGAACTATGCCCGACACATGCCTGTGACGGACGCGTTTTACGGCAATATGGTTTTAGGAGCAGCTCGCACAGGACGTATCAGAGCAGCCATCTTGAGTGAATATCGGGTAAACGCCCCGGCAGCACAACTTGTAACATGGGTGGAGTCACATGATACATTTTGTAATGATGGTGTTTCTGCAGATTTGACTCCAAAGCAGATCATTTACGGCTGGGCGATAATAGCAGCAAGAAGTGATAGCACGCCTTTGTTCCTGAGCCGTCCCGCCGGTTCTTCACCCGGATTAGAAACCCGATGGGGAAATAACCTTGTTGGAGAAAGAGGTAATGATGAGTTCATGTCAAGAGAAATCACTGCACTAAACTGGTTCAAAAGAGCCATGTTTGGCAGTGATGAGCTTCTTACCAACCCGATAGAAGAAAATTTCAATCTGATGATGATACAACGTGGAAACAACGGAGTTGTCATTATAAACACGGGTAATGAAGTGATCCTGGAAAGTATCGAGGCAGAGCTATTAGAAGATGGTATATATGTCGATATAATAGCCGGTAACGAGTTTGTTGTATACGGTGGCAAGATAAGCGGAATAGTAAATGCGGAGAGCATAACTGTTATTTACTGATTCTGATTATGGCACTAAAAAAGCAGCTCACTCTTGAGAAGGAGTAGGCTGCTTTCAGCATCCTTATGACTATGTTGTTCTTCCGAAGGTAGAAGTCATTTTGGCGATCCTTTTTGCGAGTTTTGGAGTTATGTCTTTTTCTTTCATTCTCCAGCACCAGTTGTCGCCACCTACGGTCGAAGGTGTATTAAGACGTGCTTTATTACCCAAGCAGAGCCAATCCTGCATTGGAATAACAGCGATCAAAGATGCTGATTGCAGCGTGAGTCTTATCATTGCATTTGGTAAGTCTCTTTTTTTATGTACTCCGGTATACTCCATCGCATCTTTAACACATGCTTTTGGTGCAGTCGCTACCCAGCCTTTTAGTGTGGTGTTGTCGTGTGTGCCCGGATATACGACCGAGTTCTTTTTGTATGTATACGGATAATAATCACCGGCTTCACGGTCGTCAAAGGCGTATTGTATCAGTTTCATGCCCGGGTAGTTGCTGTATTTTAGCAGCTCATAGACCTCTTCTGTCAGGTATCCAAGATCTTCTGCGATTATCTTTGAGTCGGGTATATTTGACTTGACTGCATCTA
>Ga0123356_10003637_pt1 | contig 16086 bp, 11 predicted proteins | sample TergutEmb28metaG_2_FD_92546 | JGI IMG/M metagenome (GOLD analysis project Ga0123356, IMG submission 92546) | Embiratermes neotenicus P3 segment gut microbial communities from Petit-Saut dam, French Guiana - Emb289 P3 | ecosystem: Host-associated > Arthropoda: Insects > Digestive system > Gut ...
CACACCAACGCCACGCGATATAATTAAACATGACCAATGACGACATTCAAATTGTTGAAGTAAAAACACGCAAAGATTTAAAAAGATTCGTGCGATTCCAAAATTGGCTTTATAAAGGCAACAAGTTCTTTGTTCCCGCTTTGGAAATTGACGAGATGAAGTTGTTCAGTCCCAAAAATCCATCATGGGACGAGGTTGACTTTAAATCATTTATCGCAGTGCGTAGGGGAGAGGTCGTCGGACGTGTTGCGGCGATGGTGCAAAAGACGTATAACAAACTGCACAATTGCAAGTATGTGAGGTTTACACGTTTCGACCTTATTGATGACAGTCGTGTTGCGACCGCTTTGCTTGACGCCGTATGCACTTTCGCACAAGAGCGTGGCATGGAAGTCGTCCATGGTCCGCTTGGTTTCAACGATTTGGACAAAGAGGGCGTGCTTATCGAAGGCTTTGATAAAATCGGAACTTTTGCCAATTTTTATAATTACGCATATTACAAGAGCCATTTGGAGGAAGCTGGTTTCGAAAAAGAAATCGACTGGCTTGAATTTTCCGTACAGATGCCAGAAGAACTTGACGAGCGCATGGTCAAGATTAACGAACGCATGAAAGAAAGGCTTGGTCTTACTGTTGTTTCGCAAAAAATGTCTAAATCACAAGTTATCAAGCGGTACGGCAAAGAAATCTTCAAGGTGCTTAACGACAACTATGCTGGATTACATGGAGTTATCCCGATTTCCGATGCCGTGCGTGACGATATCTTGAAACAATTCAAAACCATTATAAGGCGAGAACACGTTCACGTTGTGGTTGACAAAAATGATACAGTTGTCGGCTTTGGGCTTACGGCGCCGAATATTTCACGTTCACTTAATGCTTCACGTGGAAAGCTTCTGAATTTTGGATTTCTTCCCATAAATGCAATACGCATCAAACTTGAAGCGATGCGCCCTAAATATGCCGACATGTGTCTTGTCGCTGTTGTGCCATCGTATCGTGGGAAAGGCGTGAACGTTATCCTTATATACGAAACGTTCAAAAGTATGCTTAAAATGAAAGTAAAAGTCCTTGAATCGAATTTGCAGCTTGAAACAAACCTTGCCATACAAGCCGAACTTGACCCTTTTGGCAAGGAGTTGATTAAAAAACGCAGATGCTACAAGAAAGTTTTGTCACCGACCGAAGTAATATGAAATTCCCCAGTGCGAATCAAAGCGTATTTGACCTTTGTTGACTTGATATGGAGGTCTTTGATTTTCTGGCAACGTCGGTCCTATTAAAGGATTTGTATAACTGTCTATGAATGTAAACGTGTAGGTATTACGGGTTCGTGTGTAGGTACCAACGCCTGTGAAAATAATTTGGGTGTCCTCGCCTATGGTTTCAATAATCTCCATTTCAAACGTATTGTTAGAGTGTATCCAAAGACGTGATGTATGATAGTCTCGGTGGTTGACAATTGGGTCTGCGCCGATACGCTTGATTCGCCATGAATCATCAGACTTGTTGAAAAATATAAAGTATACCCCGATACAGATTATTATGACGATAATGATAAGCAAAACAATTGCCAGTATCTTTTTTGTTCTTGGACTCATCCGCCACCTCCAAGCCATGGGTCAAAGCGGGCGAACTCTGCGACCGTCACGTTGCGCTGGATTGTAATAATTCGATGAACGCCACCGTATTCGGTTCCAACACGATACGACACAACCGTGCGCAGGTATATCCTATTTTTGTCCGACCAGAAAGTATAGCGGGCAAGCCTGCCGTTATCGACTCCGTCTGGGTCATGTATTATGCGTGATGCTGTGCCACGGATATTTCCGTTTCGAGGGCTTCCAGATGTGATTACAAAGTCAATACGACCAGTTTTCCCAGTTTCGAAAATAATCCACATACTTTTGAAATCTTCCGAGAACTCTAAGTAACTTCGGTCATCACCATACAGCCTGTATGTATCAACAAGCACCATGGCGTCTTCCTCGTCGCAATATTCATACACTGTTCGTGTGAAAGCGTATGGCTCCATCTCTTCAACGAAATAAGCGTGCAGTGGTTGGATTTCTATGCGGTTTCTGTTCGAACATCCAAGAAAGACACCTGCGCAAAGCAGAACAAGCAAGACGGCTAACCCCCGCCTCATTTTCATTTATTGTCCTCGCCCGAGCGTAGTTTTCGTGATGCTTTTTTTGCAATAGGTGTTTTAAGGTCTTTCTTTGGTACTCTTGTTTCAAAATCGTCACGTGCATAAGATGTATGGTGTTTACCGATATGACGCCTGAACTTCATGCGACGAACTGTGAATGCGACAATTGCGAAGATAATTGCTGCACCTGTGATAAGTGACGGAAGGATAATAAAGTCAAGTGATGGTCCTGGTCCACGCTCGCCATCTTCGCCGTCGTCGGGTGGTCGGGTAGAAGTAGTGATAATACTTGTCCAGTCGTCTTCCGTCCTTGCGTCAAATGCCTCGGGAGTGATTTCTTTAAGTTCAAGTCCTTTAATACCGACAGCACCAACAACAAGGGCCTCTTCGTTTCCAAATTCAATTTCAAGCGATAAATCAAGCGGAGTACCAGACTTGATAAGGAAGGTCAATTTGATTTCTCCGAAACTTGCCAGGTTTGCAAGGTCTTCTGTTTTAAGGTTTATAAATCCGCCGTCCATGCGTATGTCGTCAGAAAGGTTTTTGATACGAAGGGACAGTCCATATTCAGGGTCTTTGTTCTCGTGGTCGGTGTATGTTACGAACTTTACGTTGGAAGATGGGCTTAGTCGGACAGTGTATTCGTAAGCGGTTTCTTCTTCCAGCTGTTCGGTCATTGTATTGTGAATGATGGCATGTGTTGCGCCTCGTGTTGAAATGTTAAGTACATCATACATTGGGTCAAAGAATGCGCTTGCGGAATGTCGGTCTTCTGCAACAAAGAACAATGATTCACCACCGACATTGGCGTTTGCACCCGCCTTGCGCAAGAAAAGCTTTGACGGGTCATTAAGGTCAACAGTGGTGTGCCTTGATGGCGGGGCCTCGTGCATGCCTTGTGGGACCGCTTGGTGCACATAGACGTTATCGATAAACAGAGTACCAGTCGTTGGATCCGCAGCCGAGCCAAGTGCAAATGTAATACGCACATTCGGGTGCGAGAATTGAGGCGCCAGCACCGCAATAGAGTAGTTTCGCCATTCGCTTAGGATGGTTGTGCTTCCAGTTGGCTGAACAAGTGGCAACCTTGTGACTTCCCGACCGCCAATTTCGACGACAGCCCAGACTTCACGGTTCGAAAGATTGTGTGTAGCCGCATCGAATGAAATAACGTTGCGTGTATCCGATGTAAGTGTGAAAGTATTGCTTTTTACTGTTTGGTGCGTTGCATGAACGTTTTGCATCATGTAGATATTGTTGTTAATGCTTTGTTGTTGATGCCAAATCTCGTGCGGATTAAATGCCGAGCCGTAAGCCCTAGTGTTTCCAATTATTTTATTGTTCTCCATCCAGTGAGTAGGGTCTGTGTTAACGATACCGTTGATTATCCTGCGCTCGGCAAAGTGGTCGGTGACTTCTTCGTCATCGATGCTTACTTCCCAGCCAGTCGCAACAAGCGGGAATGCGGAAACGTTACTGCGCTTTGTACCAATGTTGAAAAACGCATTGTCAATTGTTGCAGGAGGCATTCGCCACTCTACGATACATTCCGAGACGTTGCTTGCATCTTGGTGCTTGGCGTAGTATCGACCCGACACCCGTGTTATCGAAAAATCGTCAACCATAAGGAAGGTTGTTGCATTGTCGTCTCCGCCAATCCAGAATTCAAAATTCACATTTATGTCCGCCAAAGATTCGCCAAGAACGAAAATTGTATTAAGAATCCAGTTATTGTGCGACAGGGAAGAAGAGGTTGTTTCGTACTTTATCGGCATAAAACCAGAATCGTAAAGAGTTGGGATAATGTGTGGCGGAACACCAAGTGTGCCAATTCTTGTATCACGAATGCGGAAGTACGTTGACGCTTCGGCACCTGCAAGCGCATAAAAGTTAATCATGTAAATTTCGTTGCGCTTTATTTGGATTGTTTCGTTGAATCCTGTGCTTGTTCGTTCACTGTACCTAAGACTTGTTCTTGCATTAACAGCGGTCATCATCATAACATTGTGGTTTTCCAAATACTTTGTTGGGTTGCTTTCTCGGTCAACTACTGGTCTTGTGTTGCCAAAGACTTGGGCTGTGCGGTCTTTTACGTTAAGCACCGACGGAATATCAGAAATGCGTGTAGATGGTCTTATTGATGTGTTGTCGATGGTTACAAAGTTGTCGACTTGTCTGAACTTAACTGGGTTTGCCACTGTGTTTTCAAAATTCTCGACAATTTCTTTTGTGTCGGAATACGGCATAATGTGTGGCGGTGTGGTTGGATAGAATGGTTTGCCAGCCACTACGGTCGCATCATGAGGTTGGGACAAATCAACCACGTTTGTAAGGTAGTACTTGTCACGGCGATTTCTTTGGTTTTCTTTGGCTTCCTCGAAGGTCTGTTCGAATTGTGCCGCACTGTATCCGGTTACTCGGATATTGTCGTAATAGACGACACCCCTGCTTGCCCGTCCGCCATATCCACCAAGGAACAAAGCAAGCGAGAAACTTGCGCCTTCAAGCATGTCGGTTTTGACCAGGAACGTTGCAGTTTGCCAGATACTGTGGTTTGGCAGGGTAGAAGTTCTTGGTGGCACTTGCCTCCAGAAATTTGTGTTTGTTGGAAGTGTATCAATATCGGTTTCGACTTGGTTTTTGATAGAGACATAAAAGTTCCCAGCGTATTCAACAAGGTCGTTTGTTTTGTACAGCGTTGTAGCATTCCATACAGTCCAGTCCTGCAAAATGCTTACTTGACTTGCCTCGATTCGTGGCATTGGTCTTCCGTCGATGAAGTCGCTTTCTGGGATAAGATAGATGGAGCCTGGACTTCCTGGTCCGACTGCGTAAAAATCAACTTTTACTTCGAAGTATCCGTCCGCCCAAAACTCGTCAAGTTTTTGCGTGAAATTAACCGAAGCGGTACCTGTTGTAGACTTGTTTGCCAAAACCATAACATTTGGCGAGCCAGCATGCGAGCTTTGCGGGTTCTCGGTCATAAAGGCAAGATTTGCAAGATTCTGTCGCCCTTTGAAAGTATCAAAAGCAGTTGTATTCACAACGCCCATAACGGCGTTGGTGGCAGTAGTTGCTTCCCAACCACTTGCGTTGTTTGCCGAGAATTCCGTTACACTGCCGTCTGCAAAAATTGGGTTGTTTATATTAAACTTTTTACTTGTAAAGTTGGTGCGTTCTTGTTGGGGTAGGGTAAAGGAATGAAGCCCATCTAAAAACCACGGAGCGTTAGTTGTGGCACGCACAATTGCGCTTATTCCACCAAGCGGAAGCATAGCTAAAACCGCCGCAATTGCGACGATTAGGCATACAATCCTTTTTGTTTTCACACGCTTCATGTAAGTCCTTTCTTCTGCCCTTTGTCAGTATGTACAAAAAGTATTTCAGTATAGATGAAGTCAAAAATAAAATCAACAACTATTTCTCGAAAAAACATCTATACAAATGAAAAAGTTTGTGGTATTCCTTTGTTTATACGGTTATTGGGGATGGAGGAAACAATGGAAAAAATTGCACTGTTTGAACTAAGTAGTACGGCAATACGGCTGACCCTTGGGGCGATGGTCGAGAACGAGTACTTTTACGTATACAAGGAACTAAGTGAATATGTTCAGATTAACGAACACATCGAGGCAGACGGCCTTATCAAGACAGCCAAAATCAAAGAATGTATTGCGCTTCTTCAAATTTATAAAAAAATCTGCGAGGCAGAGGGCATCACACGCTTACACTGTGTTGTTGCGGCGTCTTTGTCCGAGGCAAAGAATTATTCAAGCTTTCTTGACGAGGCAAGCAACACTTGCGGACTTGAATTCAGAATGCTTACCGAGGCAGAGGAAGTTTCTTCGGTTTACACTGGTGCGATAAATACTCTTGATGTGCCAAAGGGCGTTATCATCAATATTTCAAGCCATGCAACTCGTGTAATTCATTACAACCGCAGGGTAGTACTTGACAGTCTTATACTTCCATACGGTTCAAGTTCGTTGCTTAAAGATGGCACTACGCCGAGTGCGGCAATAGAAAAGGTTAAGTCGGAACTTGTCAAGAAGGGTGGTTTTTTATCTTCACTTGACCCTGAAACAACTCTTGTCGGTGTTTCCGATGTGTTTGTAAGTTTCGGCAGGCTTTCACGAAAAATGAGGAAGCTCCCAGTCGATATTGACCATAACTTTACAGCCTCGGCGGAAAACTTCCAAACTGTGTTCGAGTTTGTCAAAGGTCTTGACGCCACTAAAAAGCAGAAACTTAAAGGTATTTCAAGTCACAGTGCGGACACAATTCTTGCAGGAATGTGTATTGTTGATGCAATTCTACAACACAGTAAACTTAACAATATAACAGTTGGTTGCGGATATAGGAATGTTGGTTTGATGTTCAATTACGCAATGCCGTTTACCGTCGAGCGCCCAGTCAGCGACGTTTTGGGATATTCCTTGGAGGTTATTGCAGCGTCATCTGGACTTGACAAGAAAGAATGCGAGGCACGCTATAATCTTGCGTTGTTGCTTTTTAGGCAACTTAAAGTTCTTCACAAACTTCCACGTGGGTATTTGAAGGTGTTGCGTGTGGCAAGTTACCTTTATCATATTGGCAAACGGGTTAATAACTTTGGCTATGAAAAGATTAACTATCACGCAATTTTGAATTGCAACGTCAACGGTGTTTCGCACAAGGAAATTGTATTGGCGGCATTCACGGCGGCGCAAAAAAAATGGGAAGATTTTAACCTTGCCGAGTGGGTACGATACAAAGACATCGTAGTTGACGACGACCTCGAGGCCGTCCGTAAACTGTCAATAATCGTGGCAATGGCGGAAAGTTTGAACATCAGAAACTGCGGTGCGATTAAGGATATCTCGTGCGACATCCTGGGGGATAGTGTGATTTTGAAACTCATCGCAGACGAGAGCGCAAGGCAAAGCAAGACCGATGTCAATGCTTTGCACATGGAAATATTCTATGCAAAGAAGTACAGCACCGAGTTCGCCCGTGCGTTTAGGAAAAACCTGGAAATACTGTAAGTAGTGGTATTACGAAATTCATAACACTATATGTGGAGTAACGATGACAAAAAGAGAATGTGACTTGTTAATCATTGGCGCCGGTCCAGCGGGCATGATGGCGTCGATTTATGCGTCTCGTGCGGGTCTTCGTACATTGATTTTGGAAAGCACAGGCGCTGGCGGTCAGGTTCTTTCAACGGCCGAGATAGACAATTTCCCAGGCTTCACTTCGATAAGCGGTGCCGAACTTGCTATGAAAATGAGCGAGCAAACCGAAGTCTGCGGAGTAGAAACAGTGTACGATGAAATCACAGAAATCACCCTTACTGGAAAGACGAAACAAGTTGTTTGCCACGACACCACGATTACTGCCAAGGCTGTAATAATTGCGACTGGGGCATCTCCACGAAAAATTGGTTGCGAGGGCGAGGAAAGATTTCTAGGTGCCGGCATTCACTTTTGTGCTCTTTGTGACGGAGCATTTTACAAAGACAAAGACATCGTTGTTGCCGGCGGTGGAAACAGTGCCGTCGAAGAAGTTTTGTATCTTTCCCCGCTTGTCAAAAGCATCACAGTTGCAAATGCGTTTCCGGGGTTTACGGCGTTTACAAGTTTGGTCGAGAAACTGGAAAAACTGCCAAATGTAAAAGTGTTCCATAACACCGAGATTAAAAAAATAATAGGCGACGGTAAACTTACAGGTGTCGAGTTATCTGGCGCAGGGGTCACCCCTGCCAGTGGAGTATTCGTCGCAATCGGACGCAAGCCAAATACTGACTTCTTGGGTGGTTCGGTGGAACTTGCCACTGGTGGCTATATTGCGGTTAACAAGAAACTTGAAACAAATATTCCAGGCGTGTTTGGTGCAGGAGACGTATGCGAAAAACTTGTTCGCCAGATAGTAACCGCATGCTCGGACGGTGCCATTGCGGCTACTCATGCCGCCGAATACGTGAGGTCACAAGAGGGCTAGTTCACAAAACAAAAATTTGCAACATATGGTAAACCATCGCAGGCAAAAGGATAAAATATGGCGAAATACAAATTTTTTGGAACAGACGGAATAAGAGGAATCATAGGGCAAGACTTCGATACGGAACTTGTTACAAGAATTGCCAATGCAACGGCAACGTTTATCAAAAAGCGACCGGCAAAGGTTATCATTGGTTGGGATACTCGTGCTTCGTGTGACTTTATTGTTGATATCCTGGCAGGCACGCTTGCGTACTATGGCATTGACGTTGTAAAAGTCGGAGTTGTTCCGACCGCTGCGCTTTCGTTTTTGACTTGCAAACTTAAAGCAAACCTTGGAATTATGGTAAGTGCCTCGCATTGCAGTATAAAGTATAATGGGGTCAAATTTTTTACCGACATCGGTGAAAAGCCATCAAACGTTCAAACTTCCGAATTCGACAAATTGGTCGTGCAAAAGGCAAAGCCAACAGCGGCGGGGAAAAACGTTGGTACAAGCACACAAGACCTGAAAGCAATAAAACTGTGGCAAAAATTCCTGGTCGGCAAGTTCCGTTCAACCATTAAAACCGACATCAAGGTTGCCGTGGACTGCGCAAAAGGCTCTGGCACACAATGCGCCAAAGAGGTTCTTGGTGCGCTTGGGGTCAATGCAACGTTTTTCAACGACACATCAACAGGGTTTGATATTAACGAAGGCTGTGGGGCAACAAAGCCTACTTTCATGAATAATGCGATGCGTGGCAAAGGCTTTGACATCGGTTTTGCGTTTGACGGAGACGCCGATAGGTGCATAGTTTTCGATGGTCAAGGCAACCACATTCATGGCGATATTATTATTTACCTGCTTTCAAAGTATTTGAAAAGTCGTGGCAAACTTGCCAAAAATAAAATAGCAGGGACCGTACTTTTCAACCTTGGTATCGAAAAAGAGCTTAATAACCAAGGCATCAAGCTTATCCGCACGGACGTTGGCGATGCTTATGTTTATCACGCTATGAAAGTGGGAAACCTCTCGATGGGCGGAGAAACAAGTGGGCACATTAACTTTGCAAATGTATGGTGCACGGGTGACGGGCTTGTTGTTGCGCTTATGGTTTTGTCTATGCTTGGGGAAAACGGAAAAGGTTTAAGTGAGCTTGCATCCGAAGCCAAACTTTTCCCGCAAATCAACATCAATACCGAGGCAACTCCGCAACAAAAAAAGCAACTTTTCAAAGACGCTGACTTTTTGAATCATGTCAAACAGCAAAAGAAAAAACACACAGACTTTCGAATAATCGTGCGCCCATCGGGCACGGAAAACATTGTGCGAGTCACAGTCGAAGGTTCCGAAGTCAAAGCGTGCGAGAAAATCGCAACAGAAATCATTGCGCATATTAAAAGAACACTTGTGAAATAAATTTGTTTTTTCCATTCAAATATGATATAATATCAAAGAATGCAAATACAAAAGACGAATAGATTTATAAAAGGCTTTACGTCACGGGCAACGGCGACAACGGTTGCAATTGTTATGATGCTTTCGTCACTTGTGACAATGGCGATGTTGATTTCAATAGTGATGGCGGAAACGCCACCACTGATATCGGAAGCGACACCGCATACGGCTAGGTATAGAAAGTTTAATGCCGGTGACACTCATACTCTTGGCATACGTATTGATGGTTCGTTGGGGGCTTGGGGGACTAATGATGGTGGGTGTCTTGGTCAAGGGGATGATTTTGGAGATTATGAAGAAGCATGTTGTTGTTATGGTGGAACAAGGTGGAGGCAATACCCAAACTCGCTGTTTCCCGTCCAAGTAGGCACCCATACCGACTGGATAGATATAGCGGCCGGTGGCACTCACTCGCTTGGTATTCGTGCAGATGGCACGCTGTGGGCGTGGGGTCATAATGGCTATGGACAACTTGGTATCGGTATTGGCGAAGGTATCAGTTACACAAGCGACTGGGGTACTCTTGAATTCTACAGCAAATCAAGCCCTGTTCAAGTAGGCACCGACACAAATTGGAAGAACATATATGCCGGTTGGTTCTATAGTCTTGGAATTCGTACAGACGGAACGCTGTGGGCATGGGGTGAAAATACTGGTGGAATCCTTGGCGTAGGAGAAGGTGAACTTGATAGGTGGGGTTGGTTTTCAGGTGAAAACAAACCAAGCCCAGTTCAAGTCGGTACCGATACAGACTGGGCAATTGCATCTGCTGGCAATACTCACTCGCTTGGTATCAAGACAGATGGTTCGTTGTGGGCGTGGGGTCCTAATGCCTCGTATCTTGGGCTTGGAGAAGACGGATATGGATGGGTAGAGACTTGTACTTGCTGTGGTGAATATGAATGGTGGGAGCGACCCCCAGCGGTAACTAGCCCTGCCCAAGTCGGCACACACACAGATTGGGAACAGGCACTTTCTGGGCGAGGTCATTCGGTTGGTCTCCGTGATGGTAAATTATTTACATGGGGGCGCAACGGGTATGGACAACTTGGACATGGAGATAAAAATGAGAGTGTTCATACCAATGAAACAGATAGACATACTCCGACACAAGTTGGTACAAGGTCTGACTGGGTGTCGATAGGACTTGGTAATTTCCACAGTTTTGGTATTCGTGCGGATGGCACACTGTGGTCTTGGGGAATGAATTGCTGTGGCGAACTTGGAATTGGTGAAGGTGAAGACCTTTGGTATGAAACTGATTATTATGGTCAGAAATTTATCAGATGGTACGACCAAACTTTACCAGTTCAGGTTGGCACTGACACCAACTGGTTACATGTTGACGGCGGTTGGCAACACGGTCTTGGTCTTCGTTTCGATGGCTCGCTTTGGGGATGGGGATTCAACAGGGATGGGCAACTTGGTATAGGTGAATATGGGCATTTTGATGAAGGACATTGGATGGGACCACGATGGATACTATATGATGTCCGCACCCCAATCGGCCCAACGCCCGAGCAACTCGAACCGTTGCCAAAAGACCCTCCGCCTGACCTGTCGCAAGTGGAAATAGTGAAAGACGATGACAACAAGGTATTCATCGACATAGACGAAGAAAGAATTGAAGACGAGAAACTGACATTCCGATGGTGGCGTAGGGTAGGAAACGGCGAGTGGGAAGAACTAGACGTTCCACCTAATCAACCATGGGTTGACATTGAACTTGATGACGACGACGATGTAACGTACAAGGTTGATATATACGTCGACAATGAGTTCCTGCTTGCACGTGAACGTATATTTAACGCACTACCTCCACCGCCAACACCACAAAACAGGTTTTACGGATTTGCAATTCCGACCGCCATCGCAATTTGCATTGCTTTCGTCTGCCTTATCACACTTATAGTAATCATCATAGTAAGGCGCAGGGAAGAGCAAAAGAACAAAGCGAAAATAAAGAAGGCATAACAAATGAATAAATTCATTAAAGGCTTCACTTCACGAACAACAGCAACAGCTGTGGCAATGATTATGATGCTTTCGTCGTTGGCATCGTTTGCTATGCTTATTTCAATTGTGACAGCGGAAACCCCGCAACCGCCAATAGAGCCGGTGCCGCATACGGCGAGGTATAGGATGGTGGCGTCGGGGGACGACCATTCTTTTGGAATACGATACGATGGTTCGCTTTGGGGTTGGGGATATACAGCATATCTTGGTACTGGTATTTGGTGGGATGATGAAAATTATGATGGAAAAACTATGTTGCCTGTTCGAATTGGTTCGGATAATGACTGGAAGTTCATTGATACTGGTTGGGCGCACACACTTGGCATACGTGAAAATGGTTCACTTTGGGCGTGGGGAAGTAACCGTGATGGACAACTAGGTCTTGGTGATAATGGGTGGGACGCATATAGAACTGTTCCAACACTCGTATGTGACGATTATGTATGGACACACGTTTCGGCAAATCAAGTGCATACCCTTGGCATTCGTGAAGATGGTTCGCTTTGGGCATGGGGCGGGAATTTTGTTGGGCAACTTGGTCTTGGTGAAGGTCAGCAGGGTGTATGGGAATGGGACAGTCTAAGAACTATCCCAACACTTGTCTGTGATGAATATGTTTGGACAGACATTGCTGCGGGGACTCAACATTCTATGGGTGTTCGAGAAGACGGGTCACTTTGGACATGGGGGCGGAATACCGTTGGTCAACTTGGTCTTGGGGACACAGTTGACAGATTAGTTCCAACACGTGTTGGTGAAGATTACAATTGGGCAAGTATCGCTGGTGGTAGATGTTCGAGCGGCGGCCATTCGCTTGGCCTTCGTACGGATGGCACGTTGTGGTCTTGGGGTGGAAATAGCAGAGGTGAATTAGGGCTTGGGTATAGTGATGGTTGGGGCAGTTTTATCACGCATCCAACACAGGTCGGCGAATATACAGATTGGACGCAAGTTTCGGCGGGTATACGAAATTCTTTGGGAATTCGTTCAGATGGCTCACTATGGGGTTGGGGTGAAGAATGGTGTGGAAAGCTTGGAAATGGAGATACAACCGAGCAACACAGCCCAGTCCAAGCAGGAACAGAAACAGGATGGGCATATGTATCGGCAGGAGGCGATCACACACTTTTGCTTCGTCCCGACGGTTCGCTTTGGGTATGTGGATGGAATAGCGATGGTCAGCTTGGCATAGGTAATTATGGTTATTACAATGAATGGGATCAATGGAGAACACATAATATCCTCACACCCTTTGGTCCCACCCCAGAACAACTCGAGCCACTTCCAAAAGACCCACCTCCTGACTTGTCATATGTGAACATTGGCTCGGACGATGACAACAAGGCATTCGTTGACATTGACGAAGAACGAATTGAAGACGAGAAACTTACGTTTAGATGGTGGCGAAGGGTGGGGAACGGCGAATGGGAGGAACTAGACGTTCCACCAAATCAACCATGGGTTGACATCGAACTTGACGACGATGAGGATGTAACGTACAAAGTCGACATCTATGTCGACAACGAATTCCTGCTTGCACGTGAACGCATATTTAATCCGCTGCCTCCATCACCGCCAACACCACAAAATAGATTCTATGGTTTTGCAATTCCGACAGCCATCGCAATTTGCATTGCCTTTGTCTGCCTCATCACCTTAATTGTAATAATCATAGTAAGGCGCAGGGAAGATAGAAAGCGCAAGAAAACAGCCTAAATAAAAAAAAGTCCCGAAGGACTTTTTTTGTTACCTGTTTTCCGATGCACAGCCACCTTTCTTTTCTCGTATCGCCGCTTGCGCTGCCGCAAGTCTTGCGATAGGCACACGGAACGGACTGCATGATACATAGGTAAGTCCGACTTTGTGACAGAACTCGATGGTCGATGGGTCGCCGCCGTGCTCGCCACAGATTCCGACTTTAAGGTCTTTGCGTGCAGACTTTCCTTTGTCGACAGCCATCTTGACCAAGAACCCAACTCCGTCAAGGTCCATTCGAACGAATGGGTCGCTGTCGAAGATTTTCTTGCTGTAATAATCAGGAAGGAACTTGCCCGCATCGTCACGGCTGAAACCGAATGTCATTTGGGTAAGGTCGTTTGTACCGAAGCTGAAGAACTCTGCTTGTTTTGCAATCTCGTCCGCTGTGATACATGCACGTGGGATTTCTATCATCGTTCCGACCATGTATTTAAGTTTGACACCAGACTTTGCGATAATCTCGTCTGCGGTCTCAACAACGTATTTTTTGATATAGTTATATTCTTTGACCTCGGCGACAAGCGGAATCATAATCTCGGGCACGATGTCGATTTTCAAGTCTTTTTGTACTTGAATTGCCGCTTCGATTACTGCACGTGTTTGCATAACTGCAATCTCAGGGTAGGTAATGGCAAGACGCAAACCACGGTGACCCAACATCGGGTTGAACTCGTGCAGGCTTGCGATTGTTGCTTTTAGGTGCTCGACCGCCATGCCCATTTCCTGTGCAAGTATTGCGATATCTTGTTGGCTTGTCGGAACGAACTCGTGAAGCGGTGGGTCAAGGAAGCGAATTGTAACTGGCAACCCTTTCATTGCTTTGAAAATTGCATAGAAGTCATCACGCTGGATTGGAAGAAGTTTTGCAAGTGCTTTTTCACGTTCTTCTTTGGTGTTCGAAACAATCATTTCACGCATTGGCTCGATTCGACCTGTGCCGAAGAACATATGCTCGGTACGTGCAAGGCCTACACCCTCAGCGCCGAACTCGATGGCTTTTTTAAGGTCGGCTTCTGTCTCGGCATTTGTGCGAATGCCAAGTTTGCGGTATTTATCAGCCCAGTCCATAATCGTTTTGAAGTCGCCTGTAAGTTTTGCCGCTTGGGTTTTGATAACTTCGCCGTAGACTTTTCCACTTGCCCCATCAAGCGAGATAAAGTCGCCCTCGTTATAACGTTTGCCAGCAACCTCAAAGTAACGACCTTCTTCACTTATGCGAAGTGCGCCACACCCAGCAACACAGCAAGTCCCCATACCACGAGCAACAACGGCAGCGTGGCTTGTCATACCTCCACGAGCGGTCAAGATACCCTCGGTGACGTTCATGCCTTCGATGTCGTCTGGGCAAGTTTCCAAACGAACAAGAATTGTCTTCTTGCCTGCGTTTTTGAATTCAACTGCACGCTCGGCAGTAAACACAGCCTGACCACACGCAGCACCAGGAGAAGCAGGTAGTCCTTCCGCAATTGCTTTGGCTTTTGCAAGCTCCGCTGGAACAAATTGAGGGTGGAGAAGTGCATCAAGTTGCTTTGGGTCGATTTTAAGAAGTGCTTCCTCTTGGGAAATCATTTTCTCTGCAAACAGGTCAACCGCAATTTTCAAAGCAGCGGCGGCTGTACGCTTACCAACACGGGTTTGAAGGATAAACAGTTTGCCGTCTTCGATTGTGAATTCGATGTCTTGCATGTCTTTGTAATGCTTTTCAAGTTTCTTGTAAATGTCGACGAACTGTTTGAAAACTTTTGGATTTTGTTTTTCAAGTGCGTCAATTTTAAGAGGAGTCCGAACACCGGCAACAACGTCTTCGCCTTGTGCATTCATAAGGTACTCGCCATACAGTTTGTTTGTACCGATAGATGGGTCACGTGTAAAGCATACGCCTGTACCACTTGTGTCGCCCATGTTTCCGAATACCATCATTTGAACGTTGACCGCAGTTCCCCAGTCGCCAGGGATATCGTTAAGACGTCGGTATGTAATCGCACGTGGGTTGTTCCAGCTTCGGAAAACCGCAGCGATGGACTTCATAAGCTGTACTTGTGGGTCTTGTGGGAAGTCTTCGCCAGTTCCTTTTTTATAGAACGCTTTGAATTCTTTGATAACTTCCGCCAAGTCCGCCGCTGTCAGGTCACTGTCGTTTTCGATGCCTTTCTTTTCTTTGATTTCGCCGAAGATATGTTCGAACTTGTGTTTTTCAAGTTCAACAACAACGTTGGCAAACATCATAATAAAACGGCGGTAACAGTCGTTTGCAAATCGTGGATTCCCAGTAAGTTTTGCAAGACCCGCCGTTGTTTGGTCGTTAAGTCCAAGGTTAAGAACTGTGTCCATCATTCCTGGCATCGAGGCACGTGAACCCGAACGAATCGATACAAGTAGGGGGTTCTTGGCACATCCAAGTTTCTTTTTGGTTTTCCCTTCAAGTTCCGCAAGCGCCTTTTGAATCTGCGCCTTGATTTTGTCCGAGATTTTTGTTTTGTTCTTGTAATAATCCGTGCAAGCCTCGGTAGTTACAATGAACCCATCTGGAACTGGAATGCCAATGTTGGTCATCTCTGCAAGGTTGGCGCCCTTACCACCGAGTAGGTTGCGCATGCCTGCGTCACCTTCGGCGAAATGGTAGACGAATTTTGTTTCTGCCATTGTTTGTGTTTCTCCTTTATAAAAAATATAATGGTTCAACACTAACACAAGCAAAAATCATTTGCAAGCAGTTTTTTTGTCAAGAAAGAACAGAAACA
>Ga0123356_10003638_pt1 | contig 16076 bp, 9 predicted proteins | sample TergutEmb28metaG_2_FD_92546 | JGI IMG/M metagenome (GOLD analysis project Ga0123356, IMG submission 92546) | Embiratermes neotenicus P3 segment gut microbial communities from Petit-Saut dam, French Guiana - Emb289 P3 | ecosystem: Host-associated > Arthropoda: Insects > Digestive system > Gut ...
AACAGGACAGCAACCCATATTAAAGTGATTCTGCTCGGCTCCTCAAGTTTGCTCATTCAAAAAGGATTGACAGAATCGCTTGCCGGACGTTTTGAGAAAACCTACATCGGGCATTGGTCTTTCCCTGAAATGCAATCTGCGTTTGGATGGAATCTCAATCAATATATTTATTTTGGCGGCTATCCGGGCGCTGCTCCACTCATTGAGGACGAAAAACGTTGGAAATCATATATCATTGATTCTTTGATAGAAACAAGTATATCAAAAGATATTTTGATGCTTACCAGGGTTGATAAACCGGCTTTGTTGAAAAGGCTCTTTGAAACCGGCGCCAATTATTCGGGACAAATTCTCTCTTTTACAAAAATATTAGGACAATTGCTTGATGCAGGCAATACTACAACGCTTTCGCATTATCTTTCGTTGTTGTCGAATTGTGGTTTGCTGGGCGGTTTGGAAAAATTTTCCGGAAGCATTGTGAAAAAACGGGCTTCAAGCCCCAAGTTTCAAGTGTATAACAATGCGCTGATTACCGCCTATTTGAAAAACGACTATCTGCAAACACTTCAAGAGCCTGATTTGTGGGGTAGAATTGCCGAGTCTGCCATAGGAACACACTTAATTGGAAAATCAATTTCCGAAAACTACAAATTATTCTATTGGCGGGAAGGAGATTGCGAAATAGACTTTGTGATTGAATACGGCGAAAAATTATTGGGATTGGAAGTAAAAAGCGGTATTTCAACAGCTAACAAAGGAATTGGGAAATTTTTAAACCAATATCCTTCCGCAAAAACAATCTTTGTTGGCACGGGCGGCATCTCTATGGAAGAATTTTTGAGCGTAAACCCGATTGAATTATTGTAATATTAAAACTATATAATTGAAAACTTATGCAGAAACACGCACTCTCCCAACAACAACAACTTAAACAAACCGCCGCACAAACCGTGCAGTTAATGCGTTTGGTAGAACTTTCCACCACTAACTTAGAGCAGGAAGTCTTAAAAGAAGTAGAAGAAAACCCTGCCTTAGAAATTGACCGCGACGCTGAAATGCAGGAACAAGACCTGTTAGAGCCGGAATTGCAACATGATTTTGAAGGCTTTGAAGAGTTTTACGATAACGACGAATACGACAGCTACAACGATTATCGCCTTGAAGACAGCAACCGTTCAAAAGACGATGTTTATTTCTCTCCCACATCTACTTACAATACTTCTTTCCAGGAAAACTTATTGCAGCAACTTCAGGAATTTGAGCTCCCGGAAAAAGATACCTTAATTGCAGAATATCTGATAGGATGTTTAGACGAAACCGGCTATTTGTTAGTGGATACCCAAAATATCGTCATGGATTTTTTGCTTACTTACAACTTGCAAATTACGAATGAAGAGGTGGAAGGGATCCTGAAAAACATCATTCAGCAATTTGAGCCTGTGGGAGTTGGCGCAAGAAATATTCAGGAATGCTTACTCTTGCAACTCCATCTGAAAGCAGAAACCCCTACGGTTGCATTAGCTAAAAAAATTCTTAATGAACATTTTGAAGCTTTTACCAAAAAACAATACGAAAAATTGCAAAATTTACTTCGTATAGATAGCGAAATGTTGAAAAATACGATTAATGAAATTCTAAAACTTCATCCTTACCCTGTTTTTGCTTCGGCAGCCTTGGAGAACAGATCTACGCAAATTACACCCGATTTTATCATTACCATTGAAGAAGGGGAGCTTGTGTTGAATTTAAACAATAGTCATATTCCAAAATTAAAAGTAAATCAGGAATTTAAGAATCAGTTTGCCTTGCACCATCCTCATTTGAGTGAAGAAAAAAAAGCGGAAGCGGAGCAGTTTATTAAAGATAATGTGGCACAGGCAAAAAGTTTTATCGGCAGTTTAAATTTGCGCGAACTGGTGCTTTTTAATACCATGTACGCCATTATGGACAAACAGCGCGCCTATTTCCTTTCGGGAGATGATAAAGACTTGAAACCTATGATATTGAAAGATATTGCAACGACAGTAAATTTAGATATTTCCACCGTTTCCAGAGTTTCAAATAGCAAATATGTGCAAACGCCCTTCGGCACGATTTCTTTAAAACATTTGTTTTCGGAATCTATTGGCAATGAAGACGTCTCTTCCAAAGAAGTAAAATCCATTATTGCCGAACTTATAGCAACCGAAAACAAAGCCAAGCCGCTTACCGATGATGAACTGTGTAACCAATTGAAAGAAAAAGGGTACGAAATTGCGCGGCGCACTATTGCCAAGTATCGCGAGCAGTTGAATATTCCGGTGGCGCGGTTGAGGAAGGAGATTTAGGGATTTGTTCGAGATTCCTCGCTGCGCTACCAATGACGAAGTCGCATTGTGTTTTCAAAAACCCATTAAACCCTTATCTCTCAAGGCACCCTTAGTAGCTAACACGATACCCACACACACATCACCCTTATTCCATTATTTTTTACCGATAATATTCATTTTTTAATAATCGAATAAGGGAAATTTGGATAGGGGCGCGCATCATGCTACTAAGGGTGCCTTAGAGATAAGGGTTTAAGGTAGTTGTGCGTTTTATCGTCATTAGAGATTATCCCGTTCGGCTGAGGCAGAGCCTCAGCCGAAAATCACGACGGCGGTTCAACCGCCGCCGAACAAAGGCGATGTTAATCTCTTAATTCCTAATTCTTAATTCCTAATTCTTTCAAAACCCCTGCGCCCGCAACTCAAACTGTCTGTTATCATTCGTAACAATATACCTCCCCGAAGTTTCCGGCGTCATATACCCAATAACACTCACTTCTTTAATCTCTTTTATTTTCTCGTAATCTTCTTGTTTAAAAGTAAATAAGAGCTCATGATCTTCCCCGCCATTCAAGGCGACGGTGGTGGCAACAATGTTCAATTCCTTTAATTTATCGAAAGTGAGTATATCAATGGGGAGTTTTTCTTCAAAAATGGTGCAGCCTAATTTTGAGGCGTTGCAGAGGTGTATTAATCCGGCGGCGAGACCGTCTTTTAAATGGATCATGGAGGTGGGTTTGATATTGTGCAACGCCCCCACCGGCGGCTCCGGCTTCAAATATCGTTCCAGCAAATAATCTACCCCGATAAAATCGGGTTGTTGGGAAGGGTCGGCTTGAAATACCTTTTTTTCTCTTTCTAACAAGATGAGGCCGGTATAGGCGCTTCCCAAATCGCCGGTTACGCAAATGAGCTCGTTTTCCCGGGCGCCGCTTCTGCCCACTTTTTGTTCCACTGCTACTTCGCCCAGCATGCTTACGGCAATGATGAGCCCTGTTGCGCTCGGCTTAAGATCTAAACCTGTGAGGGCGATCTTAAATTTGGAACAGCAAAAAACAATGCCGCTCATCAATTCGTCAATCGCTTCTTCGGCAAAACGATTAGAGAGCGCCAAATCAACGCGCATTTGCGTGGGCGTGCCGTTTATCGCCAAAATATCCATCATGGTGGCTACAATTAACTTGTAGCCCAAATGTTTTAATGGGAAATAGGAGAGGTCGAAATCAATATGCTCCGTAAACAATGCGGATGACAATGGTAGAGACAGAGTATGCTCTGCCTCTACAGATGTTTTTATATCTTCATTACAATCAATAAATTGCGCATATTTCTCAAGCAATTTATACTTGGCAAAACTGTTTTCTTCTTCGTTTTTGGTAACCATCGGTAGTCGTTTATTATTATTATGGGGCAAAAAAATAAAAAAAATGTACACAAAATATTAATAGATGATATATATATAATAAAAAAACTATTTTTGCACGTTAAATTTTTAAAAAAAACTGAACCCCTTATTTTTATAAACCATTTATTAACCAAATCTATTTTATTATGAAAAAAATCTATTTATTAATTTGCATGGCGCTTATGGCAGTGCTGTGCGTAGGAAATCTCAATGCTCAAGATTTAGGAGTAGCTACAGCCATGCAGCTTCCTCTTGAACAAGTAGTAAGCTCTGCAGCGGATGTTGCAAACCCAATGGAAACCCCTGTATTGTTTTCATCAAGAGGCAATATAGCACGCGGAACCAGAAATTATGCTCAGGCAGGTACTGGTGCACTCGGCTATATCGAATTTGATTGTGAGAACATTCAGGGCGCAACACTCCTTTCCACAACAACGTCTTACGGCGCCGGATATCTGAACGGAACAGTGTATAGTTACAGAAACGACGTTGACGGACAGGGCCAAGCTACAAACTGTTATTTTCTAATCATTGAAGCAGCAACAGGAACAATAATCAATACGATTCCAAGATCTGAGTTATATGCTCAAGTTATTGGTTCCGTATGTTATGACCATACATCATCAACCATGTATGCATTACAGGGAGCTGCCAACAACAACAGGGTGCGCACGATTGACTTAGCCACAGGTGAACTTACCACCATATCTACGGTTTCCGGTCCTGCAGCAGCAAGTTTGATACTTGCCATGACGATGGATCTTGACGGCAATATGTATGCATTAGAGGCAGCCTCAGCCGGAAACGCAAGATTCTTTTCCATTGACAAAGCCACCGGAGTTTCTACTTTGATTGGGGCCACAGGAAAACCGGCAAACTATGCACAATCCATAGCATTCGACTATAACGACTCCGATATGCCTCTTTATTGGGCGCAATTATCAACTACTACCGATCTTAACTGGATGAAGATAAATGTTGCCACCGGAGCAGCCACGCTAATTACGCCAATTAGCTGGGAAATTTGCGGCTTGCATTTCCCTTATGATGGCGATAATCCTCCTACTTATTGCCCGGAGGTTACCAGCGTAACCTCAGCTCAGTTTAAAGGCACCAAAGCCAAGATCGCGTGGAACGCTCCTTCCGTTACCATCGATTTAACCGGTTATAAAATCTATGACGGTTCAACGGAAATAGGCAACGTGCCTGCCGGAACTACCGTTTTTGTTACCAACAATCTCGCTGCAGGCAACTATACCTTTGGGGTTGAAGCTATTTATGATGACGAATGTACCCCCAAAAAAGTTAATGCAGCGCCGGTTACTATTAAAACCTGCGGAAATGCCATAGAAGGCGTTGATGTAGTTTATGACGCCGACTGTAAAGCTACCGTTACATGGACTGCCGCTGCAAAAGGAAATAGAGCCGTGCTTTTTGATGGCGGACCAATGATTACACATCCCGGACAAGGCGCCAACGGTAGAGATGCCAGCGCTTTCTCTTCTACAGGGCAAACTCTTTTCGGATCTAATGCAAACAATAATTCTGCTTTTGCCATGGCAGATGATTTTACTTTGACAGGAACATCTACCATTGAAACTATTGATTTCTTTACTTATCAAACCGGTTCGGGACTAACTCCCCCAATTACCGGCGTATTTGTACAAATTTGGAATGGCGCCCCCAATGCCGGCGGTACTGTGATTTGGGGAAATATGACCACAAATATTATGGATGCCGTTGAGTTTTCAAATATTTACAGGGTGAGTACTGCCATTACGAATGCCGATAGACCTCTTTTTAAAGTAACGGCAGGTCTTAGCAACTTAGAGTTGGCTGCAGGCACCTATTGGGTAGAAGTTGCATTTACCGGATCAGCATCCTTCTCGGGCCCATGGGCTAATTGTGTTGAAATTATGGGACAACCTCATAACGGTAACGGGCTGCAGAGAACAAGCTCAGGCTGGCAAGCATGGATTGATTATAGTTCTGACACAGGCGCCGGAACACAGGAACCTCTTGCTTTACCATTTGTTATTTACGGACAAGGCGATGGCCCCGCTGATCCCAAATATAATGTGTATATGGGCGATGTGTTGGTAGCTTCCGAAATTGAAGCAACTACCTATACCCATCCCGATGCCGTAGCACAAGGCGTTGATGTAGAATGGTGTGTTACTCAAGTTTGCGTTGGTGGCGGCGAATCGGCTGCCGGATGCAAAACAGCTAAATGCGGAGGTACTCCTCCTTGCGAACCCGCAACTATTACAGAAGTTGTCCCCTCAGGCACCGGTTTACTTGTAACATGGACACTACCTGCGGGCGCACAAACCGTAAACATTTACCGCAACGGTGTTCAAATTGCAGGAACCCATACAGGAACATCATATCTTGATGAACCACTTGAAGATGGTGAGTATTGTTATACACTTACAGTAAATTGTGCAGGCGGCGTTAACTCTCCCATGTCGAATGAAGAGTGCTATACACTTAGCATTAAAGGTAATGAACAAACATTCTTTATGGCTCCCAATCCTGCAACAGGCGATGTTAAGATTCGCGCAGCAGGCAATATCAATACCATTGAAGTAGTGAGCTTCTTAGGACAAACTGTGCTTTCTCAACCCGGCACAGGAAACGAAGCTACATTAGATGTATCTACTTTAACAAATGGTATTTACTTCGTTCGCGTTAATGCTGAAAACGGAACAAGCGTTAAGAAGTTAGTAAAACAATAAAAACAGAATAATCTGTAGGGGCGTTGCGTGCAACGCCTCTACCATACGCAAGGCTCTCTGAAAAGGAGAGCCTTTTTTGATTTAGAAGGTAACACATTGTGTGAGAAACTAATTGGGAATGCCTTAAAAGGCACGACTATCCTTTCATTCGTAGCACAGTCCCGCAGGGACATAACTCTATTAACCGTAAGTTTCAACTTACGGTCTATAGTCAACACGCACAACCCTTAAGTCCCGCATGGGACAACACTTCTCTTCATTATCGCATATTATTCAAGTATCCTTTTTTTCATTACTTTGCACCACTCTTATTAACACAGGTTATAAATTAAAAATCATCATCATGAGTTACGTTCAACTTCTTTACCATGCCGTAGTTCGCACTTATAAGAGCGAACATACACTTCCTACTGACGATCGCAGAAAATTCCTTTATCAAGAAATATGGGGAATTATCAATAACAAAGGCGGTCACTTATATCGCATTAATTCTGTGAGCGATCATGCTCACTTGTTATTCACAATGCCTCCAACCGTTGCACTTTCAGATTTTATGAAAGCTATTAAAGCCTCATCAAGCAAGATAATCAAAACAAAAGAGGGATTTGAGAAGTTTAAAGCGTGGGGTGAGGGGTACGCTGCACTTACCTGCAACTTAAGGGATAAAGATAAGATTATCAAGTACATTATCAACCAGCAAGAGCATCATAAGAAGGTTACGTTTAAGGATGAATATCTATCATTTATTGAGGAAATGGGATTGAGATTTGATGAACGTGACGGGAATAGGTAATGAAGTGTCGTCCCATGCGGGACTTAAGATTGCGCGCGCGGTATCTCTAAGCCGTAAGTTGAAACTTACGGTTAATAGAGTTGCGTCCCTGCGGGACTGTGCTACGAATGAAAGGATAGTCGTGCCTTTTAAGGCATCCCCTTTGCTACGAATATTGGAGCAATGTTCAAAGCGAAGTTACCATGGTTGATTTGTTTGCATTTTAATTTATTCGTGGCTAAAACTATATAAAAATGGATACTTTTAGCCAGTAATAGGATGTTTTTTGCTAAAAACAATGCGCAAATAAAAACATCAAAAAATAGCACCTCAAAAAAAAATAGCCCTTTTTTTACCCAAAACCATAAATATGAAAAAAAAAAGTATTTTTGCTCCCTAATTAATGTAATGAAACAAACATCCTTAATTTATTAACCAAATTTATTTTATTATGAAAAAAACTTTATTTAAAACAATCTGCATGACGCTTTTAACAGTGTTTTGCTTCATGAGTTTAAATGCTCAAATGGTGAGAAAGTCAGAAACTCCCATTAAAAAAGTTGAAACCTCGACTTTAAGTCAATTTTCTGCCACGAGCCATCATGTCTCTAAAGACCCCAACAGAAATGTCGTTTATTTTGAAGGATTTGAAAGTACGTCAGGAGCAGGAGGAGGATTACCCACAGGATGGACACAATCGCACACGGGAAAATGGGTTACTTATGCCAATTTAACACAAGTGCCGGGTACCGGCGGAACAGACGAGCATCCCCCTCACTCAGGTACAAGAATGATGGGAAAAGGTTGGCAATCGGCAGGAGTTGGTGAATGGGCATTTACAGCTGGTTTTCAACTTGAAGCCGGAACTTCTTATAACATCAGTTTTTGGTGGACTGCAATGGGATGGGCTGACTATGGTGAACCCGACATTTTCGAAGTACGGATAGGACAAACCGCTACTGCTTCGGGGATGAGCGGAGCAACATTGGTTTTTAATCACCCCGGAACTTTGTACAATTTTGATTTTATATGGAGAAATGCGACCTATACTTTTGTTCCTACCACAAGCGGAACCTATTACTTGGGGTTTAATGATCTTCGTCCATACAATGCTGCGTTTGGTGGTTACGGGCATTGTATTATGATTGACGATATTGAAGTAACCGGTGCAGGCGGTCCTCCTCCGGCTTGCGACCCCGCCACGATTACAAGTGCAGTTGCAGAAGGTACTTGCAACAGAATTAATTGGACTTTGCCCGCCAAAAGAGATGAAGTTACTCTTACTCAAGCCGGAACTTATACCGGAAACGCTATCGGAGCAGGAACTGCAACTTTCGAAGTATATAATCGCTTTACTCCCACTGATTTAACAGGAGTTGCAAATGGACAGCTACACACGGTTTCTTTTGTTCCTGCGCATAGTATGAACCCTGCTCAACCACCAATGGCGCCCACTCACAACTACAAAATTAAAATCTATCAAGGTGGTTCGTGGGTAACAGGAAACCGCAATCCCGGCACTTTAGTTCATGAGCAAACATTAACCAATGCAAACCTTACTTTTAATGCAGAAAATGCAATTACCTTAACTACGCCTGTTACTATTAACGCCTCACAAGAGCTGTGGATTGGATATGAGTGCATTAACTTCGGAACAAGTAGCACTCAATTCCCTGCAGGCGCTGATCCCGGCCCTAGAAATGAAGGATTAGGAAATTGTATGTTTTACAGCGGTGCATGGGAAACTCTTTATGAATTGAATTCAGCCTTGATCAACAACTGGGCGATTAAAGGCATCGTAACAACAGGCACAGGTCCTGCTACTGCTACAGTGAATCTTTATCATAACGATAATTTAGTAGAATCAAATATTCAAGCAACTACTTATTTACACTGTGATCCTACTGGAGCTACTCATTGCTATAAAGTAGAAGTAAACTGCCTTGAAGGTGGCGTTTCTGCAATGTCGAACGAAGAATGTGTAGAAGCAGGCGATTGCAACCCTCCAAGGAATTTAACAGCTGATTATGTTGATGGTTGTACAGGAGTACTTTTATCATGGAATCCACCTGCAGCAAAATCAAGCGCAACTCCCTCTAATAATACGCAATCTCTTGAAACAATGAGAAGCGGATCATCTGCTACAACAGCTCAAGCTGAAGAAATGATGGCTGCATCTGTTACTTCAAATAATGCAACCAGAGGAACCGAACTCCTGAATGAGTCTTTCCCAACCGGTACAGTTCCCGCAGGATGGCTGAATATTGACGCTGACGGCGATGGCTGGAAATGGCAATTTGAATTATATGCTAATACTGCACCGTTCCCTCCAATGCCTTCAGAAGGACGTACAGATGCCTATTGTATTAATTCCGCTTCATATTATAATGGTATTGGACCACTCTCGCCAAATAATTGGCTAATTACCCCACAACTTGAATTAACAGGCAATACCGAACTTACCTGGTGGATAAAAGTATTTGATGCAGGATATCGTGATAAATATGGCGTTTTTATTTCTACTACCGGTACAAACCCAAGCGATTTTACTGAAATATTTACAGAAACACCACCTGCTTCTCAGAGTACAAACTGGGCGCAACGTACTGTAACTATTACCCAAACAGGCCCTTGTTATATTGCATTCCGTCACTACGGTAGTGTGGACTTGTATATTTTAGGTCTTGATGACATCATTGTTACTGCCTTAACGCCTACATATTATAATATTTACAGAAATGATGTACTAATTCAAGCAAATCACCCCGGTACTACTTACACTGATAATGGAGCTAATGCTACTCAAGAAAATACTTGGAAAGTTACGGTTGCATGCGAAGGTGGCGGTGAATCTGCACCGGCTAGCAAAAAATTAGAGCCTTGTCCTACCGATTGCGACCCCGCAACGATAACAGCCGTTACTCCTTCAGGTGATGGTATGTATATATCTTGGACATATCCTGCTAAAAGAGGAGAAGTTATCATTACACAAGGCGGAGATTTTGGTAACACCGGTATTGGAGCAGGACAAGCATCATTCTCTGTTTACCATCGCTTTACCCCCGCCGAATTAACGGCAGTAGCAAATGGAGAACTCAGTGTAGTTCGTTTCGCTCCCATGTATGGTCAAGGTCAAGAACAACCGGGACATTCTTATAAAATCAAAATCTATCAAGGAGGAGTATGGACTGTTCCGCCAGGAGGAGGCTGCAACCCAGGTACGTTAGTTCACGAACAGGCATTAAACAATAGTGACATTCCATTTGATGGCAATGAATATGATGTTATCTTATCAACTCCTGTTATTATTGACGCTTCACAAGAATTGTGGATCGGATACGATTGTGTTAATATCCCCGATGCAGCAACACAAAAATCTCCTGCAGGTGTTGATCCAGGCCCTCGAAAAGACAATTTTGGAAATGTTATGTTTTTCAATAACGCATGGACTACACTTATGATCGCAGGTGGTGCTAATAACTTAAACTACAACTGGTGTATTAAAGGTAAAGTTCAAGTTCCCATACGTACCGTAAATCTTTACCGCGATAATGTTAAAATTCTAACAAATTTTGAAGGAACCTCACATTTGGATAGACCACTTCCCGCAGGTATCTATTGCTATGAAGTGGAGGTAAATTGTCCAAATGGTAGCATTTCTCCTTTATCAAATAAAGAGTGCGAAACTATTGGCATCAAAGAAGTAAAATCCACATTCTCAATTGTTCCCAATCCGGCTACTAACAACATTACCATTACCGCAGGAAACGACTTCAATGGCGTTGAAGTAATTAGTTTCTTAGGTCAAACTGTTCTTGCTCAATCTACGAATGGTAATTCAGTTACTTTAGACATATCTACTTTAACCAATGGCGTTTATTTCATTCGCGTTATTTCGGAAGAAGGCGTAAGCGTTAAGAAGTTTGTAAAACAATAAAACACAAAATTTGTAGAGACGGATAATTATCCGTCTCTACAATATTATACAAAGGCTCTCCAAAAAGAGAGCCTTTTTTGTTAAAACCCAAATTACGCATTTAAAAAAAACGGCTAATTCTTATTTGAAGTGTTTTTTGTTTGGGATTCCTCGCTGCACTCGGAATGACGGCCGCACTCGCTATGTGGGGAAGGCGGAAAACGCGGCGGCAGTAAACACTACCGATTTGTTTGTTCGTTGCGCCGCCGCGTTTTCCGCCCCTGTGTAATGCGAAGCACCCCGTCATTCCGAGCGCAGCGAGGAATCCCGAACAAGTACCACCCCGTCATTCCGAGATTTTTATTAAAATATTCAAATAGTTCGCTAATGACAAATTTATGCCTGCACAAGAGCGCTGCAAGCGCGATTTATTTCAGCCCATGGCAACGCCATGGGGTAGAGAATTGCCCGTATATAACCCTGCGCCCTGAAAGGGCAATATATTTATTTTCAATATTATGCTGCCCTTTCAGGGCGCAAAATGTATCGCATGCGTTCCCTACCCATGGCGTTGCCATGGGCTGAAATAAATCGCGCTTTCAGCGCTCTTTCGCTACATGATTGATTATTGCTTGTAAATTAAAGAATTGCGAAAACTCGTCATCGGTAGCGCAGCGAGGAATCCCAAACAAGTAAAATGCTCCGGCATCGAACAAATACGACCAGCAATTAGTAGTAGATTTTTTTAATGTGTAATTTATTTTAAAAATATACTTTTGCCCAATCATATTACACCACCCACTATCCACCACCCACCACCCACTAATCACTAACCACTAACCACTAACCACTAACCACTAACCACTAACCACTAATGAAAATCGTTTTATTAAACACCGCCCACAACTCCTTCGATGACAGAGTTTTCTACCATCAGGCAAAAACCCTATCCGAAGCCGGCCATCAGGTAACCATCGTTTCTACGGTAGAAACAATGCAAACAATCCATGAGGATATCAATATATGTGCACATCACTTCAATGTTTTTTCACGAAAAGAGAAACAGCAAAAAATCACAGCATTACTACATACCTTAGCGCCGGATATGGTAATTTGCGATACGCCCGCGGCGGTTTGGGCGGCGCACAAGTATCATAAAAAACATAAAACAAAAATTGTTTACGATGTTACGGAATGGTATCCTTCCCGCATTCATTTACAAAACAACAAAGGCTTGCAAAAATGGCTGCGTTGCATCATGTTGTTACTGTTCAATTTGTACGCAGGCGCTTTAGCCACCGGTTTTATCTTTGGAGAATATTATAAATCAAAAGTTTTCCGGCTACTTTATTTTTGGAAACCATTTCTGTATCTCCCATATTTTCCTGATTTAAAATATATAGAGCCACTTCCCGTTCAAAATATTCAACAAACGATCCGGTTATTTTACGGAGGAAGTTTGTCCCCGAAACGAGGAATACCGCAAGTGATTCAGTCTGTTGTAAAAGCTGCCCAAAGGAAACCTGAAACTATCTTTCAGCTTCATCTTATTTGTAATATATCCACAGAAAAAGACAAACACTATTTCGATGTATTAACAAGCAACATGCCGCCGAATGTTGAAATCATTCAAAAACAATGGTTGCCTTTTTCAGATTTTTGCAAATATGCAAGTCAAATGGATCTATGTTTCGACTTGCGTGCCATTTCATGGGAACATAACCGTAGCCTTCCCATCAAATTATTTTACTATTTAGCCTGCGGACGTCCTATCATTTACGCTAAATTGAAATCCATCACTACTTTTTTCTCTGATATTTCATTCGGATATTTGGTAAACCCCTCCGATACGGATGCCATTGCAGATAAAATAGTAAACTATATAAATCATCCTGAAATTTATAGGGAACATTGCCAAAATGCTTTACACTTATCAAAAGAAAAATACAATTGGGCAAAAATAAAAGATAATTTGATCCAATTCATTGCCGTCAGTTTTAACTGACGGAATAAGGAAAAACAAAAATAAATGGCTTTAGCCAAATTCATTCTATTACCAAATAATTTCCGTTTTCCCTAATTCTCTTAATATCGCATTCGTTTTAGAAAAATGCTTCGACCCAAAAAAGCCACTATACGCCGATAACGGCGATGGGTGTACCGTTTCCAAAATATAATGCTTCGAGCGGTCAATGAGCGCGGCTTTGGCGCGTGCATAGTTGCCCCACAATAAAAAGACCAATCCTTCCCGTTTTTCTGAAAGTTGTTGAATGACAGCATCCGTAAATGGCTCCCAGCCTTGATTTTGGTGCGAGCCGGCTTGATGCGCACGAACGGTAAGGGTGGCATTGAGCAAAAACACCCCTTGGGTTGCCCAGCGCGTTAAGTTGCCGCTCACGGGAATAGGAGCGCCTACATCATCATGAAGCTCTTTGAAAATGTTAATCAATGATTTAGGATGAGGCACACCGTCAGATACCGAGAAACATAATCCGTGTGCTTGCCTGAAATCGTGATAAGGGTCTTGGCCTAAAATTACTACTTTAACTTCGTGAAAGGGAGTGAGATTGAATGCGTTAAAAATTAAGTTTCCGGGAGGGAAAACGGTGTAATTTTTCTTTTCTTCAATGAGAAATGCTTTTAATTTTGCAAAAGAAGGGGCGGTGAAGGCATCGGTAAGCACTTCTTTCCAAGAGGCTTCAATTTGAGGGGTGATGGTCATTTTTTTTGCTGCAAAATAAAGAAAAATATATTTTCTCTGTGTTACTTTGTGAACTCTGTGTCTCTGTGCTGAGTATTTCTTTTCAGCACAGAGACACAAAGAACACAGAATTTTACAGAGAAAGGATTAACGCAGATTAATATAAATCTTTATGGGTAGATGGTCGGAGTAGCCGCCTAAGTATTTGGGACCGGAGTAAGTACGGAATGTTTTTACGCCGCCGTGTTTTTCGTCTGTTGTTAATAGAAATGGCGCATCAAAAATAATGGCTTCTCTATTTTCGATTTGCCATCTACTTTGATTATTTAATAACGATTTCGATACGATAAATTGATCTAAACATCCCCAAAACTCTTGCGTTTTATGCGTTCCTTTGTTTTTTTCTGCTACTAAGGGAAACATTAAATTGAATAAGGTGCCCTGATTTTCCTCGGTTTTATAATTTTTAGCTTGCAGGTATTTTACCATGCTCTCATCGGTGGGGTAATCATTAAAATCTCCCATAATAATAATGTAGGCGTTGTTATTGATGTATAGCAAAGAATCTACTTTACCTCTTAATACTTGGGCATAATAGTTTCGTTTAGGGATGGTTGCGCCATAGCCGCCAAAACGCGAGGTCCAGTGGTTCACAAACAAGTGCAATGTATCGCTTGCTATCAGCGCTTTGGCATACAAAATATCTCTGTTTTTTGAATTGGGCTCAAAAGGAAACACAATGGGGATAGGATAACTTTCAATGATTTCTATTCTATCCTTTCTATAAAGGAGCGCTACGTCAATGCCGCGCGCATCCGGCGAATCGTAATGCACATAACGATAATGATATGCCTTTAATCCTGTGGCGTAACAAAGCTTTCTAAGCACATTTGCATTCTCAATTTCCGCCAAACCAACAATATCGGGCGGCTCCCACCCATTAATCGCCAAAAACACTTTAGCCATATCATTCAGCTTCTTATAAAAACGCTTATAAGTCCAACGGTAAAACCCGGAAGGCGTAAACGCCTCATCGTTCTTTACAGAATCCTTTTCCGGATCGAATAGATTTTCAACATTATAAAACACTACGCAATAGCGGGTTGAATCGGGTTGAGAAAAAAGGTTAAGAGGAAGAAAGGAGAAAAGGAGAAGGGAGAAGAGGAGAAGGCGAATCATAGTTATAGAGTTTAAAACACTTTCACATCTTTATCATAGATCATCATTTTCTTCCCCACCGGATGAATAGTGGCAATGCCGGCTTTGTGCAACTTCGATGCCAAACCACTTTTAAACGACATGGCAGCAACACCCAAGTAAATATTGTGATTTTTGTATTCCGGGACATATTTTTTAAAACGTTCAATGCGTGAAATAAGCTCTTCACTACTAACATTATCGGGTCTTGCCTTATATTTTACCTCAATGATGGCAACGCTTTTTCCATTGAAAAGAACGATATCAAACTCTCCTATAGGACACTCGAAAGAATAAAAAAATCCTTTTTGAATTCTATCATATTTTTCATTCATAAAAATTTTGTCCTTTCTAAAAGCGCTAAAGAAATACTCTTCCGCCATATCTCCGTTGTTCTTGCCAATGCCGCCCAAATGCTTATCAAGCTTTTTCATTGCTTGGGTCAGTTTGGCAAATCGTTTGTCTATTTTTTTGTCGGTTTCTTTCATTTGCCTGTCAGTCTCTTTCATTTGCCTGTCGGTCTCTTTCATTTGCCTGTCGGTTTCAGCAAACATTTTGTCTAATTTTTGATTGGTTTCTTTCATTTGCCTGTCGGTCTCTTTCATTTGCCTGTCGGTTTCAGCAAACATTTTGTCTAATCTTTGATCAGTTTCCTTCATTTGCTGGCTCGTTTCTTTAATTTGTTGTCTAGTTTCGGCGAACATTCTTTTAATGTCGTCCCATGTAAAATTTTGGTCTTCGTTCATGTTTTTAGATTTTAAGGTTAATGATTAGTGGTTAATTGTTGCGCCAAATATATAATTATTTTCCTTACATTCAGAAAGTTATAAATGCAGAAAAAACCGATTTTTAAGCACAAAACTTCTCAAAAAATGCAGTTTTTACTAAAATTGCATTTTTTGCAAAAAAAGAAGGAGGCGAATTTCGAAGGAAATAGGGTATAAGATAAGCAATATGAGATGACATTGCCGTCAGTTTTAACTGACGGGCGAGGTTATGACAATTTCACCCGCGGATCCAACCACCCATAAATAATAT
>Ga0123356_10003639_pt1 | contig 16070 bp, 12 predicted proteins | sample TergutEmb28metaG_2_FD_92546 | JGI IMG/M metagenome (GOLD analysis project Ga0123356, IMG submission 92546) | Embiratermes neotenicus P3 segment gut microbial communities from Petit-Saut dam, French Guiana - Emb289 P3 | ecosystem: Host-associated > Arthropoda: Insects > Digestive system > Gut ...
CACCGGGGCGAAGTCCGTCATCTGGATACTCCCCAGCAGTCAACGCCACTCCGATCGCAGCTTGTCCTGGCCCAGGTCCCACGCGATCTCCGATCGCCCCATCGACCAGGAAGGTACCCGGCACCAAATCGAAGGTCGCGTACATCCCCACAACCTGATTGATCCGCGAGGCAGGGATAGGAGTCAGCAGAGGATCAAACCCGACATATACGCTGACAAGGTCACTGCGCTGAATCTGCTCACCGCGTGCCACCGGGGAAACAATGGCGACGACTTCTTGGGTATCACTGAGCTGGGAGTAGAGTCCAACACTCACCAGCGCCCCAACAATCACCAGGACAACTCCAGCAATAACCATGATCGGGCTGCGCCGCAACTGCGGACCCGAGTGTGGCGGACGAAGACTCATCATTGTTCCTTTCCCTCAGTGCCCTTGGAGGATCGAGGATGACGCGGCAGCCTGGATCGGCAGTTGGTTGATCCCAAGAGCAGTTAGCAACTTGGTTTGATAAGTGCCGCTGACCTCGACGATTACAGAATCACCGGTCAGGGCGACCGTACCTGTGAGCCCATGATCGTCAAGACACCGTGAAGCCGCTGTTGTTGCCGCTAAGGCTGAGTTGGCGGTCATCCCAATCTGCCCAGCCCCCACCCGGGCACAGTGCCACGCCTGATCCCGAAGCTCCTGCTCAGCGGTCACCTGGCCTGAGAAGTCCACCCCAATCCCCACACAAATCAGGGCAGCGAAGCTGATAAGCGGAACCATCGTCACAATCCGCCCAGCCTCCCGCTCCTCAAGGGGGGCAAACCACCAACGAAAAATTCTCATATCACAAGCCTTGCAAGTTGTGAACCCCCTGTGTGAGTTATCCACAGGTTTTTTTCGCCAAGGCGCAAAAATGTCGCCATCCTCTGCCCTGCGGTGGGTTTTGGGCCTTTTTGGTGACAAAACCCACCGCAGGGCAGAGGTGCCGACAAAACCCACCGCAGGGCAGAGGTGCCGACAAAACCCACCGCAGGGCAGAGGTGCCGACAAAACCCACCACAGGGCAGAGGATGCCGACAAAACCCACCACAAGTGACAAAGGGGACGTGCCACCCCCGGTCATCCTGCCGAAGGCAGGACCCCCGGCAGCCAACGTAGGGTCGTGAGAAAGGTTTTCTCGCCCAAGTCCATACTCTGGCTGCCGGGGGTCCTGCCTTCGGCAGGATGACCCGGGGTGGGCTCAGTGCTGGCGATGGCGGCCACAGGTGTAGACTTTGGGTTCGCTATCCGGTTTCTTCGCAGAGTCAGCGAGCCAGGCTATGTTTAACTTCTTAGGTCGTTCGGTCTCACGCCACCCTATTCGCGTTATTGTTGCTTGGTTGATTCTGGTTGTCCTTGCTTGTGCGGGAACCTTCTACGGATTTGGTCAGGGGGACCTCTTCTCCCGTCTCTACAACCCTGTTTCGCTGCTTCCCGGTTCTGAGTCTGATGAGGTCAACTCTTTGGCTTCCTCGAACACTGAGGGTACGTCCATGACCGTGGTCATCAACGGCCTCGACATGGAAGCCGACGGTGCTGCCATTGCCATGTTCATGGCTGCCCATCGCCAAACAATCGCCGATCTCACCGGAGTCGCCACCGCCTTCGACCCCTTCCAACTCCCCGACCTCTCCATGCCCCAAGCCCAAGCCATGTTCTCCGATAAGAAGGATGGCTTCATTATCTCCATCGTTCTCGACAAGGACCTTGATAGCGACGACGAAATAGCCGCCGAAGCAGACGTACGCCAAGGCATCACAGACTTCGAAGAGACCATGCGCAAGGACTTCCCCGATGCGGCTACCTTCGTACTGTCCACCCAAGGACTCAGCCAGTCCATCATGGATCAAGCCAAAGACGATCTCGTACGCGGGGAAGCCGTCGGTCTGCCGGTTGCACTGCTGCTGCTCATCATTGTCTTCGGCGGCTTCGTCGCCGCCGGTCTGCCCATCGCAGGAGCCCTCGTGGCCATCGGCATCGGCATGGGCTCTCTGTGGGCAATGACCTTCGCCACCGATGTCGAAACCTTCACGCTAAATATCGCGTCGATCATCGGTTTGGCGCTGTCTGTCGATTACGGTCTTCTCATCGTCTCTCGCTATCGCGAAGAACTCACACGCGCCCTGAACCACGGCGGCTACACCACGGACGGCAAACACACACCCACTAAAGAAGCGGCCAAACCCATCGTCCGCGCTGCCATGGAAGAGACTCTGCGTACTGCCGGGCGTACGGTCTTCTTCTCGGCTGTGACCATCGCCTGTGCGATGGCTGCCCTGCTGATCATGGAAGCACCCATGCTGCGGATCATCGCTGCCTCCGCAATGATCGTCACCCTGCTGGCTGTGCTCACTGCGATGACCCTGGTCCCGGCGATCATCGTACTGCTGCGGCGGGTCTTGATCCGCCCCAGCGTCATCACCCGCATCCCGATCCTGCGTTCCATGGTACGAGCGGTGGGCGATTCCTCGTCGGATCGTGGGTTTTTCTCGAGGCTCGCCCATGGGGTCCACAAGCGCCCCTGGCTTATCATGGCGGTCGTTGCTCTGATCTTGGTTGCCATGGCCTCTCCGCTGCGTGACCTGCAGATGCGTACGACCTTCTCCGACTTCTTCACCGAGGGACGCCCTGAGGTTCAGGCGTACTTTATCATTCAGGCCGACTACCCAGCCCTCGTGCAGCCATCGCTGATTATCGTTGCTGACAAGCAGCCCGAGGACACGATGAAACTGGTTGCACATCTTCAGGACCTCGACGATGTGAGCTTCGTCTCACCGCCCGCCGCCCTCGCCAGCGACGATCACCGCAGCGTGATTACGGTACGGATCGACGTTGAGAATCAAGTGGGCCAGGAGATGACACAGATGGTCAAAGACCTGCGGGCCTATGACGCTGGGTATCCGATCCTCGTCGGCGGACCAGCAGCGATCCAACTGGACTTCCTGAACTCGATCTATGATCGCGCAGGTGGAGCGCTGGCGATCATGGGCGGAGCGGTCTTCCTGCTGATGTTCCTGATGACCGGGTCACTGATCATTCCACTCAAAGCCATCATCGTGAACTCCCTGTCCCTGCTGGCATCCTTGGGTGTGGCAACCCTGATCTTCATGAACGGCTGGATCGGCATGCCGAAGGTCATGGGTATGGAAACCTTCATCCTTGTCTGCGCGGTGTGCTTCGGCTTTGGCTTGGCGATGGATTACGAGGTCTTCCTCATCGCACGCATCAAAGAGTTCTGGGATTCCGGTGTCTCCAATGACCAAGCTGTCGAACGCGGCCTCCAACGCTCAGGCCGTATCATCACCTCCGCCGCAGCCATCATCGTCGCGGTCTTCATCGGCTTCACCTTCGGAGAGATGCTCGCCATCAAAGAGATCGGTGTCGTCCTGGCGATCACGGTCATCACCGACGCCACACTCGTACGAATGCTGCTCGTCCCGGCAACAATGACGATTCTCGGCAAGTGGAACTGGTGGGCACCCAAGCCGCTGAAGTGGGTCTACAGTCGGCTCAAGATCGTACACTAGTGGGTGGGTACGAAGCGGTGCGTCAGCGCTGAGCGGAGAACCCGGCCTACCACCGAAGGAAACGAAATGAACCCCGCCAACACAAACCAGATTGCGTCCTTCATCTGGGGTATCGCTGACGATGTTCTGCGAGACCTCTATGTACGCGGGAAGTACCGTGACGTGATTTTGCCCTTCATCGTTCTGCGCCGACTCGACTCCGTGCTGGAGCCAACCAAGCAGGACGTATTGAAGATGAATGACCTGCTGGATAGTGCGGGAATCGTGGAAAAGGATGCTGCGCTTCGCAAAGAAGCGGGTCAAGGGTTCTGGAACACCTCACCATTTACACTGCGAAGCCTGAGGGCGATTGGTTCCCAAGCCAAGCTCAAACAGGACTTCCTCGCCTACCTCGATGGGTTCTCTCCCAATGTTCAGAGGATCATCGACAACTTCGAGTTGCGCAACCAAGTAGCAAAGCTCTCCTCAGCCGATGTCCTCGGGGCACTGATCGAGAAGTTCCTTGACCCGAAACTGGACCTGTCGCCAGCAGGTCTCGACAACCACGCGATGGGAACAGTTTTCGAGGAGCTAGTACGCAGGTTCAACGAGGCGAACAACGAAGAAGCTGGTGAGCACTGGACCCCACGGGATGCGGTCAAACTCATGGCTCGGCTCGTCTTCGATCCGATTGCTGACCGGATACCGAACGGACTCTACACGGTTTACGACGGAGCTATGGTACGGGCGGAATGCTGACCGTCGCTGAGGAAACTCTCGCGGACCTGGCCAAAGCTCGTGGAAAGACCATCAGCACAGCCCTCTTCGGGCAGGAAATCAACTCCGAGACCTATGCCATCGCCATGGCAGACCTGCTGCTGAAAGGGGAGGGTGACAACGCTGATCGCCTCATCGGCGGTCCAGAGTATTCCACACTGTCCAACGATTCTTTCGCGGGGCAAGCCTTCAACTTCCTGCTCTCCAACCCACCCTATGGAAAATCCTGGAAGACCGATCAGGACAAAATGGGAGGCAGAAAAGGAATCCTCGACCCACGCTTCTTGGTTGATCACGCTGGTGACCACGAGTATTCCTTGGTCACACGGTCCTCAGACGGACAGATGCTGTTCCTAGCCAACATGGTCGCGAAGATGAAGCATGACACCGAACTAGGTTCTCGCATCGCCGAGGTTCACAACGGCTCTTCGCTATTCACCGGGGATGCCGGGCAAGGAGAATCCAACGTACGCCGCTACATCATCGAGAATGATTGGCTAGAGGCAATCATCGCACTGCCGCTCAACATGTTCTACAACACGGGAATCGCGACATACATATGGGTCTTAACCAACCGCAAGGAAGAACGCCGCAAGGGCAAGGTTCAACTGATCGACGCGACGAGTTGGTACACCCCCTTACGCAGAAACCTGGGGGCAAAGAATCGGGAACTAAGCCCAGCCGACATCCAGAAGGTGATGGAGGCCCACGCAGCCTTCGAAGATGCCGACCCCGAAACCTCTCGTGTACTCAACAATGAAGACTTCGGCTACTGGAAAGTCACCGTCAAACTCCCCGACGGCTCCAAAGACACCGAACAAATTCCCCTCACAGAACCAGGCGGCATCGACGCCTTCATCGAACGAGAAGTCCTCCCCTACGCCCCCGGAGCCACAGTAGACCCCAAAGCAACAAAGATCGGGTACGAGATCAGTTTCACCAAGATTTTCTACAAGCCTGCACAACTGAGGACATTGGAGGAAATCAGAGCTGATATCCGAGCCTTGGAAGCCGAGTCTGAAAACCTCATTGCTGAGATTCTGGGAGATGGGTGATGTTTACTTTTCCGCAGAGGGCTCAAGCATTCAGCCCTGGTAGCAACGACCTAAGAGTTCCGACCTCTTGGCCATCTCATCGACTAAAAACGCTAGTCAGGAATGTGGTTGAACCCGATACTGATACCGGCAGCCGAACATACTTAGCGCTGGAGCAGGTCCCATCTTGGTCAGCGATCCCGAGATGGGCAATATCGATTGCAGATGGCAATCGGTTCACTCCAGATGATGTTCTGTTCGGAAAATTGAGACCCTACCTTGCCAAGGTCGTAAAAGCTGATCGATCGGGCGTATGTGTCGGAGAGTTTTGGGTCCTTCGAAGCATCGGAGACCTGACCCCGCCATTCACCGCAGTGTTACTGCGCTCGAAACCGATGATCGACTTGATAACATCGACAACCTATGGCGCCAAGATGCCACGAGCTTCGTGGGGAGTAGTCGGTTGTCTGCGCGTGCCAGTTCCTCCACAAGACGAGCAGCGAGCCATCGTCAAATACCTCAACCACGCCCACGCCCGGATCAACGCCACCATCACCAAGAAGCGTAAGCTCATCGCTCTTCTAGAGGAGCAGAAACAGGCCCTCATCAACCAAGCCGTCACTCGTGGCCTTGATCCCAATGTTGAAATGAAGGACTCAGGTGTTCCTTGGCTCGGAGAGATTCCAAGTCACTGGGAAGTTCTTCGCGTCAAGACGCTATTCGAGGATGTTGATCACCGCTCAGAAGATGGCGGTGAGGAACTTCTGTCAGTGTCACATATCACAGGTGTGACTCCACGAAGTGAGAAGAATGTCACGATGTTTAAGGCCGAAACGAATGTAGGACACAAAGTTTGCCGCCCGGGAGATCTAGTGTTCAACACGATGTGGGTGTGGATGGGAGCGCTTGGGGTCTCACATCACGATGGAATCGTGAGCCCGGCCTACAACGTGTATCGCCCCGTTAGAGCAGACGTGGATGCAGACTACTACAGTTCTTTGTTCAGGACGCCCAGTTATGTTGGAGCATTTGCGAGTTTGTCCACAGGCATCACGAAGTCCAGACTTCGGTTCTATCCAGATGACCTAGCTGCAATGCCAACAATCCTTCCACCCATGAATGAGCAGAAAGCCATAGTTTCCCACATAAACACCAGGACAGCATCGATTCAGAGAGCAATCACATACACCCAGCGAGAAATAGACCTACTAACCGAGTTCCGAACCCGTCTCACCTCAGATGTAGTCACAGGCCAAGTCGATGTTCGCTCTGTCGCATCTACCCTCCCCGACCTCCCCGACTCAGATTTGTCCGACCTTGATGAAAGCATGGAAGAGCCCGAGGAAGTCGACGTGGATGCGGACATCGCTGATGATGAGTGAGCCCATGTGACTCGCCAGGATCTGACAGACTGTCTGCTACGTAATGAGCATAACCTCATGGCAACAACACCGAGCAGAGCGGGTGCATCATGACACGACAACCGAACTATGCTGTTCCAACCGGAGAGTTCATCTGGGAGTGGATAGATGACAACGACGTGCCTGCTGCCGAGCTAGCAACCCGACTCGGTGTCACGCATGAGTACATCCTCGAACTACTCAGTGGGAAAGCGGCCCTTACGGCAAACCTTGCAATGGCACTCGAATCGGTGACTGGGATTCCCGCCGACCACTGGAATCGACTAGAAGCCCTTTACCAGGCTGATCTGATCAGGTTGGCTAAGTTAGGTTGAGCCTACTAACCAGGTTTCCGCCAGCTTTCCTCGACAGAGAGGGCCTTGCTGGTGAGCTCCTCTCCTGACAGGGTTTCCCTGCGATGGACCGCTAACTATTGACTACCCCTATCCATCGCCTGGCGACAAAAATGTCGTACCTCGATGAAACCATGGACCTAGAAGATGAAGGTATCATCGCAGGTATTGAGGAAGAACTATTCGGTGAGGTTGCTTGGGTCAGCTTCATTGATTGTCTAAGCTGATTACCAGAAGAAAAGGATGAGGCCATGACCCGGTTGCGCGTGTTGGTCCCCACTGGCATTGTCAGGTGGGCTGTGACGCGCTCTGGGAAAGATTGGGATTCCATGGCTAACACTCATAAGTGGTTGCAGGACAAGAGTCTCGATGGAACCGTTAATCCAACCCTGCCGCAGCTAACGAAGTTTTCGGAAGAAACCTACACTCCATTTGGTTACTTTTTTCTTGATGAAGCACCTGAGGAACCAGTGCCGATTCCTGATTTTCGTACCTTAGCTGGCACCGAAAACGAGCGCCCCTCAGGCAACTTGCTCACCACCATCTACCACTGTCAGACCTGTCAGGATTGGTACCGCGATTATCGTTTGAGAATGGGTGAAGAGCCGCTCGAGTTTGTTGGAGCAGGAGCAGGTCAGTCTGTTCATGATGTGGCGAAGCTGATACGGAATACGCTTGGGCTGGATCTAAACGATCGTTCTGGTATGGGCCGAGGTGTTGACTTCCAAAGACAAGTTCTTGACAGAATTGAAGACTTGGGAGTGCTCGTCCAAGTCAATGGAGTTGTTGGAAATAACACTCATCGAAAACTGAGTGTTGATGAGTTTCGGGGTTTCGCATTATCCGACGACATTGCCCCGCTGATCTTCATTAATGGGCAGGATTCCAAAGCTGCCCAACTCTTCACCGCTATCCATGAACTAGCACACATATACGTAGGAGAAACTGCGCTTTCTGACGCTCCACTTGACAGGCTTCCCAACAACCAAGAGCTCTGGTGCAACCAAGTGGCTGCCGAAGTCCTAGTCCCTCATGCTGCCCTAGAGCAACGTTTTACCGGAGATCTGAGCATTTCTGCGATTGATAGCCTTTCCACACTTTTCCGAATCAGCTCGTTGGTAGTCCTTAACCAACTGTTCAACTGTGATCTGGTGTCATGGAGTGAATACAAACCTCGCTACGACGAGGAAGTGGTGCGAGTTCAGGAATGGGTGGACAACAACGCAAAAAGAACCCAGAAAGGTGGGCACTTTTACCACACACAAGGCCGCCGATTCGGTATCGATTTCCGCCGAGCGGTTGTTTCCGACACCCTCGCTGGACAAACACAATTCACTGATGCTGCAAGATTGCTAGGGACGAAGAACGTAGCCACGGTGATGTCAACCGCAGCAGAGCTGGGGATAACCTAATGTTCATTCTTGATTCAGATGTCTTCCTGGCCGCAAAGAACGTCCATTATCCGCAGGACACAATGCCAGGCTACTGGGAGTGGATTGTTCGGAGTTGGCATGCAGGACTGGTGGCTAGCATCGTTCCAGTCATGAAGGAAATAGTTGTAGATGGTGAACTGTCTGGATGGGTGAAACAGAATGCCGGATTATTCACTCACATTGATGCAGCTACGCTTCAGGCTCAGAGAGGTGTGTCGAAATGGGCCATGACCCGGGTTCACGAGGGTGTCAAGTCCGACAAAGTTGATGAGTTTCTAGACGGAGCCGATTCTCTACTAGTGGCTTTCTGTCTAGCACACGGACATCAGTTGGTGACCTATGAACAATCTGCGCCTGAGGCAAAGAATGGAATCAAGCTTCCAGATGCCTGTGCAAACTTTGGCGTCGAGTATAAAAGACCTCATCAGGTTTTTCGCGATAGCCTAGCTATGTTGGTTCTGAGTCCCCAGTTACGGGACAAAGAGAAGAGAGAGTCAAGCGATCAATCAGATAATGATAAGGATCTTGAATGAGCAGAATTTGCGTGACTGTTGCGTGATAGAAATGGCTCATTTTTGGTTCAAAAGGTTTGAAATTGACTCATTTCAAGCAAAAATAGCTCCAAGATTTGCGTGATGGTTGCTTGACAGAAAGGTGCAGTTGAGATGCCGCGACACTTAGACGAAGAGTCGTTGGAGGCTCTGATCGTTGAGCAGATGACTGCCGATGGGGTGGGGTGGAACCAGGGTGATCCTCAGGACTTTGACCCATCGTACTGCCTCAGCCTTCCGGAGTTGGCTCGTTTCTTGAAGATGACTCAGCCTGTGGTGGCTACCAGTGTGGGGATTGCTAGGGATGGGTCCTGGCCTAGCAGCGAGGCTCGGACGAAGTTCTTGCATCGTCTCGAAGGCGAGATTACGAAGAACGGTGTTGTTCACGTGCTGCGCAAGGGATTCGGACATCAGGCTCTTTCTCAGATTGACTTCTACTATCCGATCCCGACTCAAGGCAATGTCCGGGCGGCTGAACAGCATCAGGCCAATCAGTTCACGATCACCCAGCAGGTTCATTTCTCACCGGTGAACAGGGCTCTGTCGATTGACCTTGTGGCTTTCATCAACGGTATTCCGGTGGTGACCTTTGAGCTAAAAAACTGGATCACCAAGCAGACTGTTGAAGATGCAGTTCAGCAATACAAGACCGACCGCAGCCCCAAAGAACTGCTCTTCCAGATGGGCCGGTGTATTGCTCACTTTGCAGTCGATGACAAGCAGGTGAAGTTCTGTACGACACTAGCCGGGCAGCAGTCATGGTTCCTGCCCTTTGACCAGGGATACAACGACGGTGCCGGAAACCCTGTGAATCCAGATGGAGTGATGACGGACTACCTGTGGAAACAGATTCTTGCTCCGCAGTCACTAAGCGACATCATCGAGAACTACGCTCAAATCCTGACCGAGAAGGATCTGAGGACCGGAAAGAAGTCCTCAAAAGCGATCTTCCCGCGCTACCACCAACTTGATGTCGTACGGAAGCTGCTGGCAGACATCTCAAGCAACGGAGTTGGGCGTCGCTACTTGATTCAGCACTCAGCCGGGTCTGGCAAGTCGAACTCTATTGCCTGGCTTGCACGCCAATTGACCGAAGTGAAGTACGCCGGTGAGTTGGCTGTTGATTCTGTGCTTGTGGTGACTGACCGCGTCGTACTCGACAACCAAATCTCAGCGACGATTAAGGGCTTCACCCAAGTGGGTTCCACGGTAGCGCACGCTGGCCACTCCTCCGAGCTGCGAGAAGCGATTGAGGCGGGCAAGCGGATCATCATCACCACTGTTCAAAAGTTTCCCTACATCGTCGACAGTATCGGAAACGAACATCGCGACCGTAAGTTCGCTGTCATCATTGACGAGGCTCATTCCTCGCAGTCTGGGAAAGCTGCAGCTGCCTTGGCTGGAGCACTGTCAACTGCTGGGGCACAGGACGATCAGGAAGACCCTGAGGACATCATCGCCCGCTTGGCAGAACAACGGAAGCTGCCGCCTAATGCCGCCTACTTCGCGTTCACAGCGACACCGAAGAACAAGACCCTAGAGCTGTTCGGTCAATCGGTTCCTGGGCTTGAGGCGAAGAAGCCCTTCCATGCGTACTCCATGAAGCAGGCTATCGAGGAGGGCTTCATTCTCGATGTGCTAGCCCACTTTGTGTACGTCGATAGCTACTACAAGCTGATGAAGACCATCGACGAAGATCCGCAATTCGACGCGAAGAAGGCAGCTTCCAAGCTGCGGCGCTATGTTGAAGGACATGAGACCGCTGTGCGGCGCAAGGCTGAAATCATGGTTGACCACTTCCATGAACAGGTCATCGCAAAGAAAAAGATCGGCGGTCAGGCGCGAGCCATGGTGGTGACTGATTCCATCGCCCGAGCCATCGACTACTACACCGTGATTCGTGACTATCTTGTCGAGCGCGGATCGCCCTACAAGGCCATCGTCGCCTTCTCTGACTTTGATCGTGATGGGGTGACGGTCACGGAAGCTCAATACAACGGTTTCCCCGGAAAAGACATCCCCGAGCGCATCCGCGAAGACCCGTACCGCTTCTTGATTGCCGCAGACAAATACCAGACTGGGTATGACGAACCGCTGCTCCACACGATGTATGTGGATAAGCATCTCTCGGGTGTCAAGGCTGTTCAGACTCTGTCGCGGTTGAATCGCGCTATGCAGGGCAAGAGGGATGTGATGGTGTTGGACTTCGCCAACAAGCCTGAAGACATTGAGGCCTCTTTCGCACCTTACTACCGTACGACTGTTCTCTCGGGTGATACTGACCCCGATAAGCTCCACACCTTGCAGGCGGATCTGGCTGGGTTTGGTGTTTACACTCCCGAGATGGTTGAACACTTTGTGGGGCTCCTGCTCTCGGGTGCTAACCGTGATCAGCTTGATCCGATCTTGGACAGGTCCGTGGCGGAGTACACCGACTCAGAGATGAGCGAGGACGAACAGGTTGAGTTCAAGTCCAAGGCCAAGTCCTTCGTACGTACCTATAGCTTCCTGTCGCTCGTACTTCCATTCACCAACACAGGGTGGGAGAAACTGTCGATGTTCTTGGGCTTCCTGATTCCGAAGCTGCCTGCTCCTCGGGAGGATGATTTCTCAGCTGGAATTCTTGATGCCATCGACATGGAGTCTTACCGCATTGAGAAGAGAGAAGAGATCCGAATTGGGTTAGCTGATGAAGACGGTCAGATTGAACCGGTTCCAATTGGCTCCGGCGGCGGCAAGTTGGAGCCTGATATGACTCCCCTGTCCGTGATCATCACTGAGTTCAATAACCTCTGGGGTGATATTCCTTGGGAGGACCCGGACAGAGTCCTCAAGCGTATTACTGAGGAGATTCCGAAGAAAGTGCTGCTTGATAAACACTATGTCAACGCAATGGCAAACAATGACGAAACAAACGCTCGTATAGCTTTGACAGCCGCTCTTAGCACAGTGATGGTCGATATGCTCGCCGACGAGACCCAATTGTTCAAATACTTCGCCGACAATCAGGAGTTCAAGCACTGGTTGACGGGGGTCGTCTTCCGCAGCACATACGACAAGAAGTCAGCCTAGCCTCCTAATTCCACATGAGCTCCCGCTTACAGCGATAGGCGGCAAGGGTTCAAGCTTCAGCCCTTGGCAGTCTCAGGGGATACTGACTTGTCATCAGCCACAGGTGCGCGCAACTCATCGGGGACCTTGAAGCCGCGGGAGTCGGTCATCCCCTTCTCGCGCTGGAAGCGGTTGATCCACTCGCGCTCGATCGGGCCGGTGTAGACCTGACGCGGACGGTAGATCTTCTGACTCGGGTTGTCGTAGATTTCCTTCCAGTTGGCGATCCAACCAGGCACGCGCCCCATCGCGAACAAAACCGTGAACATCTCCACTGGGATACCCAACGCAGTCAGGATGATCCCGGAATAGAAGTCCACATTCGGATAGAGCTTGCGCTCAACGAAGTAATCATCGGCCAGAGCAGCCGCTTCAAGTTCGCGGGCGATATCGAGGCGCCGGTCGTTGATCTTCAGTGAGTTCAGCAGAGTATCGCAGGCACCCTTAAGCAACTGGGCCCGAGGATCAAAATTACGATAAACCCGATGCCCGAAGCCCATCAACCGGATTCCCTCCGAGCGATCCTTGACCTTCGCCAGGTAGTCCTTCGGCGAAATCCCAGTCGCCTTCATATAGGTCAGCATCTCCATAACAGCCTGATTCGCGCCGCCGTGAAGACGGCCCCACAGCGCACACACCCCGGCAGCCGCCGACGCATAGAGATTCGCCTGACCCGAGGCGACCATACGTACGGTTGAGGTCGAGCAGTTCTGCTCATGGTCAGCATGGAGCAGGAAGAACAGATTCAAAGCAGCCGTCGCCTCAGCAGAGGGCACGTACTCGCGATGCGGCTTGGAGAACATCATGTGCAGGAAATTCTCGACATACCGCAGGTCATAACGAGGATACATAATCGGCTCACCGATCGACGACTTGTACGCCGCCGCCGCGATAGTACGTACCTTCGACAGCAAAGCCGCGCTCACACGCTCAAACTCCTCCTCGTCGTCAATGATCAGCCCAGGCAGATCATAGGTCTGCAAGGCGTTGATCATCGCCGACAGAATCGACATCGGGTGAGCATGGACCGGGAATCCCGCAAAGTGACGTCGGAAATCCTCAGGAAGTGCGGAGTTTTCAGTCAGCAGATCGGAGAAGTGAGTACGCTGCTCAGGCAGTGGCAACTCCCCCCAGATCAGAAGCTGCGCAGTTTCAACGAAGGAACAGTGCTTGGCCAGATCCTCGACACGATACCCGCGATAACGCAGAATCCCCTTCTCCCCATCGATGAAGGTGATCGCCGACTTGCAGGACCCCGTATTCATGTATCCATCGTCGAGGGTGATGTAACCGGTCTCGGCGCGCAGGCGCGAGATGTCAACAGAGCGCTCACCTTCGGATCCGGTGAAGACAGGAAGAGTGATTTCTCTTCCGTTCGGCAAAGTGAGGGTTGCGGTTTCAGGCATCTTTCCTCCTAGGGTAAAACTGCGGTGATACAAACCGGGACTCTTCAATGACTACCCACCGTTTCTGGGGTCCTCCCGGTTCGGCAATCCTTGCCACGATAATATCGTGATGGAGCCACTTAGTGAATATTGCAGTTTTTTAGGCCCCTGCGGATATCGCTGTTGTCGGCGTTGAAACGGAGTACGCCGCGGCGCCAACGATGCCAGCGCTATTGCGCAGACGAGCAGGCACAATGGGAGTATTTAGCGACAACAGCGGCAGGAACTTATCAGGATTTCGGCTGACACCACCCCCGACAACGAACAAATCTGGGGAGAACAGGGACTCTAAGGTTCTGTAATACTTCTGGAGTCTCTTCGCGTACGCTTCCCAGGTGAGATCCTCGCGGGTGCGTACCCCAGCAGCAGCTCGCTTTTCAGCGGCAAAGCCATCGATCTCGACGTGACCGAGCTCCGAGTTCGGAATGAGTACGCCGTTGTAGATCATCGCAGAGCCGATCCCCGTACCCAAAGTGGTAACGATCACCAAACCAGATTTGTCCTTGGCCGAACCGTAATAGAGTTCAGCCAGACCGGCAGCATCGGCATCGTTGATGAGACTGATGGGGCGTCCAAGCACATCAGCTAAGACGTCCGCAGCCGGATAGTTGATCCACTTCTTGTCGATATTGGCCGCACTTCGGGTCATTCCAGCCGAGACAACACAGGGAAGAGCGATCCCCACTTCCAGGTCATTGTCAGTGAAGGACGACAGAATCTGGGCAGCAACCTTCGCAACAGCCTTCGGGGTCGAAGGCTGTGGGGTGGGGATTCGTACCCGTTCTGCTGTTAGTTCTCCAGTATCGAGGTTTACAGGCGCACCCTTGATCCCCGAGCCGCCAATATCAATGCCGAAAGCAAATGCGCTCATGGGGAAAGCATAGCGTGACCTCCTCTTAGGTCTGCTATGCCATCAAGTCTCGTGTGATGACGACGAGGTCGTCAAAGTATTGTGCGAGGTAGACCTGGCTCATCCGGGTGGATAGATCGAAGGCTGTCAGCCGACCATCGGCATGAGCAGCAGTCAGAAGGTTAGCCACCAGTTGGCGATCGGACTCACGGATCGGTCGATCACCACCGTAGAGCGGGCCTACATCCATAGGTTCTCCAGACATATTTCCAGGGTACCGGATAAGGCAAGGATCGTCCGGTATTAACCTGATATATAACGTGACAAAGGGGACGATTCTATCTGCTACCCCCGGTCATCCTGCCGCAGGCAGGACCCCCGGCAGCCGACGTATGGACTTGAGTGAGTTAGCGTCTCCCCAGTCCTCACGTCAGCTGCCGGGGGTGATACGGGACGTCCCCGCTGTCATGTCCGCCCCCAGTTTCGGTCTGGTTACCGGTGACCGCGTACAATAGGTGAAGTTATGACTACGTACGAAAAACCTGATTCCGCTTCGGGGGCATACAACCCTGTTCCCCCGCAAATTGACCTGGTGGCGATGGAGCATGAGATCTTGGAGTTGTGGAAGGCCCGCGACACCTTTTCTCGCAGTCTCGACAAGCCAGACGCGCCCCACTGGACCTTCTACGAGGGCCCGCCCACGGCCAATGGTCTGCCGGGGACCCACCATATTGAGGCGCGCGCTTTCAAGGATGTCTTCCCGCGATTCAAGACCATGCAAGGGTTCAAGGTTGCCCGCAAAGCTGGCTGGGACTGCCACGGTCTGCCGGTCGAAATTGCGGTTGAGAAGGAGTTGGGTTTCAACGGGAAGCCCGACATTGAACAGTACGGGATCGGCGAATTCAACGCGCGCTGCCGCGAATCGGTTAGCCGCTATGTCGATATGTGGGCCGAGCTGACCACACGCATGGGTTACTGGGTGAACATGGACGAGGCCTATTGGACGATGTCCACCTCCTATGTCCAATCCGTGTGGTGGGGACTCAAGCAGATTCACGCCAAGGGTCTGCTCGTCGAGGATTACCGTGTTGCGCCGTACTGCCCTCGCTGCGGTACGACCCTGTCCGATCACGAGTTAGCCCAGGGGTACGAAGAAGACCCGGTGACCACTGTCTACGTACGCATGCCGCTGACTTCGGGGCCCTGGGCAGGCAAAGCATCCTTACTGATCTGGACAACGACCCCGTGGACCCTGATCTCCAACACAGCCACAGCGGTGAATAAAGACGTGAGCTATGTGGCAGCCAGCAATGGCTCCGAGACCCTGATCGTCGCCGAAGCGCTGAAAGATTCTGTCTTGGGTGACGACTATGAAGTTGTCGCCACGATGATGGGCGCTGAGATGGAGATGTGGCACTACTCACGTCCCTTCGAGGTCGTGGACATGCCCGATGAAGCCAACGTCGTACTTCTTGCAGACTTCGTCACAGTAGAAGACGGCACCGGTGTGGTCCACGAGTCACCGGCTTTCGGTGAGGTCGACATGGTGCTGTGCCGGGCCTATGGTCTGCCAATGGTCAACCCG
>Ga0123356_10003640_pt1 | contig 16069 bp, 13 predicted proteins | sample TergutEmb28metaG_2_FD_92546 | JGI IMG/M metagenome (GOLD analysis project Ga0123356, IMG submission 92546) | Embiratermes neotenicus P3 segment gut microbial communities from Petit-Saut dam, French Guiana - Emb289 P3 | ecosystem: Host-associated > Arthropoda: Insects > Digestive system > Gut ...
AAAATATGGGGAAAAATTTTTTTCCCCCTAAAAACTTTGTTTTTTTTATTTATTTTTTTTTTTACCCCCCCCCCCCCATTATCCTTGTATTAGTTTTTTCAGATTTATTGTTATTTTCTCATCAATTTTTGGAATTATCCGACGTGGGTCGGGAAGGAGTGTTTTTATGAAAACAAGAAAAACATTAATCGGAATTACCGCATTGATAATTGCGGCAATATTCACACTGACGGGATGTCCCCCCGGCGATACTGATACCGAGTTGCTGGAAACATTAAACCTTACTATTGCCGGATCGTTTGCTTCGCAGGGCGGCGGTGAAGCTGTGTTTTTTGCCACTACCGCAACAAATACAATGTTATCGTCACGGTCAATAAGCGCGACAGATTTTGAACTTACAGGACTTTTGGAAGACGGCGCTATTACATTCCGGCTTAGGGGCAATTACAACAGCGAAACAAAAACCTACACGCTTGCCGCTGCGGGAAGCTTTCTGCGTTACAGTATTTCCGGTGAGTTTAATGATGACGGCGCAGCGATAACCGGAAATGCCGTTGTGCAGGTAAACAGCAATCCTCTTAATCCTTCGGCAGGAACATGGACAACTTTTATAGCGGAAATTGATGTTACTGCAACCATGCCGGAAATTGATGATGATCCAATCGAAGGAATTGTAGACGAAACCGAAGGCGGAATACCAATGTCTTTCCGCGGCATTTGGCGGGATACTCATGACGCAAATTATTATGCAATGGTAAACGCTTATTCTGTGGTTATCTATGAAAGGGATGGCAGCAATTGGGAAGCAACAGACACTATGTTCTTTACTGATATTACACCAATAAATAATAATGAAGTTGCAGGCACAACAGCATACATGAGTATTGACTGGGATGAATTTGAGAAAGATCATCTGAATTTTTTTCAGGATATGCTGAATGCGTTTATAGAAAAAAAAGGAATACAGATTGGGGATTTCTGGGACTCGTACTTAAGAGCCCAGTTTAGCATGACTTCGGCTGCCACTACAATTTTTAATAAATACCCGCATTTAGGTCGTAATAGCCATTGGATAGTTCCGACCAGTGTCCCGGCTGATGTCTATAATCAATTTCAACAAGATTATACTGATTGGATAAATGGTACCAGTTCTAATGATTGGTTTAATGACACAGAAACCGCACATCACTGGGATAAAGCAGCCATACATTATCGGGATGTAGTAAACCCAAGCGGTGTTGCTGCAATTGGCGCTATTATATTGCGTGATGTTTCAAAACCAGGAGAAAGCGATCCTCAATATAATAATTATGGACTTTGTATGGCTGAACTAGACGCCGCTTATACGGCATGGTTTGCCTCTGAAGGTTTTGTTGACAGCTTCATAGTTCACGAAATGATGTTTGAAGAAGAATTTGAGCAGGAATATATGGCAACTTTGTTTCCGCAAGGAATAGAAAACACACAATACTGGGTTCAGTTCTATTCAAAAATGGGCTTAAAACTGCAGAGCGGCAGGTTATATTACGCTAATTATGCCCAGCAGCTAACAATACAAGAATATTTACCTAATTCATTATCAAGAGAGGGATATACCCAGATAAGCGGCAATGGTAAAACACCTCCCGTGGTTATTTATCCCCCTCTTTTACCGGAACCGGGTTTTGATTTATGGGTTGAAGATGGAAATGGTGAATATTGGGTCTGGGTTACCGGAAATCCAACACAAGGTTATATGGTACAATTTTATAACTCAGAAGGCATCGGTTTTGAAAATATTATCGCTCCCGATGATATGCGTGTTTCTTGGACAAAAGACGTTAGTAAATTAAATCTTTTTAATGTGCCGCATTGGGAAGAAGGCAGTTTGCGCAGATAAGAACTGTTACATACAAAGGATAGGCTCTTCGGGGTCTATCCTTTTTTCAATTTCTAACATCAATTTAACAAAACTCTCACACAACATCTCCATGATTTTAAATAACTTAAATCCATGGAGGTTTTAAAATGAAAAAAATTAGACTTTTATCTTTGTTACTAAGTCTTTGTTTGGCGTTTTGTATTCTGCCGTTATCATGCGTTTCCGGTTCGGGATCCGCAGGCGCAGGATTTGACGCTGAAACCCTGACTCTTACCCCGGGTAGAAATACAAGTGAAATCAATATCACCTGGTATGGAAACACCGCGGACGGTAATTTAGGCAAAGTAAGATTTGCGCCGAGATCGGCCGTTAGGGGAAATAATTTTCCTGCCGATGCGCAGATTGTAAATGCCGCGGGCGTTAATGCAAGTGAAGGAAAGGTATCACATAAAGCAACACTTGCAGGACTTACGCCAAATACTGTATATGCTTACAGCGTATCAAGCGATGGAATAAACTTTAGTAAAGTTTATACATACAGAACACCGGCGGCAGGCAGATTTACATTTGTTGCAGTTGGCGACCCGCAGCTTACGCAGCCCGGTGTTTCGCCGACTTCGGAAGGAGTACCCGGCGGTTACATGGAAAAAAATAATTCCAAAACAACAAGAGCAGCCTGGGCAGATACAATCAATCTTATTATGAGGCGGGTTCCCAATGTGCGTTTTATTGCCGGAGTGGGAGACGCAATTGACAGAAACCTTGTAAGCGAACTTGGAAGACCTGAAAATGCGCTTGAACCGCATGAAATAAAATACGTAAACTTTTTTGCGCCGCCTGCGCTCAGAAATATACCTTTTTCCCCGGTAGTTGGTAATCATGAATCCAGAAGTCATTTTGGCTTTGTTCATCATTACAATATTCCGAACGAACAGCAATTTACATCCATTCCTACAGGACAAAGCGGTTCGCGCCACGAGATGGAATCCAGAGGAAATTATTTTTACCTGTATAATAATGCGTTGTTTGTAGTTTTAAATACTGCCGCATATCCGCGGAACAGGGATGAAGCAGCCAGAATAATTAACGAACATTTTGATATTACGCTTAGAGCTGCAACAGAACAGCACAACGGACAGTACAGATGGTTATTTGTTCAAACCCACAAGTCTATTGCAAGTTTGGCAGATCATGCTGCGGACAGAGATATTCAATATTATATAGAAGCAGGTTTCCAGCAATTGATGGACAGATACAATGTTAACTTTGTATTGGCAGGCCATGACCATATCTATGCCAGAAGCCATCCGATGTTAGACGGCAGAAGAGTTAACTCGGGCGGAACAATTTATTTTACATTGAATTCATCCAGCGGACAAAAGTTCTACGCGGAATTTGTTCCGGATATAAAAGACAACACCGAGTATCCGTACTTTGAAGACGGGACAAGCGGCAGCGCAGTATTAATGGCGGGTAATGTGCCGTATCCCGTTAACTTTTATCATCAGAATTACAAACCGATGTTCCTTGAAATCGATGTAACAGATAACACAGTTACATTCAGGGCATACGAAGTGCAGGATAATCTTTCCGCAAGAATAGTTGATAATTTTACAGTTTCCAGATAAAAAGTTGTCTGAGGACTAAAGCTGGGGCGGTCTTGCTTTGCAGGCCGCCTTTTTTTGTTATTTTTATTGACAATATCAGCGCCCCATGTTATAAGTACCATTAGACAATTTTTCAAATAAGGAGAATATCATGAAAAAAGGTTATATTGTTTTTGTTTTATTGATGATTGCAGGATTGGCATTTACAGGGTGTGCATCGATGCCGCAGGGAGATCTTCCTGTTATAACTGTTGTTAACAACACAGGTTATGCATGTTATGAGCTGTATTTAAGTCCTGTTACAGTTGACAACTGGGAAGAAGATGTACTTGGCAACAGTATACTGCCAAGCGGACAGTCTGTCAGAGTCAGGCTGGCATTTCCATTAAGCCGTTCAAATCGTTATGATTTTAAAATGGTGGATCTGGACGGTGACACATATACAAAATGGAATGTTTTGTTAACACCCAATGCAACTGTCGTTTTTACATTTAGCGACATAGATTAAAGAACCTGCGCTTCTAAATCGAAGCCGCGGCGTGCAAGAATCCTGCATTTAACAAACGATCCTGTCTGTAAAGAGACTTTGCTGCCGGTAATTACAGTTGCTCCGTCAATGTCCGGAGCCTGGCAGTAAAGTCTTCCCAGCCAAAAGTCATCGATCTGTTCTTCTATTAATACAAGCTGCTCGCTGCCTGCAAAGCGTTCCATGTTTTTTTCTGTAATGGGGATTTGCTTTTCTTCTATCGTTTGTTTGCGCAAGGCGGCTGTTTTTTCAGAAACCTGTCCTTTCATCGGGAAAGCGGCAGTGCCTTCTTCTCTTGAATACGCAAAACAACCCAGCCAATCGATCTTTGCTTTTTGCTGAAAGTCCAGTAACTCTGCAAAGTCTTCATCTGTTTCACCCGGGAAACCAGTCAATAATGTAGAACGTATAACCGCATTCGGCAGACGTGATCGGATAACATTCAATAACTCTAAATATTTTTCTGCAGCGTTATTTTGATTCAAACCTGTCCTGTTCATCGCTGTTAGAATCTTTTGCGAAGCATGCTGAAAAGGAATATCAAAGTAGGGAAGAATCCGCAAGTCTTGTTCCATGATATCGAGTATCTCCAAAGGAAAATGATCAGGATGAATGTACAAAAGACGCACCCAAAAATCACCTTCCTGTTTGGAAATTGCATTTAGCAATTCCGGTAATTTGCTTACCTTCATACCTTCCATGCCATATGCGCCAATGTCCTGTCCGATTATACAAAGCTCTTTAATTCCACGCGCCAAAAGCGTGCGGCATTCATCAACGATGTCAGGGATTGTTCTGCTTACAAGACCGCCGCGGATAAGAAGAATGGCGCAATAGGAACAATTGTTGCTGCACCCTTCGCTGATTTTTACATAAGCCGAACCCGGCAGCGATAACAAAGGCCGTTCGCCTGTTTTTGAATGTGTCTTATCTGATACATGAGTGTGTCTTATCTGACACATAGAAAAAGTCTCCGCCGCTTTCTCTATGATTTCTGCCAGGTTGTTTACTCCCATAAATCCATCTGCTTCTGTTAGCTCTTTGGAAAGTTCATCTTCGTATCGCTGTGCCAGACAGCCTGCAAGGAGTATTTTTTTGCCGGGGTAATGTTTACGCCATTCCAGAACAGCGTTAATGGATTCCTGTTTTGCGCTTTCTATGAATCCGCATGAATTTACAATTATTAAATCTGCCTGTTCAGCATCGGTTACGTTTTCCCATCCTGCATTATTAAGATGAGCCATCATATTTTCGGCATCAACCTGATTTTTTACACAGCCGAAAGGATCAAGAAAGTAACGCGGCGCTGCCGATGGCATTACGTTATCAGTTTCCTGTTTCAAGTTTCATTAGTATAAGCCGGTAACGGTTTTCTTCGTCTCTTACCCAACGGAAGTCCGCTACGACAACTTCACCCGGCGCTCCAAGTTCTACAGGAGGAAAAGTGCGTCCTGCGCCGATAACCTGAAATCTTGCCGCTTGCGCATTGGATGTCCAGATACGAATACCGTTTTGAGCTTGTATATCAAGCTGTTCTGCCCGTTGAAAATACCGCTGATTGGTTCCTCTGCGATCACGTTCATTGAGTATTTCCCAGCGGAACATACTATAGCCCTGAAAACTAACCTGTAATGTAAATGGATATGCGCTGGGAGATCCCGGAATAATTGTAGTGCTGCTTGTCGCGCTTACCGATGTAGTTGTTATGACGGTGTTCTGTTCGATATCGGCGCCGCTGTATGCTGCCGCATCCATCAGGATGAAGTGAAGCAGCGCTCCCATTTCGGCGTTATTTTTTGCAAAGTCCGCCACGGTTATACGAAGATCCGGAATTCCGCTATTGCTAAGATCGATAGTAACATCTTGTCCCAGATCCAGGCTTCTGGGTCCTCCGGGAGTTCTTATCGTTACAGTCTCGCCAAGATTGTACAGTTCCAGTTTGTATGTTTCGTTATTTATGGGAATTAATACAGAATCATTTTTATACAAACGCCGTTCCATGGAATTGCCTTCCATGATGTATTCGGCGGGAGTGCGGGTTTCCGCTGTGTTTTGAGATGCATTGTTTTGACTGTTTTTAACAATTGTATAAATACCAAAGCTGCCGGCTCCCAGAACCAGAAGTATCACAAGAGCAGGAACAATAAAGCCGGGAAGTTTCGGCGGACTTTTTAAAAGTTGTTCTACCGGAACAGGCTGTTCCTGAATACGCAGCGCTCTGTAAAGCGATATTACTTTTTGAACATCAAGATCAAGATATGAACCGTAATTTTTAAGAAAGCCGATTACATAAGGCTCGCCGGGGAAGACAGAAAAATTTTCGGTTTCCAGGGCTTCAAGATATCGTATGGATATATTTGTTTCGCGGCTTATTTGATCGTAACTTAGTCCTTTTTCAATGCGGGCGGTTTTTAGTTTTTCACCGAGAGATTCCATTTAATTTCCCCGCGCCTTAATCAGTATCTCTGAATAGGAAGTTGTTATACATATTTGCATTGGGCGGAGAGTCGTATGCAAAACGCTCTCTTGGGATACCCTGATTTGTTCTTATGTTGGTAAAATCAAAACGTATTTCACTGTCTGCGATGGTTCGTCCTTCCATTCGGCGGATTAATCTGGTGGTGGGATTAATGCTTAAAATAATTTCCCTGTACCCTTCAGAAACTGACCGTCTTGTAAGGCGCAGTTTTATAACTCTTTCAGATGAACCGCTGTCCAATGGTTCCGGATTGGGACCTGTAAGATAAGAGGCAACATAGTTACGTCTTAACATTGAAAGTCCCTGTGCAGTTGCCGGCGCCCTCTGAGCGGCAAGCGGCTGGTTTAATACAGCCCTGAATTCGGGCAGATAGATAGTTAATGCATCGCCGTTAAAAACAATAACCTGTTCTGCAGGACGGGTAAAGTCCATCCTTAACAAAGACGGCGCCAGATGGCTTACAGTTCCCGACATATTTGTTCCGCCCGAGCGAATTTCGATATTTGCCTCATAATCTCTTAGAGCCGCATATGTGTTTGATACCATTTCCAGATATCTTTCCGCAGTAACTATTTCCTGTCCTGTAAGAAGAGTAGAACTAAATATGAGAAATAAAAACAGGGAAAACCCTCGCTTTTTCACGCTAAACCCCTAGTTTATAGAATAATCCTCTTAATTCTAGAATATTGTATCATCTTCGTCAAGGGGGGGACGAAAACCGTCAAGTTGACATTGCGGTATAAGGGTGATAACCTGAGTTTATACAGGTCCAGTAGCTCAGGGGATAGAGCGGCCGCCTCCTAAGCGGCAGGTCGGCTGTTCGAGTCAGCCCTGGATCATTGCTGAAAAGCCGAAGGCTTTTCAGCTTGGAGTTTTACTTCGTAAAACTCCTGGAATTTATGTGCTGGATGGGTTCTTAAAATTAGCAGTAGTTTGAGGGTTTTCACCCACGGAGGAAAATATGACGATGGTTAATTTTTGGAAACGGCTTCCCATTATCGTTCTTGCAATAATAATCGGATTTGCTTTTTTTGCCTGCGACGAAGATGACGATATCGATGTATCCCTATATATTCCGGATCTTGTTCGTGAGCATATAATATCGCCGGGTCATGCAGCTCTACAAACTTTTACGGATACTACCGCCGCACAGTTGGTTGCCAATATTGGAATTGGCTGGAATTTGGGCAATACATTTGATGCTCACACTAGCAGTGCGCCGTGGCCGCCTACCACTAATCAATCAGTTGAGGCATTAGAAAGGCTATGGATGGGGCATTGGTCTAATTATACCACTACAGAAGCAAATATTGCCGCAATAAAAAATGCCGGCTTTAATACGATAAGAATACCTGTTACATGGTACAAAGTTGTCAATGCAGATTATGTAATCCGCGAAGATTGGCTGGCAAGAGTTGCGCAAGTTATAAATTTGGCCGAAGCAAATGGCATGTATGTCATTATCAATACTCATCATGATGAACGAATTTTTAAATTAACAAAGAATGGCGTCCACGAATCTCTGAGAGCGTTTGGAATTATATGGAGTCAGATTGCCCATCAATTTAGAAATTACAATGACAGGTTGATTTTTGAAGCATTGAATGAACCCAGAACTATAGGGGCAGGGCACGAATGGATTGGCAATCCGACAGAATATGCTTACCTGAACAAACACTACGAGCTTTTTGTTAATATAGTAAGAGAAAGCGGCGGCAATAACGACCGGCGAATTTTGATGTTGAACACCTATGCCGCTTCTGCGTCACAACAGGCAATGAACGGTTTAAAAATACCAAGTGATCCCGGCGGTTCAAACAGAATTATTGTTTCTATACATGCGTACGAACCGTTTGATTATGCGCATGGAGATTTAAGTGTTTCCCCGCCGCCGAATGTAGATTGGACACCGGGCGCTATTAACGGTGTAATGACCCGCGCTAACAGCACTTTTATAAGTAAAGGATACCCTGTAATCATTGGTGAGTTTGGTGCACGCCAGGAAAGGCATGACACTGTAAGAGCAAGGGAATGGGCGGCTTATTACGTGGGAGAAGCAAAGAAAAGAGGCATTAAGTGTATTTGGTGGGATGACGGCGGCCGCTTTAGTATATTTGATAGAAGCACTAATATTTTTCATCCACAAATGTTAGAAGCTTTAATGGGCGCCAAGTAGTTATAACTTCTATAAGTAGGAGCACTCTCATGGATAATTGGTACAATCTGGATAAAGACGCTGTTTTAAAAGAACAAAAATCAGACGCGCGTAACGGTTTAACCGCAAGCGAAGTACAGGTTAGACAGGCAAAGTTCGGCTTTAATAAGTTTGCGGAAAAAAAGAAAGAAGGTCTTTTTGTTCAAATAATGCGTCACCTTAAAGATGTCGCTGTTATCATTCTTCTTATTGCGGCGATTCTTTCCTTTATACTGGAATTGCGTGAGCTGTTCGCGGGGCATAGCGTTAGTTTTATCGAACCTATTGTAATTATCTCTATCGTAATAATGAATGTTATTTTGGCAGTTACGCAGGAGCGCGGCGCGGAAAAAGCGCTGGACGCTTTGGCGGTTTTAAACAGTCCAAGCTGTTTTGTAATAAGAGACGGCAGCAAGCAGGAGATCGATACTACTCTTGTTGTTCCCGGCGATATAATCGTTTTAAAAACAGGCGATCTTGTTCCGGCAGACGCGCGTATTCTTGACTGCGAAAGTTTTGCAGTTGACGAAGCGTCTCTTACAGGCGAGAGCGAGCCGTCGGAAAAATCGCCGGATACTCTTGCCAAGGAAAATGCTCCGCTTGGGGATCGCCTGAACATGGTTTTTTCCGGCTGTCTTGTTGTAAGCGGATATGCGACTGCGGTTGTTATTGCAATTGGAATGGATACACAGATTGGAAAAATTGCGGGTTACCTAAACTATACAAAGAAAAACAAAACGCCGCTTCAACTGCGGCTTGATAAACTTGGCAAACTGATAAGTACTATCGCGATTATTGCGGCGTTTACAATCTTTATGATTGGAATGATTCAGGGGCAGGAAGTGTGGCACCTTATCATGCTGGCTGTAACGCTCTCGGTTGCGGCAGTTCCGGAGACATTATCGCTCATCGTTACATTGATGTTGACTCACGGCGTAAAAAAGATGGTTCGCAAAAATGCGCTTATCCGTAAACTACAGGCTGTTGAAACTTTGGGAAGCACTTCTGTAATTTGTTCGGACAAAACAGGAACTCTTACGCAGAACAAAATGACAATTAAAAGGCTTTGGACTTACGGCGGTTCTCCTGTCAGTGACACAGAAGCCGGTTCGCAAGGTCATATCGATTTTATTAAAAGGTTCCTGCTTGCAAGCAATGTAACGATAGAAAAAACCGACAAGGGTGAATCAAGAATTATAGGCGATCCTACAGAGTCGGCTATTATGCGTCTTTCTATCGACAAGGAAATAAAAAGAGAAGACCTAAACGCCGAGTACGAAAAAGTTGCCGAGATTCCGTTCTCGTCCGCAAGAAAGATGATGACTACGATTTTAAGGAAACCCAATGGCAAATTTTTGGTGCTTACAAAAGGCGCGTTTGATAAAATACCCTACGCCAAAAAAGATGATTTGCATTATGTAAAAGAGCTGAACGATATTCACGATTCATTTGCGCAGGATGCGCTGCGTGTAATTACGCTTGCTTCCAAAGAAGTTGATGTTTTACCCGCAAAGGATGAGCTTGAATCGCTGGAAAGAGATTTAAACTTTGAAGGCTTTATAGGATTGATTGACCCGCCAAGGCCTGAAGCGGCGGCCGCGATAAAGCGCGCAAAAAAAGCAGGTGTGCGCACAATTATGATTACAGGCGATCATGCTGTAACGGCTGCGGCTATTGCGCGCGAGCTTGGAATAATTGCGGCAAAGGAAGGTATTATCACGGGCGAAGAGCTGGGTAAACTTTCTGACGAAGAATTAAACGAGAGTATAGAATTTTATTCCGTTTATGCAAGGGTGTCGCCGTCGGATAAAATCCGCATTGTGCAGGCATGGCAGCAAAAGGGCGCGGTTGTATCGATGACCGGTGACGGCGTTAACGACGCGCCTGCGCTAAAAGCTGCGGATGTCGGTGTGGCTATGGGTATTAACGGTACGGAAGTAGCAAAGAGCGCGTCGGACATGGTTTTAACAGACGATAATTTTTCTACGATTGTAGAGGCAGTAAGCGAAGGACGAAAGGTCTTTGCAAACATAAAGAAACTTGTTTACTTCCTTATCGTTTGTAATATTTCCGAAATCGTTGTAATGATCTTTGGGCAGGTTTCCGGATGGGGCGTTCCTGTAACTCCCATCATGCTGTTAATTGTAAATGTTATTGCAGACGGTATTCCCGGAATGGCTTTGGCAAAAGAACAGTCCGATACGCGCATTATGGCTCGTAAGCCGATTGACCGCGAAGAAAGTTTCTTTGCAGGCGGACTTATGGAAGTAATTATACAACAGACGGTAATGTGCAGTATTGTAGTTCTTGCAGCTTTTTACATTGGAAAGTTTGTTGTAATTCCCGGCGCACATGAGCCGTCACATTTACTTGGACAGACAATGGCGTTCCTTGTATTGGGCTGGACATCGGTACTGCATATCTTTGTTGTAAGAAGCAGAATCTCAATTTTTAAACGTTCATTAAAAGATAATCCTCAGCTTGTCATAAGCGCAATTTGCATGTTCCTTATGCTGGCAGGTTTGGCAGCCATACCGCCGATTGCTTCTACTTTAAAACTTGTTGCCATGGAAGCTTACCATTGGTTAATTTGTATTGGCATTTCGCTGCTGCCGTTAATGGTTGCAGAGTACGGCAAGTTCTGGGACAATTACAAGTATCATGAAGCGGAAAGACTGCGCGTTAAACAGCAGACGATTCAATGATTAGGAGATATAAGTGAAGAAACTGTTTATAAAGACGCTGCAAGTTCTTGCGGTTTTATATTTTTTTATTGCTGTAAGCTGTAAGGGCGTAGAACCTGCAGAGATTATGTTGTCTGTTGCAGAAATGCCCGGAAGTTTTACGCCTGCGCAGCATTTGGTTTTTATAGGTCTTGACGGCTGGGGCGGCGCTTTTATGTCTCGTGCGAACATGCCTACGGTAAAACGGATGATGGCGCAGGGTGTTTCCAGTTTGAACATAAGATGTATAATGCCAAGCATAAGCTGGCCTAACTGGTCAGCTTTATTTTCCGGCGCTTCGCCGGAAGACCAGAACATCGATCCTTTTCCTACAATATTTACGCTTGTTAATGAACAAAGATCGAGACCTGCGCTTTTTTATGAATGGAATGATTTGCAGAATATATGTTCGGATGAAACTGCAGAAAAAATAAGGATACTTTCCGATCTTGAATCTGCGCAAAGAGCTGCCGTATACATAATGGAAAACAAACCTGTTTTTACCGCTGTGGTGTTTAATGAGCCTGATTCTGTAGGTCACAATAAAGGCTGGGGAACAAGGGCTTATTATACCAAACTTAATGAGCTGGATAGTTACATGGCAATCATTGAACAAGCTGTGAAAGACGCAGGAATTTATGATAACACTGTATTTGTGTTGTCTTCGGATCATGGCGGTTTGCTTTGGGGGCATGGGTTTAATATGGTAAGTCACCGTAGGATACCTTTGGTTGTTTATGGTAGTATAATAAGAGAAGGTTTTGTTATTCCCGGTTCGGGGAGTATTTGTGATATTGCTCCCACGATGGCAGCAATTCTTGGTCTGGATATTCCGGGTGAATGGACTGGACGGCCAATATTAGGAGTTTTTAAATGAAGTTTTCTGGTTTAAAGTTGTGTGTTTTATTTGTTATAGCGGCGTTTTGTGTAGGCTTTGTTTCCTGCGCGTCTTTTACTTTTGCCGGTTCCGTTGCATGTCATGTGCCGGAAGATTTTTTCGGCATTTCTCCGGATCGTTCTCCGTTGAACCCGGAAGATTATCGGCTTCTTGATGAATTTAATGCCGTATGGATTAGGACTACCATACGCTGGAGTAGCGTTGAGCGCGAACAGGGCGTATGGACTTTTGATCATTGGGACAATTATCTGGAAAGAGCAGAAACGGCCGGTAAAAAAGTTATCTTTATTCTTGCTTTTGACAACGGATGGCTTTTTCCTAACGGACAAGAGCGGCGCAGGATTAGAGGCGATGAGCTTCCGCTTTTTCTAAATTATGTTGAGCAGGTTGTAAGCCGTTATGGAACAAGAGTTGTGTATGAAATATGGAACGAACCGAATGGCTGGTTTTGGAAAGGCACAAACAGGGAATTCTTTACCCTTTCCGCCGCGGCTGCAAGAAGAATACGCGAGGTTGAACCGGATGCCGTAATTTTGGGCGGTTCTACTTTCCGTGTCTCCAGAAGCTTTACGCGGGGAATGTTTAATTCAGGAGCCATGGAAGGCGTTGACGGTTTTTCTGTTCATCCGTATGCCACAACTCCCAGAGCAACCATAGAACAGCATAATATGCTGATGAGTACTCTGGCTGAGTTTAATCATACTGCTCCTGTTTGGGTTACAGAAGTTGGATACTTTACGGGGCCTCGTCCTTTTTTTAGCACCAATCGTTATGCCGAAGATATTGTAAAAACTTTAAGCAGTCTGGCTGCAAGAGCAAACGAGATCCGAAATATTATCTGGTACGAATTAATGGATGACTATAATCCCGGAGAAGTCAAAAATCCGTTGTATCCGTTGCATTATCTTGGGCTTATTTATCCAAACGGAACTTACAAACCGGGAGCAGAAGCTTTTATGCTTACTGCCAATTATCTTGCAGGATCGGAATATCGTCCCGAACTTCCGTTGAGAGAAGGCGTGCCGAGAAATATAACCAGTCTTTATTTTGTTAAAGAAGACGGAACAAACATACTTATTTTATGGAATGACGGGGCAGGCAGAAGAAGGCTGCGTCTTTCTGTTCCCAATGCAGCGGATCTTTCCCGTCATAATATTCACAACAGGGAAATCACGCCTCTTTCGGAAGATATTGTTCTGGATGTAAGAAGCGAGCCTATATTTATTACATGGAATGGCAGTGAGCCTCCAAGGCTTATAAATAACTAATTAAATGTTTGTAAAGGATGGTTTTATATTATGAGAAGAGAATGGATTGCTGTTCTTTTGGTTTTGTTTTTTTTATTTACGGCTTGTGTTTCCGGAACAAGAGTTTTACATGAAGGTCCAACAGTGGTATGTTTAGGAAATAGTCTTACATCAGGTCATGGCGCGGATATTCCGGGCGTTGATAATTTTAATAAGTCATATCCTGCGTTTTTGCAAAACAGGATTAATATTCCTGTTATTAATGCAGGCGTAAGCGGAAATACAACAGCGCAAGGGTTAGCCCGCGTAAGTAAAGATGTTCTTTCCTATAATCCTTCGATTGTTATTATAGAACTGGGAGCCAATGACCTTATGCAGGGAATTGATATATCAATTACCCGTGACAATCTTCAGAGTATTATCAATATGGTAAACGACGGCAGCCGAAAAATATATCTTGTTAAATTTTTTACAGAAGCAATAGCAAGGGAAATGATGCCTCCAGACCAGGCGGCCGCTTATGATAATATGTTTAATACGCTTGCCGCAGCAAATAATGTAGAATTGATAAACGATATTTGGGCAGGCGTATGGGGAATACATATGTCTGATCATATTCATCCAAATGCGGCAGGATACGAAAGAATGGCAGAAAATTATTTTAATGCATTAAGGCCGTTTCTACAGGCTAATGGTTTGTTAAAATAAGCTAAGATTAAGAATTTAACCACGAAGGCGTAAAAGGCGCACAAAGAAGAGAAAACCCATAAGTTCATTTCTTTTTCGCCTTCTTCGCCTTTGTGGTAAATACTTCTCGGACAGCTCTTCTTATCTAAGTCCAAGCTGGGTGTTTACGGCAGTCCTAAAGTCCGCAAGCGCCTGTGCTTTTGTTTTTCCGTTCCATACATAATCCATAACCGCTTCCAAAAAAAGACCGTCGATTAATTCATCATTTGCCTGAATCAATAATATAAAGTTGTACCATACTATGCTACGGTATTTTCATCAAATCTTGACTTTTTCGCCAAAATAAGCTAATATATTAACTATAACAGCTAAAAAAGAGGCAAAATGGCTAATATATTAGACATAAAAGTGCGATTATCACAAAGAATTCGCACTCGAAGGCGTGAAGGCAAGATTTCTCAGGCTGAGCTGGCTGGCCGTTCCGGGGTTTCGCTTGGTTCGATAAAACGCTTTGAAAGCTCTGGCGAGATTTCACTTGCAAGCCTTCTAAAAATTGCCGTAGTGCTTGGTTATGAAAATGATTTTGACAGGCTCTTTGAACGAAAAAATTATCAGTCGATTGATGAAATTATAAGGATGAAAAAATAAATGCAAAATAAATATTTGAATGTTTTTTATGATTCTCGCAGGGTAGGCCGCATTGCAGAAACATCGTTCAATGAACGAGAGAGATTGTTGGCGTTTGAATATGACGCACAGTGGCTGCGCGATGGCTTTTCTATCTCTCCGTTTAAGCTGCCGCTGGAAAAACGTGTTTTTATCGCGCCGCGCGATCCATTTGACGGTAACTTTGGCGTGTTCAACGACAGTTTACCAGATGGCTGGGGACGTTTGTTAATCGATAGATTATTATTAAAAAACCGTATAGACCCTTCTACAGTTTCTACTCTTGATCGTTTGGCGATTGTAGGGAGCAGCGGTATGGGTGCGCTGGAATACAAGCCCGAAGAACATTTGGTTGATGATGTAAAAAAATACGACCTGGATACACTGGCAAAAGAAGCCGAAGCGATATTGAACGAAAAAGATGATGGCCGCAAACTGGAAGAATTGGTAAACCTTGGCGGCAGTTCCGGCGGTGCTCGCCCAAAAGTTTTAATTAACATAAACGGCGAAGATTGGATTGTAAAATTCCGCGCCAGTATGGATCCCAAAAACATCGGAAAAATCGAATACGATTATATGACTGCCGCAAAAGCCGCAGGGCTTATCGTGCCGGAAATAAAATTGTTTGAAGATAAATATTTTGGCGTAAAACGGTTTGACAGAAAACCAAAGGGTAAATCTGTGTCCGTTCCGGCTTTGTCCGTACAAAAAGTTTTTATGATTTCTGCCAGCGGATTACTGGATACAAGCCACAGGTTTCCAACTTTGGATTACAACAGCCTTATGACCTTAACGCTGGAATTAACGCGCGATTTTAGAGAACTGGAAAAAATGTTTCGCCTTATGTGTTTTAATGTTTTTTCGCACAACCGCGATGACCATTCAAAGAACTTTTCTTTTTTGTATGACGATGAAAAATGGCAGGTGTCGCCTGTGTATGATCTGGTTTATTCCGATGGAATGAATGGCGAACACGCCACCGCAATCGATGGCGAAGGTCGCAGCCCAACGGAAAAACACATAATGGCAGTTGCAAAAAAAGCAGGACTTGATCTTCGCAAAGCAGAAAAAACCTTGAACGAAGTCAAGTCCGCTGTTAAGAAATTACTTTAACAATTTCCTCCGCAATATTATATAATTCCATTCTATACAAATTAGCTACATCCTCAAAAAACCATTTA